>Ga0209087_1000422_pt1 | contig 27054 bp, 41 predicted proteins | sample S_130805_EF_Meta_FD_187321 | JGI IMG/M metagenome (GOLD analysis project Ga0209087, IMG submission 187321) | Freshwater microbial communities from Lake Simoncouche, Canada to study carbon cycling - S_130805_EF_MetaG (SPAdes) (version 2) | ecosystem: Environmental > Aquatic > Freshwater > Lake ... | reverse complement strand
AACGCAAACAAGTATCTTCAAACTGATGGCACTAATGCTACTTGGGATGCAGTCACTCTTTCTACTGCTGACATTACAGGAACTCTACCTGTTGCCAATGGTGGTACTGGTGTAACTACCTCAACAGGTACAACCAATGTAGTGTTGTCAAACTCGCCAACACTGGTAACCCCCGCCCTTGGAACACCGAGTTCCGCAGTGTTAACAAATGCTACAGGTCTGCCAATCTCTACGGGTGTAAGTGGTTTGGGTACAGGCGTGGCTACCTTCTTGGGTACGCCATCATCTGCCAATCTAATCTCTGCCGTTACTGATGAGACAGGTACGGGTTCTTTGGTGTTCGCCACAAGCCCAACCTTGGTAACCCCCGCTTTAGGCACTCCATCAGCCTTGGTAGGCACAAACATCACAGGCACTGCTTCTGGTTTGACTGCGGGTAATGTAACGACTAACGCTAACTTAACAGGTGCAGTCACTTCTGTTGGCAATGCAACCTCTTTGGGTTCATTCACATCTGCTCAACTAGCTACTGCTTTGACAGACGAAACTGGCAGTGGATCAAATGTGTTTGCAACATCACCAACTTTGGTGACTCCAATATTGGGAACACCCACAAGTGCAACCCTGACAAATGCGACAGGTCTTCCGATTTCAACAGGTGTGTCTGGTTTGGGTACAGGTGTAGCAACCTTTCTAGCAACTCCTAGTTCAGCTAATTTGGCTGCGGCTTTGACGGATGAAACTGGTAGTGGTGCTAACGTCTTTGCAACAAGCCCGACACTTGTTACCCCTATTCTTGGTACTCCAACAAGCGCAACATTAACTAATGCAACTGGTTTGCCAATTAGCACTGGTGTTTCTGGTTTAGGAACTGGCATTGCTACTGCTCTAGCGGTAAATACAGGCTCTGCTGGTGCGCCAGTATTGTTTAATGGTGCATTGGGTACACCCTCTAGCGGTACTGTAACTAATCTAACAGGTACAGCCTCTATCAACATCAATGGTACTGTGGGTGCTACTACAGCGAATACTGGTGCTTTTACAACCCTGACTACAACAGGAACAATTAACTTGTTGACTGTTGGTCGTGGTGCGGGCGCTGTGTCATCAAATACTGCGGTGGGTACTAGTGCGTTGGCAAATAACAGCACAGGGGCATACAACTCATTTTTTGGCTTTCAAGCGGGCAATGCAAATTTAGGTAATGCTCTTAATGGCTTTGGATTTAATGCTTTAAAGGCAAACACATCTGGCAATTATTCAGTTGCAGTTGGAACAGAGGCATTGCAGACAAATACAACTGGCTCATCAAATGTTGCCGTTGGGTATCAATCACTTAACTTAAATCTTTCAGCAAATAACAACACGGCAGTAGGTTATCAGTCTCTTTACACAAGTTCAACTGGCGTAAACCAAACAGCAGTTGGTTATCAAGCGTTATACACAGCAAATAATACAGGTAACAATGGTGGAACTGCTGTTGGTTATCAAGCTCTTTATAACAACACTGGCCCTAATAACGTAGCCGTGGGTCAAGCCGCAGGTAAATCTGTGACCACGGGAAATAACAGCACTTATGTAGGTTGGTTATCTGGTTCTGGTAGCGTAGGAATAACAGGAGATGGAAACTCAGCATTTGGTGCTTCGTCTGGATACCTACTTACAAGTGGTTCTTCTAATGTTTTTCTTGGGGCTTCAGCAGGTTACACAACTTCATCTGGTTCAACCAATGTAGCAGTGGGCTATGAGGCTTTAAAAGCCAACACAACCGCTAGTAACAACGTGGCCGTGGGTTATCAGTCTGGATATTTAAATACTGTAGGCACAGACTTAACCATACTTGGTACAGGTGCTGGGTACAACATTACTGGCAGTTTCAACTCGGCAATCGGGCGTAGTGCGGGTGCGTCAATTTCTACAGGTACATACAACACGGCTATTGGTTGGCAAGCCATGTTTAACACAAACTCTAACTATGTTACGGGTTCGTACAATGTGGGCGTTGGGCCATCTGCGCTTGCTAATGTTAGTTCTGGTGCAAGCAACGTGGCAATGGGCTACCAATCCCTCCAAGCTAACACCACAGCCTCCAATAACACAGCAATGGGTTATCAGGCGATGTACACCAATAGTACGGGTGCTCAAAATACTGCGGTTGGTTATCAAGCCTTGTATTCAAACACCACAGGTACTGGAAGCGTAGCTATAGGTTACGCCGCTGGTTATGCCGCTACTGGCAATGGAAACGTATTCATTGGTGTAAATGCTGGATTAACTAAAACATCTGGTGGTAATAACACATTTGTTGGAACAGCCGCAGGTCAATTGGCAACAACTGGTACTGGTAATACTTTTATTGGTACTAATGACGCAACCAATGGTTGTGGTTATGCAGTAACATCTGGCTCTAAAAACGTCATTATTGGTGGTTACACAGGTTCTGCCGCACCTATCAGCCAAACAGGTAGCAACTTTGTTGTTCTGTCTGATGGTGATGGAAACATCGTAGCATCTACTAAAACAGCACAGACCTTTGCGCTTCAAGGTGGAACTTTATCGTCTGGTACTGGTATTGCATTCCCCGCAACTCAATCAGCATCTACAGACGCTAATACGTTGGATGATTATGAAGAAGGGACTTGGACACCTACACTAAACTTTAATGGTGGGACTACAGGAATTACCTATGACACTATTAGGGTTGGAAGATATACAAAAGTTGGAAGAATTGTTACTGTTTCTTTTTCAATCATTTTGACCAGCAAAGGTTCTTCAACAGGTAACGCAAATATTAGTGGATTGCCATTTGCTTCATTTAATAATGGTGGCGCAAATCCAGCATACGCTGGTACTGTGGTTGGAGAAAATAATATGACTTTAATGCCAACTGGAACATATTGCATGGCTTGGAGTGATTCAAGTTTGTATTTAAGGTCAAATGGCGCGTCAAGTTTTTCGGCTGTAACAAACACAAATTTTACTAATACTTCAGCAATATACGGAACCATAACTTATGAAGTAACTTAACTAAGTCGGATGGCTTAGTCAAATATTTAACCTATAGGAAACAATCATGTCCACATTTACCGAAGTCGTTTACATCTCTCAGTTTGACATTCAGCCTAATGGTTGCATTGGTGTTCGCAAAAGCACAGATGTTTTAAAAGACGGAGTTGTCATCTCAACAACTTACTGGCGTACAACTCTAGTACCCAATGACCCACAAGCATCAACAGTATTGGATGAGGCTTATTACCTCAACATTGCTACATACGCTTGGACTCAGACATCTCCACAACCTTACAACCCTACTGAGGCTTGAACATGACAACATTTACCACTCGCATCACCTCGATGTACACGCTCAATACACCTGAGCCAGATTACGTTGTAAACGTACTGTATGAAGTCACTGGCGTAGATGGCACTAACACTGCCTCTATCGGTGGCAACACTCAGTTTAACTCTGCTGACCAAGAGGGTGCAATAACTCCTTATGCAAGTCTCACAGAAGCAATTGTCATTGGTTGGATTCCCGCTGACGCTATTGCAAGCGCACAAGCGTGTGTTCAAGGACAGATCGACTCAATGATCACACCACCAGTCAGCCCATCCTCACAGCCTTTGCCTTGGAGTGCATGATGAATTTAGAGCTAGACGTTAACGAGATTAACTTTGTATTACAAACTTTAGGGCAACTGCCCTCGAGTAGTGGCGTGTGGCCTCTTATCGTAAAGATTAAAGAACAGGCTGAAGCGCAAGTTCCTAAAGAAGCGGAGTAAACATCATGGCCGTAACAAGTCGTCAAATTATAGATTTCTTGCTTGCTAATCCAGGCATGAGTGATGCCGACATTGTTGCGGCTATGGAGCAATATGGAGTCTCTCCTGCTCAGATGGCTCAAGCTGTTGGTTTACCAGAGGGACAAGTAGCGGCTCGTGTGGCGGCTACTGTTCCTCCAGGTTCATCAGTAACGCTTGGCGACACTGTTATTGTTCCTCAGTATCGAACCATTGGTTCTGGTGAAACACAAGAAATTGGTGAGCTTGAGAGTTTTGCATCATCCAAATCTAATGGTGATATTAACTATAAAACTCCTGTTGGCACACCAGTAAATATTTACAGTGCTGATGGTGACTTGGTAAATACTGTTAAAACTAAAAAAGAACAATCATTTATTGGTGGTTTGGTAGATGCTTTTAAAGACCCAGTAGTTTTAGCCGCTTTAGGTGGTGCGGCTGCGGGTGGTCTATTTGGTGGTGCGGCTACGGGTGCAGCGGCTGGAACAGCAGGAATGACTGCGGCTGAACTTGCTCAACTAGACTTGGCTCTTGGCGGTGCTGGTGGCTCTGCGGGTGCAACTTCTTTAGCCAATGCTTTAGCTACTGGTGCAAATGTTTCAACTTTGACTAACCTAACTGGTGGTAGCGGACTTCTAACGGGTTTAGAAGCTGGTATTACTGCTGATTCTGTAGCGTCTAAATTAGCAGCAGATGCGGCTACTCAATTTGAGTTGGCTAATGCTGGTGCTAGTGGTTTAACTGATTTAAGCAAAGTTACTGATCTAAGTAAAGTTACTGATTTAGGTAAAGTCACTGATCTAAGCAAGGTGACGGACTTAAGTAAAGTAACAGATTTAAGCAAGGTAACAGATTTAAGTAAAGTAACTGATCTGAGTAAGGTAACTGATCTCAGCAAAGTGACAGATTTAAGTAAACTGACAGACTTAAGCAAGATTACTGATTTGAGTAAAGTAGTTGGAACTGGTCTTTTAAATACTGTTCTTGGTAATAAAACTAATCTAGGTAATCTAGTCCAGACAGGCGCACAAACTGCGGCAGGTCTTCTGCAACAACAGACTTCAAAAGAAGCGGCTGATAAAGCAAGAGCAATGATTGAGGCTGAGACTCTTGCGGCTAAACAGTCTGCGGCTTTCCGTCCTGTTGGCATGACCACTAGGTTTGGTACTTCACAGTTTGCAGTTGATCCTGTTACAGGTCAATTGACTAGCGCAGGATACACACTAAGCCCTGAAGCTAAGAACGCTCAAGACCGCTTGGTTAAGTTGGCTGAGTCTGGTCTGCAACAAGCTGAAGGCGCACAAGCTCAATTTGCTCCTTTGCAAACAGGCGCACAAAGTTTGTTTGGTTTGGGCAATAAATATTTGGCTCAGAATCCTCAAGATGTTGCTCAGAATTATCTCAATCAGCAGATGGCTCTATTGCAACCAGGTAGAGAGACTGAACTTGCTAATCTGCAAAACAGACTCCAACAACAAGGTCGTGGTGGTCTTTCTGTAGCTCAAGGTGGCACTATGGGTGCTACTACTCCTGAATTACAGGCTTTATATAATGCTCGTGCTCAACAAGAGGCTCAATTGGCGGCTAATGCCCAACAGTATGGTCAACAGCAAGTTACTTTTGGCGCGGGATTGCTTAACCAAGGTGCTCAGACTATGGGTCAGTATTATGGTGGTCAGCAAGCCGCTTATACGCCCTATACAACTGCTTTGGGACAAGTTCAAGGATTGGAGACTGCGGCACAACAACCCTTCACTATGAGTGCGGCTCTAGCTCAACAAGCGGCTCAAGCGGGTTCTAATGTTGGTCAATTGGGCTTAGGAGGTGCTAAATTAAGTACCGCTTTAGCTACAAGCCCTGCGGCTACTACCAATCCTTATGCAACGGCTTTAGGCGGCTTAACTGCTTCTCCCGTATTTGGTCAAGTAGTAGGCGGATTATTTGGTAGTCAACCCGCAACAAGTGGCTTCAGTTATGGACAATATGGAACTGGTATAGACCCATCGACAGGCGAATACTTCGGTTCGCTTTACTTCTAAGGAATTATCATGGCAGAAAGTAATATCGTAGCGGGTCTGTTTGGCATGAACCCACAAATGTATGGTGAGCAACAACGCGTTAATGCTCTACAAGAAGGTATTAACCTTGCACAACTAGACCCTTCTGCTCGTGGTGCGGCTATGACCTATGCGGGTGCTAAAGGCTTTGGTACTGCTTTAGGTGGTGCTATGGGCATAGAAGACCCACAACTTAAGATGATTAGCCAACGTCAACAGATTATTCAACAACTTGATTTAACAAACCCCGCATCACTTGCTCGTGGTGTTGATTTGTTTACTCGAACTGGTGATATTCAAGCGGCACAAGCTCTTGCTATGCAATCACAAACTATTGCAAAACAAAATCAAGATCGCTTAAAGTCAGAGGCAGAGACAAGAAAACTTAGTGCTGAAACAACAAAAGTACAATCTGAAGATTTAACCAAACAAAGTCAGGTTCGGCAATTGATGTCTCAATTTGGCATGGAAGAAACTCAAGCTACTGCAATTGCTTCTAATGCTGATTTGTTAAAACAATACTTAACACCTAAAACTCAACAAGGTTTTGATTTGCTTAAAACTGGCAAATTTTTACCTAAAAGCGTTGACAACTGGGCGGCAGGAAAAGGCGAGTTGGAAGTTATTGATAAGATGGTTAAGCCAGAAGCATCATTTATTTCCAAAGCTGTTGAACTTGGATTTGGTGAAAAATCTAAATATGGTGATTATTCATCTGAACAAGTTGGTAAAGTAAATACAGCTTTGTTTAATGAAAATATTTCTGCCAAAAAAGCAGGTGCACAGGCAATTCAGATACCTCTTGGTGATGTTCTTCAGAAAGTATTTCAATCCAGAGAACGTGAAGACGCTGCTAAAGCATTTGGTCAAGCAGGAGAGGCTTACACAATTACAATTCCATTGATTAGTAAACTAAAAACTGTTGAAGACACAGTAAGTAATGCGTTTACAGGTGCTGGTCAAAACTACAAACTAGCTTTAAGCAAAGGATTGTCTGCATTAGGTGTAAAAGTTAGTGATCGTGCAACAGATACTGAGTTTGGTGATGCCATCTCTGCTCAAGTTGTTCAGCAGATTGCCAAAGTATTCCCAGGTAGTCAATCTAATAAAGAATTGGATCAATTGCTCAAAAGTAAGTTTAATCTTCAGCAAGAACTTCCAACAATTTTACGTTTGGTTGGTCAAATTAAAGATGAAATGCTTTCTCAGACTAAAACGTATGAGCAAATGGCTAATCTTCCTGATAATGAGCGTACTAACTTTAATGCTAAGTTGGCACAAGGTAAGAATTATCAGAAAATTCAGCAGTATCGTGATTATGAAAAGAAATATCTTAACAAGACAATCACACCTGAAGAGCGTACTGAAGCCGCAAAACTGAAACAAGAACTTAGCCTCTAAGGAGTTGACATGGCAGAAATAGATTGGAGTGTTGCTCCTCAAGAAATGAAAGCAGGCCCATCTCGTGAAGAAGAGGCAAGAAAACAACAAGAACTAAATATAACTAGGGTTGGTCTTGCTAAAGCATTAAATCCTTTTGTTTCTTTACCATTAGAAGTATTGCCAATTGACCAACCAACTTCTTTGCCTCAAGCGGGTGGATTGATTGGTGGAATAGCGGCTCTTGCAATGCCTCAATCAAGGTTTGCCGCACCAATTTCAAGATTAACGCAAGCCGCACCCGCTATAGCTCGTCCATATATTCCGTCTTTAGCTGGTTCGGCAATGGGAACAACTGCTGGCACTTTTGCTGAGCAATTGTTAACAGGTAAAAATATTGTTAGTTCAGAAACTGGCATGAAATTACTTGCCAATAACATTGAGAATGCCGCTTTTGATCTTGGTGGAAATCTTGTTTTTAATGTACTTGGTAAAACAATTAAAACTGGCCTTAATAAATCTGGATTAAAACAAGGTTTATTTGATACAGAAGAAGGGGCTGCCCGTAAAGCCGCGCAAGAGTGGTTATCTTCTAGAGAAGGTGCAACTTTAACTCGTGGTCAATTAACTGGCGACATTGGCACAGAAGCCATAGAGGGAACTCTTAAATTTACAACTGGTGCTAAAGATTTTGCAGAACAACAAGCAAATGTTAAAAAAGCACTTGAGCAAGGTGTTAATGAAGTTAAGAACACACTAGATACATCTGATGTGTTTTTACAAGCATTAAAACAAGGCGATCCAACACAAATGACTTTAGGCAATCGTTGGCAAACTGCTATTGAAGTAGCTGACAAAGAAATGAAGGCTAAATATCGTCCAATTTACGAACAAGTTGAAAAAGAAGGTGATGGCTTATTGGTTGATTTGACACCATTAAAAACTTCTGCAAAAGAAGAACTTGATCGTCTTAACAAAAATAAGGCAATGTCTTCATCCGCAGAAGATAAGAGAAAAGTTCTTGAACAAATATTGGCACAAGAAGACAAGATTTCATTTAGCACAGCACATGATTTAAGAAGTGATTTCTTGACAAGTGCTAGAGAATCGGTAAAAGAGGGTGTTCCAGCAACAACTCTTGAGGCATATTATAAAAAGTATGCCCAAGGTCTTCGTAACAATATGGATAACATTGCAGTTATCACATTTGGTAGCCAAGAACAAAAGGATGCAGCTCGTAGACTTGGTTTAGTTGGTGGAATTGACCAGCCCGCAGGTCTACGCCAAGGTCAGTTTAAAGAATACAACATTGACGAATTGTCTAAGTTAAATTTGCCTACAACTGAAGCAAATGCTAAAAACAATGAAATGTTACGCAATTATTTTAATGCCCAACAAGGCTATAAAAACGCTTTAGATGGTCTTTATGGTGGCGCAATGAAAACTGCCATTAAGAGTGAACCATCAGCAGTTGGAGAGTATCTTTTTAACATTGATAGACCAGAAAGATTGCAAGATGTAAATAAAGCTCTTGTTGAGATGCAAAAGTATCTTCCTAAAGAGCAAAGCAAAGGTCTGTTAGGTGAATTGCAATATGGTTATATCAATAAGATGTTTGGTTCTCCCGATGGAATTGAGACATTTGTTAAAAAGTTAGACGATAAAACATTTAAAGAAGGATTTAATTATCTTTTTAGAGATGCAAATACTCGTAAACAATTGCTTGACATTGCAAATGCGGCTAAATACGGCTTAGAAGAAGGTGCGGGATCAACTGTTTTACGTTCTAGACTTATTGGTGCTGCGGCAACAGCTGGAACTGCGGCAATAGCTAGTGGCGGTGCTTTTTTAGCTTTTCCAGAAGAAGTATCAAATAATCTATTGCCATCTATAGCAGCTCTTGGTGCTTTATATTTAACACCAAAGATTATTTCTAAGGCTTTGACAAACAAAGAAGGAATGGATGCTTTAGCCATGCTTTCTAAAGCTCAAAAAAGTCCTGTTTTTGCTGGCGCGGCAGGAGCAAAGATTGCGAATATGCTAAACAAATCAGGAATTATTGACAATGAATATCTGACAGAAGTTAATCAGATGGTTTATGGCAAACAAGAGCAACAACCTGTTGTGTCTCCAAGTAGTATCGATTGGTCTGTTGAGCCACAATAATGAGAGACTTTGCCGAAGCATTTGTTGCGGCAATCTGTATCACTTGCTTTGTTGTCTTTTGTAGTTACATCATAATTTGGGCGTACCCGTGAGATGGCTAGTAGCACTTGTTTTAACTCTATCGCTTCAATCTACAGGGAAAGACCTATGTAGTGTGCGTGAGTTTTACTCAATTGCTTGGGGTGTGCATGACCCTACTGAGAGGTACAAACAGATGACTGAGTGGCTTACAAAACATCAGTACTTATGTAAAAGTTCCGACTTTAGAGTAATCTGGAATAACTTGAGTGAATGGGCAGGAAATGCTGATTCGCATCAGTTAAGGGGATTGGTGGTTCTTGGATACAAAGAGGCACTTGAGAGGGAAAAGAAGTGATACCGCCTTTATACAAATGGTATCCAATGGTGGAAGCACCAGAGTATCCAACTAGGACAGATGCGCTTGAAAGAAGCGCTGAACGTCTTGATGAAGAGTACAAACAGGCTCTGAAGATGCATAAAATGGAAATCAAAATTGATGAACTTGAGTTTGAGTTGTATGTGAAGAAAGCAGAGCGCAATCAACTTAGTCTTGAGATTTTTACTAACCGCAAACTGGATGTTTATGTATGACCAGAAAACCAATAGTCAGAATAAAGAAACCACAGATAGAAGTGAAAGAAAAACTAACCCTTTGGGTGACGCTAATGGTAAGCGCAACCCTGTGCATCTCTGTTTTGGCTATGGTAATCAGCTTTATGCTTGGACTTTGGGCAAAAGAAGTGGACAACGGGGAAATATTCAAGATGATTTCACCCGCTTTTTCTACTCTTATCGGAGGCATGATTGGCTTCCTGAGTGGTATCAAGCTCAGTCAGAATGACGAAAAATCTAAATGTAAGGAATAACCATGTTTGAAATGTTATCTGGTGGAATCTTAGGATCAATCTTTGGTGGGGTGTTTCGACTAGCCCCTGAAGTTCTTAAATGGATGGATAAGAAGAACGAACGCTCTCATGAACTCAATATGTTCAAGTTCCAATGCGACTTGGAGGCTCAACGTGGTCAGCAAAAATTAGCTGAGATTGGTGCTCAACGTGAAGCCGCTGTTGACGTAGGAGTCATGAATGCCTTTCAATCAGCCATAGAACAACAAGCAACGATGGTTAAAGCCGCTGGTGGATGGGTAGCTTCACTTTCAGCTTCTGTGCGTCCAGTAGTAACATATTGGGTACTATTCGTATGGTCATTCATTCATGTTTGGTTTGCATGGAACGCATGGTTAGGTGGTGCGCCAGCCGTTGAAGTGTTCAAAACAATGATGACACCAGACTTTTCTGCTTTGCTATCAGGAACTATTAACTACTGGTTTCTTGATAGAACTCTGTCTAAGCGTGGGTTATGAACTTAGAACTGGCAGCAGAACTATGTAAAAGGTTTGAGGGCTTTCGTTCTAAGCCCTACCTTTGCCCCGCTAACGTAGCCACGATTGGCTATGGGTCTACTTACTATGCCAATGGGGTGAAGGTTACTTTAAATGACCCTCCAACGACACAAGAGGAGGCTCATGTTCTTTTGATGCACGAATTGGAACATACCTACCTACCAGGTGTTCTAAGAAACTGTCCGATCCTTTTGACAGATGAACGCAAGTGCAATGCCATTGTTGACTTCGTTTACAACCTTGGTATTGGCAGACTACAAACATCAACTCTCAAGCGGAAAATCAATGCTTCTGATTGGGAAGGTGCTAAAGAACAACTAATGTTGTGGAACAAAGGCGGTGGTAAAGTTCTAGCAGGTCTGACAAAGCGCAGAGTTGCTGAGTGTGCCTTGTTAAATTAAATTGTCATAAACATTGTATAAGGTGTTGAAATGCCTAACATTCCTACGCCAGAACAATCACAACTGTTTGCACAAAGTGTTAAGAAGTGGCAACAAGTACTTAGCCTTGGTGATTGGAGAATAGAGAAGGGAAGCAAGGCGGCAAAGGCTGCTATGGCTTCTGTGGAGTTCAATGCTTCAGCTCGATTGGCTACTTACAGATTGGGTGATTTTGGTGCTGAGAAGATCACACCAGAATCTCTGGATCAGACTGCTTTACATGAGTTACTTCATGTGTTTCTGCACGACTTAATGACTGTGGCTCAAGACCCTAAATCATCTCAGGATGAGGTAGAGATGCAAGAGCATAGAGTCATCAATCTGCTAGAAAAGTTACTTTCAAGGGATTCCAATGGGTTCACATAACGAAACGTGTACGGATATGGAGTTCATCCAACTATGGGAGAAACTTCAATCTGCAACTGAAATAGCCAAACACCTTGGAATACCCAATAGAGCAGTTCATTTGCGTAGAAGGTGGATTGAGGAAAACCACAAGATTACCCTAATCGCAAAAGACCATCGTGGTGCTAACTATGCCGTTAACAGACCTAAATCCTTCTCTCCTTTAAGACAAGTAAAACTTGGGATGTTGGATTCATGTGTGATTGTGTTCTCAGATGCCCACTTCATCCCAAGTCAGCGTACAACGGCATTTAAAGGACTTCTATGGGCTATCCAAGAGTTCAAGCCTCATGCGGTGATATGTAACGGGGATGCCTTTGATGGAGCGTCTATATCACGGCATGACGTTACTGACCAACCACAAACTTCTGTTATCCAAGAGTTAAAAGCTACGCAAGGTGCGTTGGGTGAGATAGAGGAAACTGCTAAAGCAGCGAGACACAATGTAAAGCTCCTGTTTACATGGGGCAATCACGATATTCGGTTTGGCAATAGATTGGCGCAACACGCACCACAGTTTAAAGAGGTACAGGGCTTTAAGCTGACAGACCACATTACCGAGTGGGACTTCTGTTGGGCAGTATGGCCTACAGATAACGTAATTGTTAAGCATCGTTACAAAAATGGTATTCACGCCACTCACAACAATACTGTCAATGCAGGTGTGTCAGTAGTTACTGGACACCTTCATAGCCTTAAAGTGACCCCTTTTAGCGACTATAACGGGGTTCGGTATGGTGTGGATACGGGGACTTTGGCTGAAACTGATGGGCCACAATTTACTTATGCTGAGATAAACCCAAGTAACCACAGATCGGGCTTTGCAGTGTTAAACTTCTTCAATGGTCAGCTTTTATGGCCTGAACTCGTCCATAAATTTGATGAGGATCAGATTCAGTTTAGGGGTGAAGTGATTGATGTAGGTGCATTTTGAGTGCCTGGCTAATTGCTTTAACAGGCTTGATCTACGCATACATTGCAGTAGAGCAGTTTATGAAGGGTAACCCGCACATGGCGATTGTCTATGCAGGTTACGCTAGTTCAAATATAGGTCTTTATCTGTTGGCAAAGTAGCTTATTCGCTATCGTCTAAACCAGCAACAATTACTTTCTCTGCTGCGTCTTCTTCAAATTCATCCTCATCACAGTCAATTGCTTCATAGTCAACTGCCCAACCATTTTCCTCTTGGAACTCGATAAATTCTTGAATGATTTGAATCTTCTCGAAGTCATGGGTTTCAACTGTAACTTTCTCACTGCCTATCCAACCAAATTCCATTTCAAATTTCATGATGTTCTCCTGAAGCAACCAATTGTTGCAATGAAATACTAGGCTTAATTTGTGTCAGTCAAGTGTCTTCTGGAACACGCCGTTTGGCAATAGTATGCCCTTTCCTTGAAAAGGCTGGAAGCATAATAGCATCTAAAGGATTCCACCCATGAGATACCCTTGCTTTTGCTCTACTATATTTGACATTTTTAATTCTACAAGCCTCTTTAAGACAAACTTTTTTGCCGTCAATTTCTAAAAATATATTCGTATCTCTGTTTTGTTGTTGTTCGCTGATACTTGCCCATTTGCAGTTATCTGGACTGTATGATTTTGAATTATCAATTCTTTCTATAGAAGTATTAAGAGGTCTCTCGCCCATATCTTCCATGAAACATTCAAACGATTTCCATCTATCAACAGGGGTCTTATCTTTGTAATAAGAATAGCTTTTGTGATTAACATCAGTACATCGCTGCCACATAGATCGCCAAGAATTGTATGTTCTTGTCCTTGTTCTACCCATTGTTTCGCCATGTGTTTTGTTGGCTTTTTTGACTTGCTCAAGCTGATAACAACCGCAACTTTTTGTTTTTTTTGTAGTAATCGAATTCGTGACTATAAAATTTTTCAATATATTTCCACAGTCACATTTACATTGCCAGAAGTAACCAACCATCCCATCCCTCTTAAATGGGCCGTCAATAACAACAATTCTTCCGCTTCTCATACCAATCAAATCTTGAGCAATACCACGCATATTTAATCCTTGTGAAAAATGCCTTCTTTGCTCATTATACCCCGTCGATTCTTAATCTGATCGTATGCAACTTCCATGCAGTCTACCAGATTGATGTCTTGCAAAGCGCAGTAGTTAATAAGGCAAACCATGACATCACCAACAGAATCCACAATAGCTTCTTTGTCCTTTTTAATTGTGGCATCTGCAAGCTCTCCTATTTCAGAGACCGCCTTGAGTAACTGAGACTCTGGGTTGCTATTAGGAATAATCTTTCGAGCCTCTGCCCATTGGATTATCTTTATTTCAATATCGGCATAGCTCATCTAACTCTCCTTAATTCCATCACCTTCTCGGGTGGTGGTGGCAGCATCTTTTCGCTTGGTGGACACCATCCATGCTTTCTCCATAATGCCTGAACGTCTGATCCAGACTCCCATTTGAAGTCTTTTGTTGCTACCGATGGATAACTAATCTTGGAATGCGGTGGTTTTTCTAGCATTACTTGGCCTTCATAATTCGTTGATTTCTGCCAAACCGACCTCGTTTGACCCCCGAAACTTCAATCAAATCCTTGTCTAACAAAGCACGATACCTTGCTGTTATAGAGGAATATGGGTAGTTTGGATACATCGCTAGTATCTCGTCTGAGATACACCCGTCTGGGAAGCTCTTAATGGCCTCATAGACCATTGTTTCTAGCTTGGTGGTATCAACTGCTTGAGCCGCCTGATGACTCGTTACAGGGTCTTCTCTTCTAGCCAGTTTAAACGCTGGCGTACCAAAGAATCTCTCCATTGACTCTTTCATGCTTCCAAAAACATCATTCATTTATTAACTCCTATTGGGTGAGGGGAAAACTGCTCGTCTGCAAGCTAGGAAAATCCTTTGCACAGCTCTCCCCTCAGTTAAAGTTTACTTTTTTTTGGTTGTTTTTACAACTACGACTGTTGGTACTTCTTCCAAAGTAACATTGATCTTTTGCCCTCTGTAAAAAACAACATCTGTCAAACAATGAGATTCATGGTCTACATCATTTAAATCTTCAAGTGCAAGATATGGTGACTCTCCATGTCCTACATAAGAATTTGGACTGATAGCAAAATACATTTGTTTTTCCTAGAAGGGCAGGTCTTCGTCTTCAAAACTAGCCTTTTTAGGGGCTTGTTTGGGCTGATAGTCTTCTTTAGGTGATACTGCTAAACCCATGAACTTACCTGACTTGCCCTCTTTAATCCATGCAGATAGCCAGTAATCCTGACCATTTACAGTTATGTTCCCTTTGTAATCAGGCGCACGATCATTTTCTTTCTTATCTGATCGGAATAAAACACCACTGTTATCACGTTTTTCCATTTAGATTTCCTTTGCTTTCTTTAACGCTGCACGCACTTTACTAGGAAGGAGTGTCCATAGAGCCACTTTTTGTTCTGAATCTAGGTTCTCTCCTTCCAGCTTATCCCAAGCTGCCTTGGGGTCACCTTGCTCACAAGTAGCAATCAATTCAACTGCCATCTCTTGTAAATACTGCACCTCATCTGGAGGAATATTATCCATTGCGCCTTGAGTCGGGCTAATGATTAACTTATCTTCCTTTAGTGGAGCAGAAGAATCTAAGGCATCGTGCTCAACAATTTCCATTGCTGAAACCCACAGATACCGCCTGGTATAAGTCTCTACCGCACCAAGATTTTGGATGGGATGGCAGCCCTTTAGATTGGCATCTGCCATAGGGCTTGTCAACTTGATCTCTGTACTGTCTTCAGTATCGGTAATGGTCAGGGTTGCAAGTTCTTTATCGAACGAAACAACACCGCACAGACCGACCCTTGAAAAGATTTGGTTGATTGTTGGCAGAAAGTCACCCAACTCGAAGTAAGAATAGCCCGCAAACTTGTTGTGGCCTGACTTCTTGAGTGGTGCTTGTTGCAAGAGAATCCTTGCATCCATCAGTTTTTTATGTACGCCCATGATATTTCCTTAAGTATTTTGATCTAATTCAGCTTCGATGATTTCTTTTTGATCCTCAATATATAAGTCTTTAAACTCGATAAAGTGGTTCTCATCGCAACATCTGTAGCTTTCGCCTTTTGGTTCTAAGCAGTAACAGCAGTACAAAATATCTGCAAACTGCTCTCTGTACTGTTCAAATAACGTCTTCATATTCACTCCTGTTAGTTTATTAAAATGTGGGTTTTTTGTTGCCCACACCACTAATGTGCCACATGGATTCCAGAATTTACATAGGGGTTTTCCCTAATTTACGCAACTTTTTTATCATGCTAGGCTACTCGTATGAACATCGAACAACTTGAACAAACTTGTGCCGAAACCCTACAGGGCTACGCAAACCGAATGGCTAGTGTCTATGTGGACGAGCCAGAGGACTTTACCGCCTCTGTAACTGCTCTACTTGCTAGAACCCTAGAACTCCATCTAAACCGCCCAATCAACCTGGAGAACCTATACAAATGACTCAAGAAGCCATCATCAAATGTCTGCAAAATGGATCGCTAACATCCTATGAAATGGAGAACCTGACGGGCATCCCAAGGACTTCAATTGTTGCAGCCTGTAAGAAGATGTTTCGCAAAAAGCAATTGACAACTAAAAAGATTAAGTTAGGCCGTTCTTGGATACAAAAATACACCTTAGAGCCGCACATGATTGAGGCTACAAAAGCCGCCAATGATGAGCCTTATGACAAGCTAAATCCCTTTGATGTACGCAATGCCAAGGGTATTTTTACTAAGTCTGAGTATGCGGTGATGAACAATCAAGCCAGAAGGTTATTCAATGGCAATCCTAATTTCACTAAAGAAATCACAAATAATCAATTTATTTAAGTTTACAAAGTAGAATTAGTTTGATATTATGGAATCCAGCTAGGTGCGAAGTCATGAGCGCATCGAAAAGAGTTATCCCTTCTCCTGCTGGCAATTCCTTTAAGGGTGTTTAAAAAGCGGTACACATCATGGCTAATCCTTGGTTTAGGCTCTATTCAGAGTTCGCACACGACCCAAAAATTCAAATGCTTTCAGAGGCAATGCAAAGACGTTATGTCATGCTCATGTGCCTCCGATGTAGCGAAGTTCTTGAAACGTTACATGAAACAGAAATAGCGTTTCAACTTAGGTTATCCACAAGCGAATTGAATGAAACTAAAGACTTGTTTATCAGCAAGAATTTCATTGATAAACATTGGAATCTGCTTAATTGGGATAAACGTCAATTTGTCTCAGACTCAAGCACCATGCGGGTTGCGAAGCATCGTAATAAAAAGAAAAAGGTAAGTAACGTTGCTGAAACGTTACAGAAACGCCCAAGTAACGCTATAGATACAGATACAGATACAGATACAGAACAGATACAGAAAAGAACAACTAGCGTTGCACCGCCTGAAGGCGTTTCTAATTCTGTTTGGCAAGAATTCAAAACTTTGAGGAAAGCCAAAAGAGCACCGATAACTCATAGAGCTATTGATGCAATTTCAAGCGAAGCGCAAAAGATTGGTTGGTCGCTAGAGAAAGCCTTGGAAGAATGTGTAGTTCGTGGTTGGCAAGCATTCAAAGCTGATTGGGTTGTTAAACCAAACCCCGCAGACATTGTTAGGCTCACAGTTCCTTCAAAGAATGAGCCTGATGCCGCTTTGGAAAAGATCAAAGCTGATGACCTTAAAGCCGCACCTATTCCGCTAGAAGTTTTAGCAAAGATGGCTCAGTTGAGGAAAAGCGCATGAAAGTGTTGCCAATAAACAACTTTGAAGTTGAGCCTTGGTTGCTTGAAAAACACTATGCCAAGCGGATGCCGCAGATAATGTTTGCGTTTGGGCTTTATAAAGATGACATTCTGGTTGGCGTAGTGACTTATGGGATTCCCGCCTCACCACCACTTTGCATGGGAATCTGTGGCAAAGAATACTCAGACAAAGTTTTAGAGCTAAACCGAGTCTGCTTGTTGGACAACCATAAAAACGAAGCATCATTCTTGGTTGCGAACTCAATTAAGTTATTGCCAAAACCAATGATTGTTGTTTCATTTGCCGACACAAGCAAAGGTCATGTTGGCTACGTTTATCAAGCCACCAATTTTCTGTACACGGGTTTATCAGCAAACAGAATTGATTGGACAATTAAAGGACAAGAGCATAAACACGCTAAAACTATTGGCGATGGCCTGACCTTATCCGAGATAAAAGAGCGTCATGGTGATGATTTTTACTATGTCGAACGATCTAGGAAGCATCGTTACATCATCTTTCACGGGTCAAAGACTGACAAAAAAGTCATGCGATCTAAGTTGAAATACGAAGTAATGCCGTATCCCAAAGGCAACTCACAGAGATACGACTCTGGAACAACTGTAAAAACCCAACAACTTTTATTTGTATGAACTACTTTGAAGCAATGAGACTTTTGGACAGAGTGAAAGAGGGTGTTCCTTACCCCTTACACCTGATAAATACAGCACTGGAGTTAACTGGTGACTTGGAGTAGAAGAAACACTGAGAACCCAAGCGATAGAGTAATTCTTGAGCAAGCCGAGGCAAGAGAGCTTTATCGGAATTGGGAGTGGAGTAAAAATCGTGATCTCATTCGTGCCAGACTTGAGAGAGCAGAACGAATCTATGGCATAGGTGCAAGAGACCGCATAAGGGAATATATGAACCGAATCAAAGATGGGACATTACTATGAGGAGAGCCGCCCGTGTTGACGCTAATCAAGAGCAAATCGTCAGTGTGCTTCGTGCCTCTGGTGCAACTGTGTGGATTATTGGTTTGCCTGTGGATTTGCTTGTGGGATATAAAAACCATACTTTCTTGGTAGAGATCAAAACAGACTCTAAAAAGAGATTAACAAAGCTACAGGCAAACTTTTTTGAGAATTGGTGTGGCGGTACTTTGTGCAGAATTGACAATCCTGAAGCCGCTTTAAGAATGATTCAGACATTAGGGTAAATCCCTATGGTATTACGTAAACAATTTGATAACATTTAATTTTTAACAGGAGTGAATTATGAACACATGGGAATTTGATACAACAATCGGTGCGGGTAGCGAAGTCGTAACAGTCGTTTACGAATATGAGCAAGACCATGATTCCACCTTTAACGAGTCTATTCGTGAGGTTTGGTTTGAGGGTCGCAACTGTATCGGTTTGCTGAGTGACGAATCTTTCAAAGAGTTGGAGTGTGAGGCGGCAATGCGGTTTCAGCATCACAAACTCAACTACAAAATGGAGGATGTATGAACGAACCCACCAAAGCAATCCAATACCTAATCGACACTGCGCCACTTTATGCAAAGGCTAAAGCTGACAGGATGTTTTTAGAGGAGTTTCGCAAATCACGCAAGGCTCAATTGGCAAGCCAAGCGGGCACAGAAGTTCTTGGAAAACAAGAAACCTTTGCTTATGCCCACCCTGAATACATCGAAATCCTTGAAGGAATCAGGGAGGCCGTAGAGAAGGAAGAGCGTTTTAGATGGCTCATGACTGCGGCACAAGCCCGCATTGAGGTGTGGCGAACAGAGCAATACTCAGCCCGTATAGAGCAAAAAGCCACCCAATGAACAACAAATTGAACGCAAAGGAGAGGCTACACCTAGCAAGGGTCAAGTCTTTGCCGTGTTCAGTCTGTGAAGCATCAGCCCCAAGCGAAGCCCACCACTACAAACAAGGGCTTCAATACACTTGCATTGCACTATGTGTCGATTGCCACCGAAATCCAATAATGGGATGGCATGGGCAAAAACGTGCATGGGCTATCAATAAAATGGAAGAAATAGACGCACTGAATGAGACCATTCGCAGATTGTGCGAGGAAATGCCAACCAAAGGCTCTAAAAGCCCTTTCTAGACCATTTTAAGGGCTTGCCAATCGCAACCTACGCAAGACAAGAAAAAACCCTCCTGAGAGGGTCTGAGAGTTTAGCGTTTCCCGCTAAGTATTCGCAGAATTAGAGCAATACACGCATAAATCATAGATCGTTTAAACACGCTGTGTGTATGTAGGTGTTCAAAATCTCAGCGTCTGGGTGATACTTTTTAAGTTCAGCCACCGAATCCTCTAAAGATTCTGCGCTTATTTCGTCATATTCAGCGTGAACACAATCAGGGTATGGGTAAAACTCAATGAGATAAGTTCTAAAAGTCATTTTATTGTCCATTTCATTCTGTTTCATAGGTTTTAACCATTAACTCAGTGTCGATATAACGGCAAAGAATTTCGTGGATTTCCTCTTCTTGCTGACCGCAGAAAAACAAACCCGCAGTGTCGCCAGTTGTCACGCCTAAAGCGTCCTGAATGTGTCTGCAAGCCTCATGCAAAGCATTTTCTGCAAGTTCTTGGATTTCTTTTTTATTCATAATTGAACCTTAAGTTGTTTAAACGCTCTGCACTTAGCAAAGTCTGACAAATGAAACTCATGCAATATTTGGTCTGGGCTTTTCTCTGACCAATAATAAAACCCTCGTTTGGCTCGTTTCTTGTGCGTAAATTGCAAATGGTCGAGATCACAGATTCGCTCGTCAAATGATCGGGCTTTGAACCCACTTGGAGGTTTTCTCATGTTGTTACCACCAATTCTTTTACATCTTGAATAAACTCTTCAGCGTGAACAACTTTATAGTTCTCGCTTCCTGTGAATTCATCGTGCGCCACATCTTCGGCATCATCTTCATCTTCAGCTTCCACCTCAAGAAAATAAACTTGATGCTCGATTCGTACATATTGAACTTCAAACTTTTTCATGCTGACACCTTGTCATAAATAGCCCATTGAGCCGTGTCGTAACCTTCTAAGTCAGGGATTGCGTTAGAGATGATCGCCTCGATAAACTTAGAAGCCAGAGAGTCCTCAAAGTCTGGATGTTCGCAAGATTGATAGCGCAAGCACTGAGCCGCTTTGATCGCTTGAATAGCCGTGAGAATGGGTGCGCCTCGGTCGTAATCTATCTGTGTAGTTTCGCTCTCTCCGTAGCGATAATTGACGCTTTTCACGTTCTCCTCAAAGAGAATCTGCGCCACGGCTTGCTCATTGCCTAAAGCGTTTAAACGCATTACTGTTGCGCCATAGGAAACGCCCACCTTATGCCTTGAGGCATAGCGAACCAGAGCGTTGATGTGGGAATCGGAAACGATAAAAGCTGACATTTTGAACACCTATTAAATGATGCGACATTGCACCGAATAGACCCAACCCGTGAGCCTACCCGTTGGAATTTCACTTAACCAATATATCGAAATAAGCCATCAAACCCACACAGAGGGCAAGCCCCAACCCAATACAAGTCAAGATGTCGAGCAAAGTTTCTTTAAAATTAGACATGATGTTTAAACGCTTTCAGTGAATTTTGTCGCCAAAGTAAGAACGATCAGACTCACCCATAAACCTGAAAAACAGATCAGGGAAAGCCTCTTCAATTCTGGTCTTATTTGTTTTATCTGCCTTTTGCCAAGCCTCAGCCATAGAACCCGCAAAACCACCGCCATGCTCACGCATAGTCTTTGCCGCATTGTGTAGGGCATTCCAACGGCAAGCCTGAACCATGTCTTCAAAATCGTAAGTCATTTTTAACGCCTTTCAAATAATGCAACAGTGCATCCAAAGCCACTCTGTCACAGTGGCTCAAGAGAAACTGTTTAAACGCTCTCATTCACAAGTTGATACATATTCCACCCACAGGTTACGACCTGAGAGCCATTGTTTAAAAGCTCTTGAATCATACTTTTGTCGAATGAGTGCCAACCCTCCCAGTCTGAGGGATAGCGACAAACCTCATTCCATCCCCTTAATTCTGATTTTGAGTGATAAGCAATAATTGGGTTGTAAGTGTTCATTTGTAAGCCTTTGAAGTTGTTTAAACGCTCTCACCTAGCCACTGGGTGCGAAGCTCTGAGAGTTGATCGAATATTTCTTGGCGTGTACCTTTAAAGCCCATCGCCTTGAGGGTTGCATAAGCACTTGAGCCACGCTTTTTCATGCCCATAATTTCAAGATTGAGAGCTTGCCTCAAAGCAAGAATTTGGAATTGTGCAATGTGATCTGGGTTAGTGATTGCTGACATAATTAAAGCCTTTCAAAGTAGTGCAACAGCGCACAACAAGCCAACCTGTCACGTTGGCTCAGTGTATGTTGTTTAAACAGCGTCCATCTCTCCGTGATCTGGGCAATGAGGCGCACCCATTTCATTGAGCCACTTACCCGCCACACGAACTGTATAACCACAATCACGACAAACACATTTGAGCATTCGGGTTGACTGTTTCTTTTGAGCGTTTGAGGGGATCAAGTCAGCGTGTGGGTAAATGCCTAACTTTTCCAAAACAGGAGAAGCCCAGAGCTTGAATTTCTCGCCCGCTACTGTGGCGGTCATTTTGCCTTCTAAGCCGATTGCCAAGGCAGTGCGTTTAAACAGCTTGCCATGTCCATCGTTAGGGTGACAAGCATGGACAAGCTCATGCGCCAAGATGTCAAGAACCCGCATTGAATCGCTGATCGTTGGAGAGATAAAAATCTCAGCGTGTTTGTCGGCTGATGCTCTGGCTGACCAACATTCTCCGATTCTCCGATTCTTATTCGAGAGGGCAGATTTTGAGGGAAACCCACAGCTTGAGCGAACCTCTAAAGGTAAGTCAATGCCATGTTGTTTAAACAGTGTACGAAGCTCTGAGGTAGCCTCTGAAAGCCATTGTTCGCGGGTGTTGGTCATGATGTTTACGCCTATTTAATAAACACTGAAAAGGTCAGTTCCTAAGCAATATTTTAGTTTTACCAGTGAGCCGACCTATAGGGAAAACCCTATGTTTTACAACTTTAAACCCTTAAGGGTAAACCCTGATGCTGATACCCTATGGAGTACCAGTTATTCACAGGCTTTAGTCTTATATAAGAGTCAAAATGTGGACAAGTATCACTACTGGTGTGAATAACTTTTTTTCAGGGGAAAGTATGGGCAACACATTGAGACGCTCTGAGGGGCTAAAAATGGCCTTCCTGAGCCTTTTATTAAAATAAGTAGAAACCCTTAAAACAATGGTTTACAATTATTTAAATTCAATAAATTAGAGAAAAAACAATGGGCAGACCCTCAAAACCTAATACCCGATATTTCCAAAGGACATTGACAGACCCAGAACGAATCATCTTGCTTTCTGCGGGTAAGGGCAATATATGCAGAGGGTTTGAAACAGTGTTGGATTTATACCACTACGCCCACAATCAAGGGTTTCGCCCTGACATGGACATGAGTATTTTAAATATTGTCGCAGATAAACAACAGCCCCAAACAGAGGATTCAATGGTAGGGTAAACACTAAGGGAAGGATAAGAGAAGGGAATGCGAACAGTTCTCATTAAGATTCAAGTAACCCTAAAAAGGTGCATCTGTCTCTTTCACACAACAAGATGTAAATGCGAACGATTCTCATTTGGAACAACTGGATAGATTGACAGTGATGTACGGATAACCATGAGGGTAAACCATAAGCTGTATAAAAAGACATGAGGGTAAACCCTAGGTGGTGGGAAGTATGGGGGGGGAGGGGGTAGGTTGGGTTGTGAGATATTTGTGGAGCCGCCCCTATACCGAAAAAGCTAAATTGACAATTCCAAGGAGAACTAATGGAACAATTGAAAAGAGGAAGAGGAAGACCAAAGGGAAGCGTCAAGATGACCATACAGAGGTTTGCTGACAATCCACCCCTTGTACTACCTAAGACAGACCATCAACGTCTTAAAGAGCTTAAAGAGCTGATGATTAGGTCTGGTGGTAAGGATGTGGCTCAGAAGGTTATTGAGATAGCCCTTAATGATGACCATCCCCATCAACTAGTAGCACTGAAGATGTGTCTTGATAGGACTCTCCCTGTTTCTTTGTTTGAAAAGGACAAGAGCCAGAGATCAGCAGTGACCATCAATATCACTGGTTTAGGACAAGAACCAACCATAATTGATGAACAACCTGAAGACGTAGAGGCAAAGTATGGCTGATCTGAATTTCTCTCTACTTCCTTGGCAACAAGAGGTATTCAAGGATACGACTAGATTCAAGGTTGTGGCTGCTGGGCGTAGATGCGGTAAGTCACGGATGGCGGCAGTTACTCTACTGATTGAGGGACTCAAGTGTCCACAAGGCTCTGCGGTTCTGTACGTTAGTCCCACTATGGGACAATCAAGACAGATCATCTGGGACTTATTGTTAGACCTTGGTAGAGAGGTTATTCAGTCATCCCATGTGAACAACCTAGACATTACCCTGATAAACGGGGCTAGGATATACGTTCGTGGGGCAGATAGACCTGATACCCTTCGTGGTGTCAGTCTGACCTATGCCGTTCTGGATGAGGTTGCTGATATTAAGCCTGAAGCTTGGGAACAGGTCATCAGGGCCAGTTTGAGTGATAAACGGGGGAGAGCACTCTTTATCGGAACTCCAAAGGGGAGAAATTGGTTCTACGATACCTTTAAACTAGGCGAGTCAGAAGATGATCCTGATTGGAAATCATGGCACTTCACCACTGCTGATAACCCTCTGATTGACCAAAAAGAGATTGAATCCGCTAAGAAAACCCTAAGTACTTTTGCTTTTAAACAAGAGTACATGGCTTCGTTTACCAATGCTGGCTCAGACATCTTCAAGGAGGAGTGGATTAAATACGGGGTAGAACCTGATTATGGAAGCTACTTCATTGCTGTTGACCTTGCGGGATTTGAGGAAGTTGCCAAACAAGCGGCTAACTCTAAGAAGCGTCTGGATGAGTCTGCTATCTCAATCGTTAAGGTTACAGACGATGGAAAGTGGTTTGTTGAGAAGATTGAACATGGAAGATGGGATATCCGTGAGACAGCCTCCAAGATACTGATTGCCATCAGAGACTACCGCCCTTTATCTGTAGGAATAGAGAGGGGGGCACTAAAGAACGCTGTTTTGCCCTATCTAAGCGACTTGATGCGAAAGAACAACACCTATGCTCACATTATAGATTTGACCCACGGGAATAGAAAAAAAGCAGACAGAATAATCTGGGCTTTACAAGGTAGGTTCGAGCATGGCAGAATTGTGTTAAATTCGGAAGAAGATTGGGATGAGTTTGTAGACCAGTTAATCCTGTTCCCTGCTCAAGGAGTCCATGATGACTTACCTGACTCCCTTAGTTACATTGACCAACTTGCTGTTACATCTTACATGGAAGAAGATGATTCAGAAGATTGGGAACCAGTAGATATTATTAGTGGGGTATAAGAATGGAATTCCAAGAACCTAGTGACTCAGACAAAGAGATAGTTAACTTTGTTGTCGACCATTGTGACAGATGGAGGGATTGGAGAGATGTCAATTGCCTTGATGATTGGCTAGAGTATGAGCGTATCTTCAATGGTGAATGGGATGCTCAAGATAAAACCCGTGAGTCAGAGCGTAGCCGTATCGTTACCCCCGCTACCCAACAAGCCGTAGAGACACGCCATGCTGAAATCATGGAGGCTATCTTTGGTCAAGGTGAGTTCTTTGATATTCAAGACGATATTCGTGATGTCAATGGTAGTCCCCTAGATGTTGCTGCCATCAAAGCACAACTGATGGAAGACTTCAAAGTAGACAAGATTCGCAAGTCTATTGACCAGATTGAACTACTTGCTGAAATCTATGGTACTGGTATTGGTGAGATTGTTGTCAAAACAGAGAAAGTCTTTGTCCCAGCTACTCAGGCAATACCTGGTCAAATGGGACAAGCGGCTATCGGAGTGGTAGAACAAGACCGCATTGCAGTCAAGATTGTTCCTGTTAACCCCCGTAACTTCTTGTTTGACCCCAATGGAACATCTATTGATGACTGTATGGGTGTGGCTATTGAGAAGTATGTATCTATCCACAAAATCGTAAAAGGTCAAGAAGAAGGCATCTACCGCAAGGTAAAGGTCGGCACTGACTCTATGGATATAGACTTAGAGCCTACACAAGAGGTTTCTCAGTACGAAGACGATAAAGTTAAACTTTTGACCTACTATGGTTTAGTTCCTAGAGAGTATCTTGACCAAGTAGAAGAAGATGGCTCAGAGGTAGAAGACTTATTCCCTGAAGACAGTATTCAGGATGAGTATTCCGATCTGGTTGAGGCTATCGTAGTGATCGCCAATGATGGTGTTCTTCTAAAGGCAGAAAAGAACCCATACATGATGAAGGACAGACCGATTCTTGCTTATCAGGACGATACAGTTCCTAATCGCTTGTTGGGTCGTGGTACTGTAGAGAAGGCTTACAACTCACAAAAGGCTATTGATGCCCAAGTGCGTAGCCACTTAGATTCACTAGCTCTGACAACTAGCCCAATGATGGCTATGGATGCCACCCGCCTACCAAGGGGTGCTAAGTTTGAAGTAAAGCCAGGCAAGGCTATCCTGACAAACGGCAATCCCAATGAGATTTTGTTCCCGTTCAAGTTCGGAAATACGGATGGTTCTAACCTGACAACTGCCAAAGAGTTTGAGCGTATGCTTTTGATGGCAACAGGCACTCTTGACTCTCAGGGAATGGTATCTGCGGTTGCCAGAGATGCGGGTCAGGGCGGTATTTCGATGGCTACTGCCTCAATTATCAAGAAATACAAGCGTACCTTGGTGAACTTCCAAGAGGATTTTATGATCCCCTTCATCACCAAAGCCGCCTATCGCTATATGCAGTTCGATCCAGAGCGTTATCCTACTGTGGACATGAAGTTCATTCCTACGGCAGCGCTTGGAATCATTGCGAGAGAGCATGAGCAACAACAATTTATTGCGCTCCTTCAAACTCTTGGCCCTAATACACCTGTTTTGCCTATCATTTTGAAGGGCATCATGGCTAATTCTTCTCTGTCAAACAGATTTGAGTTGATTGCGATGCTAGACAAGATGGCTACGGCTGATCCACAGGCTCAACAAGCAGCTCAGATGCAACAACAATTGGCTATGCAACTGGCTCAAGCTCAGATTGCTGTCCAAACTACACAAGCAGAGCAGAATAAGGCTGAAGCGCAAAAGTTATTGACTGAAGCGCAATTGATGCCTATTGAGTTGCAAGCAAAGAGTATGGCGGCTAATACCAAGAACCTCCCTACTGATGACGCTTTGGCTTCAAAAGAGTTTGATAAGCGTGTCAAAGTTGCTGAATTGATGCTTAAAGAAGCTGATATTCAGAACAAGGCTAAGATTGTTGAAAAACAGATGACTAGACAATGAATCCAGAACTTCAGAAGTACTACGAAGAGAGATTTTCCATGATGTCCACTCAAGGGTGGAAAGAATTGATGGAAGATGTTGACAAAATGATTGAACCTTTGAATAATATTTCAACAATTGCAGACGAAAAAAGTCTACAATTCAGAAAAGGTGAGTAT
>Ga0209087_1000421_pt1 | contig 27089 bp, 32 predicted proteins | sample S_130805_EF_Meta_FD_187321 | JGI IMG/M metagenome (GOLD analysis project Ga0209087, IMG submission 187321) | Freshwater microbial communities from Lake Simoncouche, Canada to study carbon cycling - S_130805_EF_MetaG (SPAdes) (version 2) | ecosystem: Environmental > Aquatic > Freshwater > Lake ... | reverse complement strand
GGGGGCGGGGGCTCCCAAGGGTGGGTGGCCACTCTATCAGATTTTATTCCTAGGAACAAGCCCCGCATCCGCCAATCCGAATGACGCAATTTTGAGAAATTACCAATAATCGTTAATTTTCAACCTGTGGTTGCTGGTCCGCGTGCCATCTCATTTTTATGCCAGGTCTCGTGAAAGGAGACCTGTCCACCATGTCGAACACCCTCCCCCGCCTCGCCGCCGCCGGCCTCGCCGCGCTGCTGGCCAGCCCGGCCTCCGCCGGCCTGATCAACGGCAGCTTCGAGACCTCCCCGCCCGTCACCACCTATATCCAGACCGACCAGTCCAACATCCCGGGCTGGCTGACCACCGCCAGCGACCAGAAGATCGAGATCTGGCAGAGCGGCTTCAACGGCGTGCCCGCCTATCTCGGCACCCAGTTCGCCGAGCTGAACGCCACCCAGCCCTCGACGCTCTACCAGGACGTCACCGGCATCGCGGCCGGCGCGGTGGTCGGCTTCGAGTTCGCCCATCGCGGGCGGAACGGCAACGACACCATGCGCTTCGGCATCACCGACCTCGGCACCGACGGCACCCCGGGCGGCGGCGACGACACGGTGCTGTTCACCAACACCTATACCGACGGCACGAGCGGCTGGGGCTTCTACAGCGGCACCGGCATCGTCGCCCTCGGCAACACGGTGCGCTTCTCCTATGAGGCGGTGGACGCCGCGGGCGGGGCCTCGGTCGGCAACTTCCTCGACGCGGCCGCCTTCGGCGTCGGCGTCGGCACGGCGGTGCCGGAGCCGGCGACGCTCGGCATGCTCGGGCTGTCGCTGCTGGGCCTGGCGGCGGCGCGGCGCCGGCGGGGCTGAGCCCGGGCGGATCGCGCGGGACGACGCCCGCCTGGGTCGTCCCGGCCGCCGGGGGCGGCGGCGGCCGCAGCTTCGTCCATCGGCCCGCCGTCCCGGGCGTGGGGTTTGCGCCGCCGCGCGTGGTCGCGGCTGGCGGCGGTGGCGGCGGCATGAACGGCGCGGGCGGCGCGGGCCAGGCGGTCGGTGCCGGCGGCAACGGGATGCCCAACACCCCTGGTGGCACCGTGACCATCAATACTGGCGGCGGCGCCGCCGGCGGGGGTAGCGCGGCAGGCGGGGCTGGCAGTTCGCGACGCGACCCGCTATCCGCCGCCCGAGCAATCCCCTTCAGCCGGAGACCCCCATGCGCATCGACGCCATCCCCGTGGGCAAGAACCCGCCCGAGGACGTCAACGTGGTGGTGGAGGTCGCGATCGGCGGCGAGCCCATCAAGTACGAGATGGACAAGGCGGCGGGCACCATCTTCGTCGACCGCTTCCTCTATACGCCGATGCGCTATCCGGGGAATTACGGCTTCATCCCGCATACGCTGTCGGAGGATGGCGACCCGATCGACGTGCTGATCGCCAATACCCGGCCGATCGTGCCCGGCGCCTATATCAGCGTCCGGCCGGTCGGCGTCCTCAAGATGGAGGATGACGGCGGCGGCGACGAGAAGATCATCGCCGTGCCCTCGCCCAAGCTGACGCAGCGCTACGCCAACGTGAAGACCATCACCGACCTGCCGCAGATCACGCTCGAGCAGATCCAGCACTTCTTCGAGCACTACAAGGACCTCGAGCCCGGCAAGTGGGTGAAGGTGCTGGGCTGGGGCGATGCCGCCGAGGCCAAGGCGCTGATCGTCGCGGCGATGGAGCGCTACCGGAAGCAGGCCTGATTGCGGGGGGGCTTGCGCCCCCGGCACCCGGTCGCGTTACGATGCCCCCCACAACGAACCGCCTGGGGAGGCATCCAGACCATGACCCTCAACCGCCGCGCCCTGCTCGGCGCCGCCGGCCTGCTGGCCGCACCCGGACTGCTCTCCGCCCAGGAGGCCCCCTGGCCGAACCGTCCCGTCACCATCCTGGTGCCCTGGGGCCCGGGCGGCTCGACCGACGCCTTCGCCCGCGTGCTGGCGCAACGGCTGCAGGCCGACACGAAGCAGACCTTCCTGGTCGAGAACCGGGTCGGCGCCAATGGCACGATCGGGCTGGCGCATGCCGCGCGCCAGGCGCCGGACGGCTACAGCCTGGTGGTCTCGCCCAACAGCACCTATGCGATCGCGCCCTGGATCTACAACCTGGGCTTCGAGGTCGATAAGGCCTTCGACGGCATCGGCCTGCTGATGTCGATGCCGATGTTCATGATGGTCGGCCGGCAGAGCCCGGCGCGGACGGTCGCCGATTTCGTCGCCGCGGCGAAGCGGCCGAACAACAACCTGACCTTCGCCAATCCGGGGATCGGCGCGACCACCCACATGGCGATGGAATCGCTGCAGAAGGCGGCCGGCTTCCAGATCACCGATGTCGGCTACCGCGGTGGCGGGCCGGCGATCCAGGCCGTCGTCGCGGGCGAGGCGAGCATGCTGTTCATGCCGGCCTCCGCCGTGATGGGGCTGCTGGCCTCGGGCGACCTGCGGGCGCTGGCGGTCGCGTCCTCGAAGCGCTCGCCGCTCGCGCCCGACATCCCGACCGTCGCCGAGCAGGGCTATCCCGGCTTCGAGGTGGTCGAGCACATCGCGATGCTGGCGCCGGCTGGGGTGCCGAAGCCGGTGCTCGAGCGGATCAACGCCGCGGCGCGGGCGGCGATGAACGCGCCCGACATGAAGCCGCGCTGGGACCAGATGGCGATCACGCCGGAGGACATGCCGCTGGCCGGCTGGGGGCCGTATCTCGCCGCCGAATCCGGCAAGTGGCGGGCGCTGGTGCGGACGCTCGACATCAAGGTGCAGTAGCCGCGCGCTTTCACGCCGGGCGGCGGGCCGGTAGTGTCCGCCGCCCATGACTGCCCTGTCCCAAGACCCCGAGGCCGCGCTGCGCCGGGCGCTGGCCCGCCACCGCGCCATCGCCACCGGCCTGCTGCTGGTCATGGTCGCGCTGATGCTCGGCGCCTATTGGCTGCCGCCGGGCTACTGGACCGACCTGCTGCAGGCCGCCGCCAAGGCGGGCGTGGTGGGCGGCATCGCCGACTGGTTCGCGGTGACGGCGCTGTTCCGCCGGCCGCTCGGCCTGCCGATCCCGCACACCGCCATCATCCCGAACCAGAAGGAAAGGCTCGGCGCCGGCCTCGGCCGCTTCGTCGCCAACCACGTCTTCACCGAGGCCGAGGTGCGGCGCGTGCTGGCGCGGCTCGATCTCGCCGACATCCTGCGCCGCTTCCTCGCCGACCCCGAGACCGCGCGGCCGGCGGCCGAAGCCTTGGCGGGCATGCTGCCGCGGCTGCTGGCGACGGTCGAGGATGGCCGGGCCAGGCGGCTGATGGGCAGGCTGCTGCCGCGGCTGGCCGGCGGGCCGGGCGGCACGCGGCTGGTCGCCGGCGCCTTGCGCACCCTGGTCGAGGGCGGCCGGCACCAGGAGGTCTTCGACCTGGCGATCGGCGAGTTCCGCCGCCTGCTGGTCGAGAAGGAGGACCAGCTGCGCGACGCCATCGAAAGCAAGGTCCGCGCCGAGGGCGGCAAGCTGCTCGGCTGGGCGCTGGGGGCGACGGTCGCGCGCCGCGCGCTCTCGGCGATGACCGCCGAGCTGGCGAAGATGGAAGCCTCCGACAGCGAGCTGCGCACCGCCTTCGAGGCCTGGCTGCGCACCGAGGTCGACCGGCTGGAGACCGACCCCGAACGGATGGCCGCGCTCGGCCGCGCGCTGCGCCAGGCGCTGGGCCACCCGACCGTCTCGGCCTGGCTCGGCGACGTCTGGGCCCGGCTGCGCACGGCGCTCGAGGCCGATGCGGCGAACCCGTCCGGGCGGACCATCGCGCTGCTCGAGGGCGCGCTCGTGAATGCCGGCACGGTGCTGACCACCGACCCGGAGGCCCGCGCCCGGCTCAACCGCACCGCCGAGCGGGTGCTGGCGGCGGTGCTGCCCTCGGCGCGCGACCGGCTCTCGGCCTTCATCGCGCAGGTGGTCGCGGGCTGGGACACCGCGCAGGTGACCGACAAGATCGAGCTGCGGGTCGGCCGCGACCTGCAATATGTGCGCATGAACGGCACGCTGGTCGGGTTCCTGGTGGGCGGCGCGCTGTTCGCCATCCTGACGGCAGTATACGGTAAAGTCGCGTTCTGACTTGCGCAGACGGGCGCAATCGGGTACCCATCGGGCCATGGAAACCCGGACCAATATCGAGATCGACGACGCCTTGATGGCGGAGGCGATGCGGCGCGGCGGCTTCCGCACCAAGCGCGCGGCGGTCGAGGAAGGCTTGCGGCTGGTGGTTCGGCTGGCGCGGCAGCGGGAGGCGGTGGAGGCGCTCTGGGGCAGCGAGCCCGACTGGCAGGCGCCGCCCGAGGACGCCCTGCGCCACATGGCGCTGCATGAGGACCAGGCGGCCCTGCTTCCCCAGGTTGGGCCCTGATCGCGCTCGACACCTCCGTGCTGATCGACGCGCTGCGCGGGACGCCCTCCCCCGAGGCGCTGGCCTTCCGGCGGCTGGCGGCGCGCGAGACCATCGTGCTCGGCGATGTCGTGCTGCTCGAGGCATTGCGCGGCGTGCCGACCGAGGCGGGGGCGCGGCGCCTGGCCGAAAGGCTGGCGCAGTTCCGCCAGGTAGCGATGCTCTCGCCGGCGCTCGCCGAGCAGGGGGCGGCGCAGTATCGCCGGCTGCGCGGGCTCGGCCTGACGCCGCGGCGGCTGGCGGATGGCATCATCGCCGCCTGGTGCATCGCCGAGCGGGTGCCGCTGCTGGCGCGCGACCGCGACTTCGCGGGCTATGTCGCGCATTGCGGCCTGCGGTTGCAGCCGCTCGACGCCCCTTCCCCCGCCCCCGATCCGGGCTAGATTTGGTCGCATGACCTTCCGGCTCTCGATCCTCGACCAGTCAACCATCGCCTCCGGCCGCGGCGCCGATCAGGCGATCCGCGAAACCCTGGCGCTGGCCAGGCTCGCCGAGGATTGGGGCTACGACCGCTACTGGCTGGCCGAGCACCACAATTCCGGTTCGCACGCCGGCTCGGCGCCGGAGATGCTGGTCGCCGCCATCGCCGCCACGACACGCCGCATCCGGGTCGGCACCGCCGGCATCATGCTGCCGCACTACTCGGCGCTGAAGGTCGCCGAGCAGTTCAAGGTCGCCGAGGCCATCGCGCCCGGGCGGATCGACCTGGGGCTGGGGCGGGCGCCCGGCTCGGATGGCCGCACCGCCTTCGCGCTCAACCCGAATGCGCGCGAGGCCGCGGACAAATTTCCGAACCAGGTGATGGACCTGCTCGGCTGGCTGGGCGACGGGCTGCCCGAGGGGCATCCCTTCCGCCAGGTCACCGCCAACCCGCTTGTGCCGACCCGGCCGGAGGTCTGGATCCTGGGCTCGTCGGATTACGGCGCCCAGGTCGCGGCCTATTTCGGCCTGCCCTACTGCTTCGCGCATTTCATCGGCGAGCACGGCTCGGAGCAGGTGATGCAGATCTACCGCGAGGGCTTCCGCCCGCACCCCGAAACCCCCGGCCGGCTCGCCGCGCCGCAGGCCGCCCTCGCGGTCTTCGCGCTGACCGCCTCGACCGAGGCCGAGGCCTGGCGGCTCTACAAGTCGCGCGAGCTCTGGCGGCTGTTCCGCGACACCGGCCGCTTCCCCGCCCTGCCGAGCGTCGAGGAGGCCGAGGCCTATCCCTTCACCGAGGCGGAGCGCGCGCATCTCGCGCCGATCCGGGCGCGCGCGCTGGTCGGCGCGCCGGAGCAGGTGGCGGGCAGGCTCGCCGCACTCGCCGCCGCGCATGGCGCGGCGGAGGTCGCCGTGCTGACGCCCTGCCACGACCCGGCAGCGCGGCAGGCCAGCTACCGGCTGCTGGCCGAGGCGTGCGGGCTCGCGGCCGCGCCGCGGCTGGCCGCCGAGTAGCTCAGGCGAGCTTCAGCGCGGTCCGCAGCTCGGCGATCGTCGCCTTCTCGGCGTCGCTGACCTTGACGCCGCCGAAGCCGAGGAAGCCGCCCTCGGAGGAGGCCTCGGCCGCCATCTCGGCGATCTTCGCCAGCCAGGCCTTGGCCGCCGGCGCATCCGGCGCGGCCTTGGCGTCGAGCAGCGCGCCGACCTCGGCGAGGCGGTTCATCACGTGCAGCTTCAGCTCGGCCGGCGCCTTGCCCTTGAGCTCGGCCTTCATGGCCTCGAGCGCGGCGTGCCGGCCGTCGGAGGAGGTGAGCGACGTCGCGATCTCGTGCACCAGCGCATCGCCGCCGGTCGCGGTCGCGGCGGTCGCGACCGCGCGGGCGCTCGCCATGCCCTCCTTGAGCATGCCCCAGATGCCGCTCGGCTCGGCCAGCGTCACCGCCATGGCGGCGAGCGTCGGCGCGCTGAGCAGCTGGGACCATTCCTGGTCGGTGAAATCGGACTTGGCGGCCATGGCGGTCTCTCCCTTTGCCGGGGAAGCCTAGCGCGAACCGCGGCGGTGGCGCCACCAGTCGAGCAGCGGGCCGGCGGCGAGCAGCGGCGCGGCGGCGACCGTCGCCAGCGCGAAGCCGGCGGCCCAGAGCCGGGCGCCGAGGGCGAAGGCGGCGACGGTCAGCGCCGCCAGCGCGCCGACCGCGGCCGCGCCCAGCGCGGCCCAGCCGAGCAGCGCGCGGTGGCGCGGGTCGAGCCACTCCATGGGGGCCGGCATGCGGCGCAGCCGGCCATGGCGGTCGACGTCGCGGAGGCGGTCAGGATCGATCTCGAACGGCGCAGGCACGCGGCGAGGCTAGAGCATGATCCGCGATGATGGAATCGCGCATCCTGGTCCAGCCCCCTGACGTGTCGCGCGATTCGCGCCGCCGGGCGATCCGCCTCAGCGGCGCATCACCGTGAAGCGGATGTTGCTGGCGACGCCCGCCTGCCGGAGCCGGCGCATGCGCCACCAGATCGAGACCGCGGCGATGGCGCCGGCGCCGAGCACGATCGGCAGCATCAGGCTGACGAAGAAGAGTGCCACCGAGATCATCAGGATCCCGCCGGCGATCAGCGCCACCAGCAGGGCGGCGCTGCCGACCTTCGCCAGGGTCCGGTCGAGCCAGGTGGCGGGCGCCGGGTCGCGGAACTCGCCCTCCGGCGTCATGTCGAGGACCGGCGGTGCGCTGGGACGCTGGGGGACACCGGACGGATTTTCGCGCTGCATGGGGGACAGATTGCGCCGGTCCCAGGCTGTTTCAAGCGCGGGGGGTCTCAAGCATCCGGGCGGACGACCAGCGTGGTGCCGGCGACGCCCTCGACCCGGACGCGGACCTCTCCCTCCGGCACCTTGACGTCGCGCGGCAGCCGGGCCGGCCAGTCGCTGTCGCCGATGCGGACGCGGAGCCCCCCGGGCTCGCGCGGCAGCAGCACGCCGTGGCGGCCGACCAGGCCGGATTCCGGATGGTTGACCGAGGCCGGCGCGGGGCGGCTGCGCAGCCGCAGCGCGACCGCGATGCCGGCCGCCAGCAGCGCGATGAAGAGCCCGGCGGTGGCGACCGGCTCGAGCACCATCGCCAGCAGCACGAGCCCGGTGCCGATGGCGGCGAGCCCGACCCAGAGCAGGAAGATGCCCGGCAGGGCAAGCTCGGCGAGCAGCAGCAGCAGCCCGCCGAGGATCCAGATCAGCCCCGGTTCCATGGGCCCTCGGGAGCAGCAGGCGGGGCGGGCGGCGGCGCGTCGGGCTTCAGCAGGCTGAGCGCCTGGGCGATGCCGCCGGCGAAGGCGGAGGCCTCCATCGGCACGATGACGAGCTTGGAGTTGGGGTTGCCGCCGAGCGCCTCGAAGGCGCGGACGTAGCGGTCACTGATGAAGTAGCGCAGCGCGGGCTCGCCGCCCTTGGCCGCGGCTTCGCCGACCATGCGGGTGGCCTCGGCCTCGGCCTGGGCCATGCGCTCGCGCGCCTCGGCGTCGCGGAAGGCGGCCTCGCGGCGGCCCTCGGCCTGCAGGATCAGCGCGGCCTTCTCGCCCTCGGCCTTGACGACGGAGGCGCGGCGCTCGCGCTCGGCGGTCATCTGCAGGTTCATGGCGCGGACCAGGGTATCCGGCGGCTCGACCTTGCGCAGCTCGACCCGGCTCATCTTGACGCCCCAGGGCTCGGTCGCGCCGTCGAGGATGGCGAGCAGGGAGGAGTTGATCCGCTCGCGGCTCGACAGCGTCTGGTCGAGATCCATCTCGCCGATCACGGCGCGGATATTGGTCATCGCCAGCGCGGTCAGCGCCTGCTGCAGGTTCTGCACGGCATAGGCGGCCTTCGCCGGTTCCATGACCCGGTAGTAGACGATGCCGTCGACCGCGACCGAGGCATTGTCCTTGGTGATCACCGACTGCTCGGGGATGTCGAGCACCACCTCCTGCACGTTCAGCTTCCGCCCGATGCGATCCACGAAGGGGATGATGATGTTGAGCCCCGGCTGGAGCAGCCGGGTGAAGGCGCCGAAGCGCTCGACCGTCCAGACCTCGCCTTGCGGGACCGTGCGCACCCCTTGCGCGGCGGTGGCGACCGCCAGCACCAGCAGGACGAGAAGGACGATCTGGATATCGGTCATGGGCGGCCTTTCAGCCTGGCGATGGTGCCGGTGGTGGAGCGGCCGGGGACGAGATCCAGCAGCGCGACCTCGCCGCCGGCGGCGATGACCTCCGGCGCGCCGACGACATTCTCCACCCTGTAGTCGGCGCCCTTCATCAGCACGTCGGGCAGCAGCAGGCGGATCAGGTCGAGCGGCGTGTCGGCATCGAAGGCGGTGACGGCATCGACCGCGGCGAGCGCCGAGATCACCGCGGCGCGGTCGGCGAGGCCGTTCACCGGCCGCTCCTTCCCCTTCAGCCGCTTGACCGAGGCATCGGTGTTGAGGGCGACCACCAGCCGGTCGCAGCGCCGGCGCGCGGCGCGCAGCGAGGCGGCGTGGCCGGCATGCAGGATGTCGAAGACCCCGTTGGTGAAGCCGACCTTGAGGCCATGCGCGCGCCAGTCGGCGACCAGGCGCTGCAGCGCCGCGTGGTCGAGCAGCGCTGCCTCGTCCGGCGCGCTGCCGCCGCCGAGCCGCATCGCGTGATCGAGCTCGGCGGCGGAGACGGTCGCGGTGCCGAGCTTGCCGACGACGATGCCGGCCGCAGCATTGGCGATGCGCATGGCTTCTTCCAGCGTCTGCCCGGCGGCGTGCGCCAGGGCCAGCGTCGCGATCACCGTGTCGCCGGCGCCCGAGACGTCGAAGACCTCGCGCGCCTCGGCCGGCACGCTGGTGGCGGCGCCCTCGGCGCGGACCAGCACCATGCCCTTCTCGGCCCGGGTGCAGAGCAGCGCGGGCAGGCCGGCGGCGGACATCACGGCGCGCGCGGCGGCGATGACCTCGGCCTCGGTGCCGGCCGGCAGCCGCGCGGCGCGGGCAAGCTCGCGGGCATTCGGCGTCAGGCAATCGACGCCCTGGTAGAGCGCGAAATCGTCGCTCTTCGGATCGGCGAGCACCGGCATGCCGGCGGCGCGCGCGGCGGCGATGGCGGCAGCGATCACGCCGCGGCCGAGCACGCCCTTGCCGTAGTCCGAGAGGATCAGCGCGGCGCAGCGCGGCGCCGCGGCGGCGACCGCGGCGATCAGCGCGGCGGCTTCCTCCGGCGCGGCGGGGGCGGCGGTCTCGTCGTCGAGCCGGACCACCTGCTGGGTGCCGGCGATGACGCGCATCTTGCTGCTGGTCGGCCGCGAAGCGCTCTCGACGCAGGCATCCTCGATCCCTGGCGTCGCGGCGAGCAGCGCGTGCAATTCGGCCGCCGCCGCGTCGCGTCCGAGCAGCCCGACCAGCACCGCCTGGCCGCCGAGGGCGGCGATGTTGCGCGCGACATTGCCGGCGCCGCCCGGCATGGCCAGCGTCCGGCCGAGCCGCACCACCGGCACCGGCGCTTCCGGCGAGATCCGCTCGACCCCGCCATAGAGGAAGCGGTCGAGCATGACGTCGCCGAGGACGAGGATGCGGGTCCCTGCGAAATCCAGCATGGCCCGGTTATAGCCGGATCGGGCCGCCGGGCGCGATGGTCCTAGCCCGGCGGCGCGACGTAGCCATAGGCGAGGTTGCTGCGCTCGCCGCCGGCGGCGGCGTATTGCGCCTTCACCCGGCTGACCGCATCGCCCTCGAGCCCGGCGCGGCGCTGGTCGTACTTGTACATCTTGGCCGAGTTGCCGCCGAAGATCGCGGTCTTCACCGGCCCGTCGGCCGCACCGAGCGGGGCGAAGCCGAATTTCTGCTGCATGTCCTCGGGGATCTCGAGCCGCCGCAGCGCCTCGATCTGCCATTGCGGGCTGCCGGTCCAGATCGCATCCGTCCCCCAGACCACGTGGTCGGCGCCGAGGCCCTTGACCAGCATGCCCATCATCGCCGCCGCCAGCCGCGGCTGCACCACCGTGCTCTGCGCGAAGATCTGTCCGAGATCGCCGTAGACGTTCGTCACGCCGTATTTCGCCGGAATCTCCGCGAGGTCGCTGACCCATTCGACGCGCCCGGTCGCCTCGAGCTGCGCGAGGCCCTGCTCGGCGGTGCCGCCGCCGGCGAACCTGTACGCCGAGTGGTAGATGACGAAGCTGATCTGCGGCCAGTCCTTCGCCGCCTTGCCGACATCGTCGACGCGGGCATAGGGCAGCAGGCGCGGGAAGCGCGCCTCGATCTGCGGCGGGAAGAGCCCCTTGTGGACGCAGACGATCGGGATGCCGGCCTTCACGAGCTTCTCGTAGAAGGGGTACATCAGCGCCTCGTCATCCATGCGCCAGGGCCATTGCGCGAGGTGCTTGTTGGTGTTGTCGCCGATCGTATAGCCCTTGAAGCTGTCGGGCTTCAGCTGCTCGATCGCCTGGTCGACCGCATCCATCCAGCCCGGTTGGCCGGGCGTGAAGATGGCGTGGCTCAGCGCGCGCTTCGTGCCGGCGGCGTCGTTGATGCGGCGGCGCGCATCGAACTTCATCCGGTTGGTCAGGAACCAGTCCTGCTCGTCATCCGACGGCGCGCCGCTGATCAGCGCGACCTTGGTGTCGCTGTCGAGGAAGACCTCCTTGAACCAGTTGTCGTACATCAGGCTCTGCAGGCTCTGCGTCTCGGGGTTCAGGGCCGGGTTCCAGCCGGCGCGCCCGACCGACTGGCGCATGTTCACGAAGCCGGTCAGCCGCGTGGTGTCGCGCAGGAAATGCGTATGGACGTCCATGACGAACTGGTCCTTGAGCGTCGCCGCGCGCGCCGCCGCCGCGTCCGCCTGCTGGGCCTCGGCGCGGGAGACGCCGAAGAGCGGGCCGTATTCGTCGTTCATCGCGAGGAAGGCGGCCGCCATGCCGGAGGCGGTGGCGAGGAAGCGGCGGCGATCCAGCCCCTGCTTCGGGCCGATCTCGTCGGCCATTTCCTTGATCCGCGCCTCGACCCGCTTCTGCGCGGGCGTCTGCGGCATCGGCGAGAACTCGTCGGAGGAGACCACCTGGGTCGGGATCGGCGATGGGAACATCGCCTCCTGCGCCGGCCGGAGTGCGGCGATGTCGTCCTCGGTCAGGAAGCCCATGGTATCCTCCCCATCTCTGTGGCTGCCGGGGAGCTTCGCGCGTCCGGTGACGCCAGCGCAACAGGAAGAGGACGCCATGAACGACACGCAATCCCTGCTCGCCGATCTCAATTCGCTGCTGCGCATCAAGACCACCGTGATCGGCATGAAGCTGTTCGAGACGGTGGAGGCGATGGCGGCGATCCCGCGCATCCGCCGGCCGAAATCGCGGCACACCACCGACCAGATCGTCTCCATGGCCTCGCGCCTCGGCTGGACGGTCGGCATCACCGCGGATGACCTGGTGGGCAACCAGTGCCAGGCGGTGATCGGCCTCGCGCCGCGCGACGATGAGGGCGCGCGCTATGTCGGCGTCTGGCACGGCGATGCCGAAAGTGCCGCGGCACGGCAGCAGGCGCTGACGGTGGTGCCGCATGGCCGGTACCTGGCGATGGCGGTGAGCCCGCTCGAGAGCGGCCGGCTCGACCCGCCCGACATCTGCCTGGTCTATGCGACGCCGGGGCAAATGATCATCCTGATCAACGGCCTGCAGTATCGGAACTACCGCAAGTTCGAGTGGAGCGTGGTGGGCGAGACGGCCTGTGCCGACAGTTGGGGCCGCGCGCTGGCGACCGGCGAGCCCAGCCTCTCCCTGCCCTGCTATGCCGAGCGGCGCTATGGCGGCGTGCCGGATGAGGAGATGCTGATGGCCCTCAAGCCCGCCGACCTGCGCGTCGCGGTCGAGGGCATGAAGGCGCTGGCGAAGAACGGGCTGCGCTATCCGATCGCGCCCTACGGCATCCAGATGGACCCCTCGGCGGGGATGGGCGCGAGCTACGCCGGCAAGGGCTGAGGTCGCCCGCGCCGACGGGGGTGCTCAGTCCGCCTTGATCCCCGCCTCGGCGATGACCGCCGCCCAGCGCTGCACCTCCTGCGCGAGGTGGCGCTGCGTCCGCGCCGTGTCCCAGCCGAGGATCTCGAAGCCGCCGGCCTCGCCGCGCCGGACAAGCTCGGGGTCGCGGATGGCGGCGAGCGTCGCCGCCTCCAGCGTCGTGCGCACCGCGGCCGGCGTCGCCGCCGGCACCATCAGCGCGACCCAATTGCCGAGCACGAGCTGCGGCATCCCGGCCTCGGCGGTGGTCGGGACATCCGGCAGCAGCGGATGCCGCGCCGCGGCGCAGAGCGCGAGCGCGCGCAGCCGGCCGCCGCGGACATGCTCCAGCACCTCGGGCAGGTTGCCGACCATCATGTCGACATTGCCGGCGACGAGGTCGGTGGTGGCCGGCGCGCCGCCGCGATAGGGCACATGGGTGAGCTGCCCGCCGAGCCCGCTGCTGCGCCGCAGCAGCTCGAGGCCGAGATGCGGCGGCGTGCCGTTGCCCGACGATGCCGAGTTCAGCGGCCGCGTGCGCGCCAGCGCCACCAGCTCATCGAGGCTGCGCGCCGGACTCGACGGGTTGACCACCACGATCAGCGGCAGCGAGCCGAGCAGCGCGACTGGCGCGAGATCCCGCACGAAGTCGTAGGGCGCGTTCGGGAAGAGCGTGACGTTGACCGCCAGCGTGAGCGTCGCCGCCAGCATGGTGTAGCCGTCGGGCGGGCTCTTCGCGACCGCATCCGCGCCGATCAGCGCATTGCCGCCGGCGCGGTTCTCGACCAGCACCGCCCGGCCCCAGCCATGGCCGAGCCGCTCGGCGACGAGCCGCGCCATGGTGTCGGTGAGCCCACCCGGCGGGAAGGGCACGACGAGGCGCACGGGCCGTTCGGGGAACGCCGATTGGGCGCGCGCGGTGGCGGCGATGCCGAGGGTCGAAGGGGCGAGCCCAGCCGCCAGGCCGAGGGTCGCGCGGCGCGAGAACATGGAAGCCTCCCGGATCTTGGCCCGGCATCTCCCGGGCTTGCGCAGACTGGCACGGCGATGGCGTGGGATGGAACTGCCGAGGCATCGGCGGAAGCGCGGCGGCGACCGGGTCGAGCTTCCGTCGGCCGGGTGGCGCAGGTCACGCGCCCGCCGCCCGCCCCGCGCGGATTGCGGGCAGTGGTCCGGGCGGACGCCGCGATTTTCATGCATCCCTCCCGCGCCTGCGGCGTTGCCCAGGCAGGTCCCGTGACAAGGGGCCGCCACGAGCAGGACGGAAGGATACCAGCCATGGCCAATACCGGCAGCGGCAACCAGAACCCCGGCAATTTCGCCAATGACCGCGGGAAGGCGGCGGAAGCCGGCCGCAAGGGCGGCAGCAGCCAGGGCGCCGAGAACAACCCGGGCAATTTCGCCAATGACCGCGAGAAGGCGGCCCGCGCCGGCCATGTCGGCGGCACCCACCAGGGCGCCGAGAACAACCCCGGCAACTTCGCCAATGACCGCGAGAAGGCGGCGCGCGCCGGCCATGTCGGCGGCACCCACCAGGGCGCCGGGAACAACCCCGGCAACTTCGCCAATGACCGCGGCAAGGCCTCGGAGGCCGGGCGCAAGGGCGGCAAGAGCTGAGGCGATGACGATGGGGCCGGCAGCGATGCCGGCCCCGCCTGCATGGGTTGCCGAGGCCAGGATCGCGTCGCAGGATCGCCCGAAGCGACCCGCCGCGTTCGGCGGGCGCGCGGGAGAGAGACGCGCATGGCAGCCCCCACATCGGCCCGACGGGACCGGCTGAAGACCAATTTCCCCAAGCTCGTGCAGGCGACCGAGGAATTCGCCTACGCCGACATCTGGGCCCGGCCCGGGCTGTCGAAGCGCGACCGCAGCCTGATCACGATCGCGGCGCTGACCGCGCTCTGCCGCGAGGAGCAGCTCAAGACCCATCTCGAGCGCGCGCTGGCGAACGGCGTGACGAAGGAGGAGATCCACGAGATGGTGGTGCACATGGCTGTCTATGCCGGCTGGCCGGCCGCCATGACCGCCGCGCACATCGCCACCGACCTCTATGAGGAGAAGGGCGTATGACGCGCATCGGCTTCATCGGCCTCGGCACCATGGGTGCCAGCATGGCCGCGAATATCCGCAAGGCCGGCTATCCGATGCTGGTGCACGATTTGCATCGGCAATCGGCGTGGCAATTGCTGGAAGCGGGTGCCACCTGGGCGGCGAGCCCGCGCGAGGTGGCGGCCGGCAGCGACATCGTGTTCCTGTCGCTGCCCGGCCCGCCCGAGGTCGAGAGCGTCGTTTTCGGCGCCGATGGCGTGATGGAGGGCGCGCACCAGGGGATGGTGCTGTTCGACCTCAGCACCGACAGCCCGGAGATGGTGAAGCGCCTGCACGCGGCGATGGCGGAGAAGGGCGGCACGGCCTTCGACGCGCCGGTCTCGGGCGGGCCGCATGGCGCGAAGAGCGGCAAGCTGGCGATCTGGTGCGGCGGCGACAAGGCGACCTACGACCAGTGCAAGCCGGTGCTCGACAGCTTCGGCGACCAGGCGGCTTATATCGGGCCGATCGGCAGCGCGACGGTGGCCAAGCTGGTCCACAACCTCTCGGGCTATGCGATCCAGACGGTGATGGCCGAGGTCTTCACCATGGGCGTGAAGGCCGGGATGGACCCGCTCGAGCTCTGGCGCGCGGTGCGGCAAGGCGCGCTCGGGCGGAAGCGGACCTTCGACCGCATCGCCGACCAGTTCCTGGTCAACCAGTACGATCCGCCGGCCTTCGCGCTGAAGCTGGCGCACAAGGATGTCTCACTGGCGGTCGGGCTCGGGCGCTCGCTGCAGGTGCCGATGCGGCTCTGCAACCTGGTGCTCGAGGAGATGAACGAGGCGCGCAACCGCGGCTGGGACCACCGCGACAGCCGGGTGCCGATGGCGCTGCAGGTCGAGCGCGCCGGGGTGACCATCTCCTGCGACCCGGCGGCGGTGAAGGCCGTGCTGGCGAACGACCCATGAGTTGGGAAGTCTACGCCATCCGCTACGCGCACAGGGATGCGAAGCGCGCGGAGCACTTCATCGGCGGCGACCCGCACGATGCGCCGATGCCGATGGACTACTTCGTCTGGGCGGCGGTGAAGGATGGCGAGGGCGTCGTCATCGACACCGGCTTCACCGAGGAAGTCGCCAGGCGGCGCAAACGCAACTGGCTGCGCTGCCCGGCGGAGAGCCTGTCGCTGGTCGGGCTCGACCGGCGGACGGTCAAGCACGTGATCCTGTCGCACCTGCACTACGACCATGTCGGCAGCTTCGGGCTGTTCCCGGCGGCCGAGTTCCACCTGCAGGAAAGCGAGATGCACTATGCCTGCGGGCGCTACATGCGCTTCCCGAAGCTCAGCCATTCCTTCGAGCCGGACGACATCGCCGGCATCGTGAAGCTGAATTTCGGCCGGCGCGTGCGGATGCTGACGGGCGATGCGGAGATCCTGCCGGGGATCAGGACGTATCTCGTGAAGGGCCACTCGGCCGGGCTGCAATGCGTGACCGTGGAGACCGCGCGCGGCACGGTGGTGCTGGCGAGCGACGTGACGCATTTCTACGAGAACATGGAGAGCGGGCGGCCCTTCACGACGGCCTTCCATATCGGCGAGATGCTGGAGGGCTTCGAGAAACTGAAGCAGCTGGCGCCGAGCCCGCAGCACATCGTCCCCGGGCATGATCCGGAGGTGATGCGGCGGTATCCGGCAGTGCCGGGGCTGGAGGGGATCGTCGCGCGGCTGGATGTGGCGCCGAGCGAGTAGCCTACCCGCCGGGCGGCCGCACCAGCAGCCGCCCGCCGAAGGCCCAGGCCAGCCCCACCGCCAGCAGCACCGCCGCGCCGTGCCAGACCAGCACCGGCAGCGCGGCGTCGATGCGGTGCGCGACGCTGCAGCCCGCGCTGGTCAGCGCCGCCGAGGCCAGCCCGCCAAAGATCAGCACCGGCACCGGCCGCACCGGCCCGGCATGCCGCAGCATCACCAGCAGGCCGAGCGTCAGCACCAGGCCGAGCCCGGCGGTGAACACCACGCAGCCCCAGTTCTCGCCGACCTCCATCGCCGCCGGACCGAGCCGCGCGACATCCGCCGCGGCGCCGAAGCCGAGCGCGGCCAGCCAGGCGACCAGCGGGGCGAGCGGCAGCAGCGCCCAGGCCACCGGCCGATCCGGCCGCGCCAGCATCGCGGCCGCCAGCGCGCCGGCGAGCGCGGTTGCGATCGAGGCCAGCCATTGCGCGAGTTCGCTCGGCACGGCGAGCCGGGCGGCAAGGTCGGGCCGCACGCCGTCGAGCAGCGTCACCGCCGTCACCGTCGCCGCCGCCAGCCCGAACCAGGCCGCCGCCTGGCGTGCCGGCGAGGGCAGCACCCGGACCGGCTTCAGCCGGCGCGCCAGCTCGGCGATCAGCGCCTCGCTCTCCACCTAGCCCTCCTCTCCGCCGAGCTTCCGGCGCAGCGTCTTCACGGCACGGTGGGTCGCCACCTTCAGCGCACCCACGCTCATCCCCGACCGCGCGCTGGCTTCGGCCAGCGAGAGATCCTCGAGTTTCGCGAGCGCCAGCGCGGTGCGCTGGGCCTGCGGCAGATCCGCGACCGCGGCCCTGAGCTCGGCCGCGGCAAGGTTCGCCTCTCCCCTGTTCGCCAGGGGGTCGGGCAAGGTTTCACCGAAATCGTCGAGCGGGGTCTCGCGCATCCCGCGGCGGCCGGAGCGGCGCAGCCGGTCGATCGCGCGGCGCTCGGTAATCGCGGCCAGCCAGGGCCGGATCGGCCGCGCCGGGTCATAGGCGTGGCGGAGCTGGTGGATGGTCAGCAGCGCGTCCTGGACCGCGTCCTCGGCCTCGGCGGCGTCGCGGATGCGCCGCCGGGCGACGCCGCGCAGGAAGGGCAGCGCGGCGCGCAGCAGGGCATCATAGGCGCGCGCATCGCCCTGCTGGGCGGCGCGCATCCACTCCTCCCACTGCCGGTCCTGCGCGCCGTCCATCCATGCCCGCTGCGAATGCGGGCGGAGCCTAGACCGGATTGGGCCGCAGCGCGCCAGGCCGCGACCGTGCGGGCGCCCAGGCGAAGGCGCCGGCGCCGAGCCCGGCCTGGGCGACCAGCGCCACCGTCCAGAAGGCCGGATACTCCCAGCCGCCATGGGTGAAGGTGTAGAGCCAGCCATTCGGGAATTGGTGCCAGGTGATGCCGGCCATCAGCCCGGCCATGACCAGCGCCACCTCGCGGGTGCGCCAGCCCAGCAGCAGGGCGAGCCCGCCCGCTGCCTCGAGCGCGGTGACGAACCAGGCGAACCAGGCCGGGTAGCCGTGATGCACGAACCAGGGCACGACATGCTCGGTCATGCCTGCCGTGCCGACCTTCCAGACCAGCGCATGGGCGAGGAACAGCGTGCCCATCGCCAGCCGCAGCAGCGCCGCGGCATAGGGCGCGGTCGCCGGCATCATTCGGCCAGGGCGAGGCGGGCAGCGCCGAGCGCGGGCCAGCCATCGGGCGGGATCAGCCCGAGCGTTCGGAAGCCGCCGCGTCCGTCCGGCTGCAGCACGGCCGCGGCGCCCTGCGGATCGGGCCGCGGGCCGCCGGCATGGATCAGGTGGTAGGAATGGCCGACGAGGACGAGGTTGCTCTCGCCGGGTCGCGGCGCCGCCTCGGCGATCAGCGCGAGCAGGGCGCGGCCCATGGCGGCGCGCGCGGGGTCGTCGACATGGCGCGGCAGGGTCAGCGCGAAGTCGGGCTCGGCCGCGCCGAAGGCGAGCAGCCCGGTCTCCGTCGCGCGGCAGAAGGGGCTGGCGAGCACGCGGCCGACGGGGATGCCGAGGTCGCGGATGGCGGCGCCGATGGCGCGGGCCTGGTCGCGGCCGCGCTCGGTCAGGTTGCGCTGGGTGGCGCAGTCGCCGATCACCGCCTGGGCCTGGTCGGGGTTGGGCGGGCCGGTATCGGTGTGGCGGAGGAAGACGACGAGGCCGCCCTGGCGGAGCGCCGCGAGCAGCCCGGGGTCGGGCTGCGCCAGGGCGGGCGTGGCGAGCAGCGCGAGCAGGAGCGGCAGGATGCGGAGCATGGCGGGTGAGATGGCCCCGCCGGCGCTCCCCTACAAGCCGAAAAACCAAGGGAAATCAGAAGTTTATCTGCCAACACCTGAACAGCTGTAGGGCTGTTCAGGTGTTGGCCGCGCGACTCAGCCCGCCAGCGCCGGGCGCTTCGCCCGCCAGCCATGCGCCGCCTCATAGGCATGGGCGGCGCCGAAGAGCTGCGGCTCCTCGAAGGGCTTGGCCACGAGCTGCATCGCCACCGGCAGCCCGCCCTCACCGAAGCCGGTGCAGAGCGTGATGGCGGGCCAGCCCGTGATGTTGAACGGGATGGTGTAGTTCGGCTTCTCGAGGAAGAGCCAGGCCGGCACGCTGTCGATCCGCGGCGCCTCGCCGGGCGCCGAGGCGGTCAGCAGGATGTCGACATTGGCGGTCGCGGCGCGCGTGGCGTCCACCAGCGCGCGGCGCTTGCGCTGCGCCTGCATGACGTCGGCGCCGGAGATCAGCGAGGCGAGGATCAGGCGATTGCGGAGAAGTTCGCCGTACATCATCGGGTCGCGCTGCATCCAGTGCTCGTGCACCGCATAGGCCTCGGCGAGCAGGATGATCCAGCCGGCCGCGCCGTATTCCTCCATGCGCGGCAGGGTGACCTCACTGACGATCGCACCTTCCTTGCGGTAGAAGTCGAGCGCGGCCAGCATCCCGGCCTTGGTCGCGGGCGAGACCGGGTTCTGGGTCTCGTGCCAGTCGGCGACGAGGCCGATGCGGAGGCCCTTCACGCCGCGCCCGATCTGCGCGCGGAAGTCGGGCACCGGGCGGTTGGCGCTGCCGGGGTCGGCCGGGTCGTGGCCGGCCATGGCCTGCAGCAGGATGGCGCAATCCTCGACCGTCCAGGCCATGGGACCCGTGTGGTCGAGCGATTGCGCCAACGGCAGCACGCCGGCGCGCGAGCAGAGCCCGTAGGTCGGCTTGATCCCGGTGATGCCGCAGAGCGCGGCGGGGCCACGAATGGACCCACCCGTGTCGCTCCCGGTGCCGCCGAGGATCATGCCGGCGGCGACCGCGGCGCCGGTGCCGCTCGACGAGCCGGCGGGGAAGTGGTCGGGGTTCCAGGGGTTGCGCGCGGGCGGCCAGGGCAGGTCGAAGCTCGGGCCGCCGAAGGCGAATTCATGCGTTGCCAGCTTGCCGAGCATGACGATGCCGGAATCGGCGAGCTTCTTCACCGTGGTCGCATCCTCGGTCGGGACGAAGTCCTGCAGCACCTTGGAATGCGCGGTCGTGGGGATGCCCTTGGTCCCGTAGATGTCCTTGTGCGCGAAGGGGATGCCGTCGAGCGGGCCACGCGGGCCGTTCGCCATGATGCGCGCCTCGGCGGCCTTGGCCTGGGCGCGGGCGCCGGCGGCGTCGAGCCGGATGAAGGCGTGCAGCACCGGGTCGAGCTTTTCCGTGCGCTTGAGGCAGGCCTCGGTCAGTTCGACCGGCGAGAGCTTCTTCGCCGCGATCTGCGCGGCGGCTTCCGTGATGGAGGGGATCACCGGCCGGGCTCCGTCGAGAAGGTGTTGCTCGGCTCGGCGGCGGGCGACGGCACGGGGGTGCGGACGCCCTTCTGCAGCGCCTCGAGGCCCGGATAGACGCGGGTGATCTCCGCGACCTGCTGGGCGGTCACGGGCAGGCCGGTGCGCGCGAGCAGCACCTTGATCTCGGCCTCGGTCGGCATCCTCGTCCCCTCTCCGCTGCGATGGATGCGCGCAGTATGGCCGATCTGGCGGCGACGTGAACCGGGCGGCGGCGAGTTGCGCGGTTCGGCAAACGGTGTCTAGGCTTCCTGCAACAAGCCTGGGAGGGCCGTTCCGATGAAACTCGGCGAAGCCATTGCGGAGATCATGCGGCGCGAGGGCGTCGAGATCCTTTGCGGCTATCCGGTCAACCACCTGATCGAATTCGCGGCGGCGAAGGACATCCGCCCGATCATGGTGCGGCAGGAGCGCATCGGCCTGCACATGGCCGATGCCATCAGCCGGGTGACCTCGGGCCGGAAGATCGGCGCCTTCTGCATGCAGCACGGGCCGGGCGCGGAGAACGCCTATGGCGGCGTCGCGCAGGCCTATGGCGAGAGCGTGCCGGTGCTGGTGGTGCCGCAGGGCTATCCGCGGCGGATCGCGCATATCGACCCGAACTTCAACTCGTCGGAGGCGATGCGCCACGTCGTGAAGTCGGCCGAGCCGGTGGTGATCGCGACCGAGATCTCGAACATCATGCGCCGCGCCTTCACCAGGCTGCGCAATGGCCGCGGCGGGCCCGTGCTGGTCGAGGTGCCGACCGACATGTGGAACGAGGAGGTCGGCGACATCGCCTATGAGGCGGTGATGGCGACGCGCTACGGCCCGGACCCCGCCGAGGTGAAGCGCGCCGCGGCGATGCTGGCGAATGCCAAGCGCCCGGTGATCTATGCCGGCCAGGGCATCCACTGGGCGCGCGCCTGGGGGCAGCTGGCGCAGCTATCGGCGCTGCTGGCCGCACCGGTCTGCACCAGCCTCGGCGGCAAGTCGGCCTTCAACGAGGAGCATCCGCTGAGCCTCGGCGCCGCCGGCGTCGCGATGGGCAAGCACATGCGCGTCTTCCTCGACCAGGCGGATGTGATCATCGGTCTCGGCTGCTCCTTCACCGAGACCAATTTCGGCGCGAAGATGCCGAAGGGTCCGAAGTTCATCCACGCGACGCTCGACCCGATGCACCTGAACAAGGACGTCAAGGTCGATATCGGGCTGATCGGCGATGCCGGGCTGACGCTCGATGCGCTGCTGGCCGAGCTTGCCTCGCATGTGAAGTCGCCGCGCGATCCGGCGCCGGTCGCGGCCGAGATCAAGTCGATCAAGGAGCCGTGGCTCGCCGAGTGGATGCCGAAGCTGACCAGCAACGACGCGCCGCTGAACCCCTATCGCGTGCTCTGGGATCTGCAGCACACGGTCGACAAGGACAACTGCATCATCACCCACGACGCGGGCAGCCCGCGCGACCAGATTTCGCCCTTCTGGCAGTCGACGATGCCGCTGTCCTATCTCGGCTGGGGCAAGACGACGCAGCTTGGCTACGGGCTCGGCCTGGCGATGGGTGCCAAGCTCGCGGCGCCCGAGAAGCTCTGCATGAATGTCTGGGGCGACGCCGCCATCGGCTTCACGGGGATGGATTTCGAGACCGCGGTGCGCGAGCGCATCCCGATCATGTCCATCCTGCTGAACAATTTCTCCATGGCGATCGAGCTGAAGGTGATGCCGGTCTCGACCGAGAAATACCGCTCGACCGACATCTCCGGTGACTACGCGGCGATGGCGCGCGCCTTCGGCGGCTATGGCGAAAGGGTCACCGACCCCAGCGAGATCGTCCCCGCCATCAAGCGCGGCATCAAGAAGACCGAGGAAGGCGTGCCGGTGCTGCTGGAGTTCATCACCTCGAAGGAAACCCAGGTGTCGCGGCAGTAGCATGGCGACCGTCGAGATCAGGAATGTCCGCAAGGCCTTCGGCCCGGTCGAGGTGCTGCACGGCGTCTCCGTCGACATCGCCGATGGCGAGTTCGTGGTGCTGGTGGGTCCCTCGGGCTGCGGCAAGTCGACGCTGCTGAGGATGCTCGCGGGGCTCGAGAACATCAGCGGCGGCGAGATCTCCATCGGCGGGCGGGTGGTGAACAACGTCCCGCCCAAGGACCGGGACATCGCCATGGTGTTCCAGAACTACGCGCTCTACCCGCACATGACGGTGCGGCAGAACATGGCCTTCTCGATGAAGCTGGCCAAGGCGCCAGCGGCGGCGATGGAGGCCGAGGTGCAGCGCGCGGCCGGCATCCTCGGGCTCGGCCCCTATCTGGATCGCTATCCGCGGCAGCTTTCGGGCGGCCAGCGGCAGCGCGTGGCGATGGGCCGCGCCATCGTGCGGCATCCGCAGGTCTTCCTGTTCGACGAGCCACTGTCCAACCTCGACGCCCAGCTTCGCGTGCAGATGCGCGCCGAGATCAAGGAACTGCACCAGCGGCTGAAGGTGACGACGGTCTACGTCACCCACGACCAGATCGAGGCCATGACCATGGCCGACAAGATCGTCGTGATGAACAGCGGCAATGTCGAGCAGGCCGGGCCGCCGCTCGAGCTCTACGACCGGCCGGCGAACCTGTTCGTCGCGGCCTTCATCGGCAGCCCGTCGATGAACCTGCTGAAGGGTCGCATCGGCTCGGGCGGCTTCGAGACCGAGGGCGGCGCGGTGCTGCCGCTGCCGCCGGGTGCGGAGGGCAATGCCGGCATCTACGGCATCCGGCCCGAGCACATGCGGCTGGCCAATGGCGACGGCATCCCGGCGACCGTGCAGCTGGTCGAGCCCACGGGCTCGGAGACCCAGGTGCTCGCGCGCATCGGCAATACGCCACTGACCTGTGCATTCCGCGAGCGAGTCAGCGCGGGGCCTGGCGAGACCATTCACATCGCGCCCGATCTCGGGCTTGTCCATCTGTTCGACGGCAAGACCGGCCAGCGGGTCAGCGCCTAACCGGGAGAGACGCCCATGCCTTTCATCACCCGCCGCAACGCGCTGCAGCTCGGCACCGCGGTGCCGCTGCTGGGCGCCGGCGGCGCCTTCGCGCAGAGCAAGGTGCAGATCGCCAACGTCGCCGCGCCCAACCTGCCGATCGAGAACGGCGCGACCCTGCGCATGCTGCGGCCGGTGAAATTCGTGCAGCCGGACGAGGATATCTGGCGCGCGAACTGCGCCCGCTTCACCCAGCGCACCGGCGTGCAGGTGCGCGTGGATTTCGTCGGCTGGGAGGACATCAACCAGCAGACCGCGGTGACGGCCAATACCGGCGCCGGCCCCGACATCATCGTCGGCTTCCAGGACCAGCCGCACATCTATGTCGACAAGCTGGTCGAGGTGAGCGACGTCGCCGAGTATCTCGGCAGGCGCTATGGCGGCTGGATGTTCCAGGGCGAGAAGCTCGGCAAGAAGGCCGGCACCAACAATTGGATCGGCATCCCCGTCGGCGGCACCGCCGGGCCCTGCGTCTGGCGGAAGTCGGCGGTGAACAGCGTGGGCTACCAGGCGCCGCCGCAGGACCTGCCGGGCTTCCTCGAGCTCTGCAAGAAGCTGAAGGCGGCGGGCAAGCCCTCGGGCTTCGCGCTCGGCAATGCGGTGGGCGACGGCAACGGCTTCGCCAATTGGCTGTTGTGGTCGCATGGCGCCGCGATGACCGACCCGGAGGGCAAGGTCAGCATCAACAGCCCGCAGACCGTCGAGGCGCTGAGCTACCTGAAGGAACTCTACCAGACCTTCATCGGCGGCACGCTGGCCTGGGGCGATATCAGCAACAACCGGGCCTATTCGTCGAACGAGCTCTTCCTGACCTCGAACGGCGTGTCGCTGTACTTCTCGCTGAAGAACGACCCCGCGACGCGGCCGATCGCGGACGACACCGAGCACACCATCATGCCGCCGGGCAAGGCGCCGGGCTGGCCCTCGGCGCCGCTGACCATGAACAGCATGGTGTTCAGGCACTCGCGCTTCCCGAATGCGGCGAAGGCGCTGATGCAGTTCCTGATGGAGCAGGAGCAGTATGAGCCCTGGCTCGACGCCAACCTCGGCTACTGGGCGCATCCGCTGCGCGCCTACAAGGATGCGGCGGTGTGGACCAGCGATCCGAAGATCGCGATCTTCCGCGACAGCATGGATAACCGCTTCTGGAATGGCTACGCGGGGCCGATCACCGAGGCCTCCGGCCAGGCCAATGCGGAATACGTGACGGTGCAGATGTGCGCCGCCGTCGCCTCCGGCCAGTCGAGCCCGGCGGATGCCGCGCGCGAGGCCGAGCGGCGGGCGCGCAGGATTTTCCGCCGGTAATCAGGAAAGGGTCGGGCCATGCCGGTCACCGCCGCACCGGACTGGATCCGGCAGAAGCGCGACCCGGGCTGGCTCGCCCGGCTGCTGGACTGGAAGCCGCTGCTGGTCTTCGCCTGCCTGCTGCCGGCGGTGGGTCTGCTGATGACCTTCCTGACCTACCCCTTAGGCCTCGGCATCTACCTCGCCTTCACCGACACGACGATCGGCCGGCGCGGCGTCTGGGTGGGGCTCGAGAATTTCCAGTACCTGCTCGAGGACCCGCTCTGGTGGAACGCGGTGTTCTACTCGGTCTTCTACACCGCCGTCGCGACCGTGCTGAAATTCGGCCTCGGGCTCTGGCTCGCGCTGCTGCTGAACAACCACCTGCCCTTCAAGTCGATCCTGCGCGCCATCATCCTGCTGCCCTGGATCGTGCCGACGGTGCTCTCGGCCATCGCCTTCTGGTGGATCTACGACCCGCAGTTCAGCATCATCAGCTACCTGTTTGTCGACGTGCTGGGCTGGCGCACCACGAACATCGACTTCATCGGCAGCGCCTGGCCGGCGCGCTTCTCGCTGATCGCGGCCAATGTCTGGCGCGGCATCCCGTTCGTCGCGATCTCGCTGCTCGCGGGGCTGCAGACCATCTCGCCCTCGCTGTATGAGGCGGCGCTGCTCGACGGTTCCACCGCCTGGCAGCGCTTCCGGTTCATCACCTTCCCGATGCTGCTGCCGATCCTGGCGATCGTCATGACCTTCAGCATCATCTTCACCTTCACCGACTTCCAGCTGGTCTACGCAATCACCCGCGGCGGCCCGGTGAACTCGACGCAGATCCTGGCGACCCTGGCCTTCCAGCGCGGCATCCCGGGCGGCCAGTTGGGCGAGGGCGCGGCCATCGCGGTCTCGATGATCCCCTTCCTCGTCGCCGCCACGCTGTTCAGCTACTTCGCCCTTGCGCGCCGCAAGTGGCAGCAGGGAGAGGGCAATGACTGACGCCACCACCGCCGGCGCGCCGCATACCAACACCGCGACCGCGCCGGCCGAGATGCTGTCCTGGGACAGCAAGGCGCGGCGCGTGGTGGTGCTCTATCTGCCGCTCGCCTGCTTCGTCATCATCCTGCTGTTCCCGTTCTACTGGATGACGGTGACGGCCTTCAAACCGAACGCCGAGCTCTACGATTTCAAGAAATACAACCCGTTCTGGATTTCCTCGCCGACGCTCGACCACATCTACCACCTGCTGTTCAAGACGGCCTATCCGCGCTGGCTGGTGACGACGATGACGGTCGCCGTCTGCTCGACCATCCTCTCGCTGGTGGCCTCCACGCTCGCGGCCTATGCGATCCAGCGGCTGCGCTTCAGGGGCAGCCAGTATGTCGGCCTGGCGATCTACCTCGCCTACCTGGTGCCGCCCTCCATCCTCTTCATCCCGCTGGCGACGATGGTCTTCCAGCTCGGGCTGTTCGACACGCCCTTCGCGCTGATCCTGACCTACCCGACCTTCCTGATCCCGTTCTGCACCTGGCTGCTGATCGGCTACTTCAAGTCGATCCCCTACGAGCTCGAGGAATGCGCGCTGATCGACGGTGCGTCGCGCATCCAGATCCTGACGCAGATCACCCTGCCGCTGGCGATCCCCGGGCTGATTTCGGCGGGGATCTTCTCCTTCACGCTGTCGTGGAACGAGTTCATCTACGCGCTCGCCTTCATCCAATCGTCCGAGAACAAGACGGTGCCGGTGGCGATCCTCACCGAGCTGGTCTCGGGCGACGTCTACCAGTGGGGCGCGCTGATGGCGGGCTCGCTGCTGGGGTCGCTGCCGGTTGCGATCTTCTACTCGTTCTTCGTGGACTACTACGTGTCGTCGTTGACGGGGGCGGTCAAAGAATAAGCGTGTGGGGGCTTTGCCCCCACGCCCCCACCGGGGCCAAAGCTTGGCCCCGGACCCCGCCGTAACTAGAGCTTGCGGCTCAGCGCAGCCACATACCCACGATTGAACGTCGGCGTCAGCCAGACCTCGTTCATCGTGATCGTCGGCGGCAGCTTCGCCACATAGGCCAACAGATCCGCGCATTCCTCCGGCTGCAACATCCGGTCCAGATCCTCCTGGCTCAGGGGGTTCGGCCGCTTCTTCAGGATCTCGGTATTCACCTCGCCTGGGCAGAAGGCGGTGGAGCGGATGCCGTTGACGCATTCCTCCATGTTGAGCGTGTGGCTCATCGCGACCACGCCGTGCTTGGCCGCATTGTAGCCCGCGCCGCTCATCACCCCGACATTCCGCCCGGCCATGCTTGCGGTATGGATCATCACCCCGCCGCCCTGCTTGCGCATGATCGGCAGCACCGCCCGCGCCACATAGAAGGCGCTGGCGAGATTCCCCTGGATTAGCTGGTCGATGTCGTGCGGCGTCAGCTTTGCCCAGCTGCGATCCGTCACGTTCAGCCCGGCATTGCTGACCAGCACATCCAGCCGCCCGAGCGTCGTGCCGATCCAGTCCGCGACCTTCTGCACCTCGGTCGCCTTCATCAGGTCGGCCGGCTGCACATGCACCGTGCCACCCGCCGAGCGGATGCGCTTCGCCACCTCCTCCAGCCGATCGGCGCGACGGCCCGTGATGATCAGCTCCGCACCCTCGGCGCCGAAGCGCAGCGCAACCGCCTCGCCGATGCCGCTGCCCGCGCCCGTGACCCAGGCGATCTTTCCCTTGAGATCGGCCATGCCGCCCTCCTCTTCCCTTGGACGCAGCACGCTAACCCCGCGCCGGCGGCTTGTGGAGGCGCGCCCGCCATGCTGATCTTCGCCGGGGAAACGGGAGACGGCCGCAATGAAGATCGCCCGCGTCGAGACGCTGCGCGCCGATGCCGGCTGGC
>Ga0209087_1000419_pt1 | contig 27172 bp, 29 predicted proteins | sample S_130805_EF_Meta_FD_187321 | JGI IMG/M metagenome (GOLD analysis project Ga0209087, IMG submission 187321) | Freshwater microbial communities from Lake Simoncouche, Canada to study carbon cycling - S_130805_EF_MetaG (SPAdes) (version 2) | ecosystem: Environmental > Aquatic > Freshwater > Lake ... | reverse complement strand
TTCTTGTCGCAATTCTGTTTCAGTTCTAATTTGCTGACTAAATTGAATTAAAGCAGGAGACAGTGCGGCACCATTGTTTTCACAAACTTGCCAAAGCGAAGCAAAGCCCTTGGCCAAAAGATCTTCCGGCAAATCAGCTTTGATCGCATTTGTTATGGAATCTCCCGCAAGGCAAGCCGTTTTCGTATTTGGCCACAAATAGTTATCACAGAGTTTTGCTAACACAATTCGAGGCACCAAACCATTTGTGATGCCATTGATTATTTCTTGAATAAAATCCTCGTCAATCGCTTTGGCGCTAGTTTTAATTTTGAATTTAGATGATTTTTTTATAAATGAAATCAATGCTGTTGCTGAAGAAGTTGTTAAAAGTAAAGTTATAAAGACGACCAGTGTTGTCATTAGATACTTAATTCCTTGATAACAGCAATGCCTTGTGAATCTGTTTGGAATTCTCCTATTGCTGTTACTTGTCTTTTACCCTCGCTATTTCTTTCAATATGAATCACATAGTTCAAAGCTATGCGAAGTTGGGAATGAATTGCTTCTTTTGATAAACCTGCCATTAGTCCAAGGGATTCAAATCGAATAATTACTTCATGAATTGAATTAGCATGAATTGTTCCGGCACTTCCGGTATGACCCGTGTTTAATGCACTGAGCCAATCAATTACTTCTACTCCTCTAACTTCTCCGATGATTAATCGATCTGCTCTCATTCTTAAAGATTGCTTAATTAGATCTTTCATCGTGATTAAACCCATTCCTTCAATATTTGCTGGTCTTCCTTCCAGTGATACAACATGAGGATGTTGGGGATTTAATTCTCTAGAATCTTCAATGATTAAAATTCTTTGGTTACTATTTACTTCACTAAGCAATGAATTAAGTAATGTGGTCTTACCAGAACCAGTTCCGCCACAAATAACAAAAGATTTCTGATTCTTGATAATTTCATTTAAGAAATCTTTTTGAGTTGTTGTGAAAGTTTTGTTCAGTACTAATTTATCTAGGGATAAAATCTGTGGTCGATGAATTCTTAATGAGATAACTGTTCCGGGATTTGAGATAGGACTTAGAACTGCATGTAACCGAATTGTTTTTGATAATTGGGCATCAACATAGGGTTGAGATTGATCTAGTCTTCGACCAGTTAAAAGAGCTAACTTTTGAGCAAGAGATCTAACACTTTCTTCATTTAGAAAAGTTAATTTGGTTTTTTCTAAACCTTGACCTTGATCAATCCAAACTTCTTTGTGACCGTTAACCAAAATATCTGTGATATTTGTATTGCTTAGCAAACTTTCTAGTATTCCTAAGCCACTGATTTGCGTTTGCTCAACAGGTTGCGGCTGGTGATAAATCGTTTGAGTTGAAATGGGTAACTTCCTCTGTTTTGTTTCTTCAGGGTTAGTAGAACAAATTAGACTGACAGATTTCTAGAGGGTTTCTTGAAATGTGGATAAGTATTGAGTGAGGATGAGATTTACCTGGGTTTTGAGCACAACCACAAATACCTACTTGCCAAGCAAAGGTTGATACTGGTGGAATTTGGTCTAAGAAAAGATCAAGTTCAAAAAGGGGTTTATTAAATGGCTAATGATGCCTTAGAAAACCTATCTTTTGAATCAAGAATTTATGAACCAACTAAAGAATTTGCAACTAATGCAAATGCTCAAAAATCAATGTATGCAGAAGCTAATGAAGATCGACTTAAATTTTGGGAAAAACAAGCTAATCGTTTAACTTGGGGCACTACTTGGACTAAAACTCTTGATTGGTCAAATGCTCCTTTTGCTAAATGGTTTATTGATGGCAAGTTAAACGTTTCTTATAACTGTGTGGATAGACATGTGGAACAAGGACATGGCAACCAAGTAGCAATTTATTTTGAAGGCGAACCGGGAGACACTAGAACAATTACTTACAAAGAACTTCAAGATGAAGTTTGTAAAACAACTAATGCATTAATTGAATTAGGTGTTAAATATGGAGATCGCGTAGCGATCTATTTACCAATGATTCCTGAAGCTGCTTTTGCAATGCTTGCTTGTGCTCGAATTGGTGCAATTCATTCTGTGGTCTTTGGTGGATTTAGTGCTGAAGCTTTGAGATCTCGAATTGATGATGCTCAAGCAAAATTAGTAATCACCTCAGATGGAGGAAACCGAAAAGGTGCAGTGCTGCCATTAAAACCAGCTGTTGATGAAGCTGTGAAAAACACACCCAGTGTAGAAAAAGTCTTAGTTGTTAAAAGAACAAACAATGAAGTTACTTGGAATAAAGAAAAAGACATCTGGTGGCATGAAATTATTGACAAACAATCAACCACACACATTCCTGAAAACTTTGATTCAGAAACCCCTTTGTTTATTCTCTATACCTCAGGAACAACTGGAAAACCTAAAGGAATTTTGCACACCAGTGGTGGTTATTTAACTCAAGCTGCTTTTACTCATTTCAATGTTTTTGATTTAAAACCAGATAAAGATATTTACTGGTGTACTGCTGATGTGGGTTGGATTACAGGACATTCTTATGTTGTTTATGGACCATTAGCTAACAGAGCAACTCAATTAATGTATGAAGGAACTCCTGATACTCCACATAAGGGAAGATTCTGGGAATTAATTCAAAAATATAAAGTTTCTATTCTCTACACTGCTCCAACTGCTATTAGAACATTTATGAAATGGGGCGATGACATTCCAGCAAAATTTGATATGTCATCTATAAGAGTTTTAGGTTCTGTGGGAGAACCAATTAATCCTGAGGCTTGGATTTGGTATCGCGAACACATTGGTTCAAATAAAACTCCAATTGTTGATACTTGGTGGCAGACAGAAACAGGTTCCATCATGATTTCTCCACTTCCAGGAGTTTCTAATTGCAAACCAGGTTCAGCCATGACAGCTCTTCCTGGCATTAGTGCTGAAGTAATTAATGAAGAAGGAATTGCAGTTGGTAATGGTCATGGAGGTTATTTAGCACTAACAGAGCCTTGGCCAAGTATGTTACGCGGAATTTGGGGGGATCCTGAAAGATTTATTGAAACTTATTGGTCCAGATTTCCTGGTAAATATTTTGCAGGAGATGGTGCAAAACTAGATAACGATGGCTGTCTGTGGTTATTAGGCCGTGTTGATGATGTGATGAATGTTTCAGGACACAGGATTTCAACTACTGAAGTTGAAAGTGCACTTGTATCTAATCCAATGGTTGCCGAAGCTGCGGTAGTTGGTGCAAATGATGAATTAACTGGACAAGCAATTGTTGCGTTTGTAATTCTTCGCCAAGGATCAAAAGAAGGGCCAGAAACAGTTAAAGAATTAAGAGATCACGTGGCAAAAGAAATTGGTGCCATTGCCAAACCTAAGAAAATTCTCATAGTTGCAGAATTACCAAAAACTCGTTCCGGAAAAATCATGCGAAGACTGCTTCGAGATGTGGCTGAAAACCGCTCTCTTGGTGATGTCACTACTTTGGCTGACCCAACCGTAATGAATCTAATTGGACTTGGGTTAAATTCCCATAATTTGGACTAACTTACTTTTTTTATGAATAATAATTCAGACTGGCATCTGCAAACCCAAAATGGGGAATATTTAGATTTGTCAATAAAAAGGCTAAACGAACCAGCATTGATTTGGGTCTCACAATTTACGGACATAATTAATTCAAAAATGAAATCGATTGATAAACCTGAGTTAAAAATTAATGATATTGGATGTAATGTTGGTCATTTTTACAGGAATATAGATCAAATAACCTCCAAAGTTAACTATGCGGGATTTGACATCAGTAAGACATATTTAGATATTGCTCGAAGTCATTTTCCAGAAGCAAGTTTTATTCAAGAAGATATTGGAAATAAAAACTTTGATAAAAAGAAATACACTTGTGATGTATCAATTATAAGTGCCACTTTAGAGCATATTGAAGATTATGAACAGTTTCTAGAAAATGTTTTTTTAAGTACACGTGTTTTTGTTTTAATTCGAACTTTTACTGGTGACAAAAGCCTTAAAGACTATTGTTTAAAACTTGGGGCAAATAATAGTTACTTAATTAGGCAATTCAAAATTAATGACTTAATAAATAGACCGTTCAATAATCGTTGGTCTTATTCACAAATTATCGATAAAGCGACAGACGGTTGTGAGAAAGAAGTGTGTGAAAACATTATTAGAAAGCAAGAGATAATACTTTTTGCAAATCTAGACTACCTAACTTAACTTAGTTTAAGTTTATAAATTTTTTTACTACTTTGTAAAACTTTACATGCCAGATATGAAGCAAATTCTCGATGTCCAGGTATAAATAACTAATTAAATTAAGTTTAGCGTGCACCAGTTGACCTATAACTCAATAGTAATTCTACTAGAATTAGCTGGATTATGATAATGTTAAGTGTGCTGAATTTAAAAATAATTGGAAATGTCCATTTTTAATGGGAAATAGTCATGATAAATTTTAATAATCTAGTCCCTAAATATGAAGATGTACTTCTATTTGAAAAAGAGATATCTGAAGTTATCTTGTCTGGTCAGTTTTTGATGAGTAAAAAAACAGAAATTTTCGAAAGAAGTTTTTCAAACTACTTGGGAGGAAGCTACGTTGTCTCGTGTGCAAATGGTACAGACGCACTGTATTTAGCTTTAGCAAGCCTTGACTTAGATCAAGGAACGGAAATAGTGATGACTGCAAATTGTGGAATGTACGCTGCTTCTGCAGCAATTCGTTTAGGATTAGTTCCACTTTTTGTTGATATTAATTTTGAGACTGGACAAATTGATATTGATCAATTACAAGCATGTTTAACATCTCAAACTAAAGTGGTAGTCATTACGCACTTGTATGGAATTGCAAATAACATGACCGTAATCAAAAAAATTTGTTCAGACAAGAATGTTTATTTAATTGAAGATGTGGCGCAAGCAACCGGAGGGGAATTTGAAAGTCAAAAGTTAGGCACCTTTGGTGATGTTTCTACCTTTAGTTTCTATCCGACTAAAAACTTAGGGTCACTTGGAGATGCTGGGGCTGTTGTGACGAATCATTTAGAATTGAATAAAAAATTAGAAAAATTAAAGTTATACGGTTGGGGGGTTCGATATAATTCCGAACTTAGTGGTGGGATAAATTCTCGGATGGACGAAATTCAAGCTGCGATTATCACTAAGAAGTTGGAATTCTTAGATAGATTAAATGCTGAAAGATATAGCATTCTTAGCCGATATATAAACTCCATAACAACAAAAAGTATTAATTTTATGGGTACTGGAATGAAACCTAGAGAAAATGTAGCGCATTTGGCTGTGCTAGTAAGTGAAAAAAGAGATGTGTTGCAAAATTACTTAAATAGTTCAGGCATCCAAACCTTAATTCACTATCCAATCCCTGACCATATGCAGCAATCCTTGATTGGTAAATTTAGAATTTTTGATACTCTAAGGCAAACTGAGAAATTTTCAAATCAAGTTTTGTCTATTCCTTGTAATCCAAGTTTGACAGAAAAAGAAATTGTTCATGTTTGTACTGTATTGGGTAAAATTACAGATGATATTTGACGGAACAATTAAAAAACTCGAAAGTCATACCAGTCCGAGCATGGGTGAATTATTTGTTTTAGATCATATTGAATTACCCTTTCAGCCGAAAAGAATATTTTTCGTTTCTAATGTTCCTAAAAATACCAAACGTGGTGAACATGCACACAAGACTTGTTCTCAATTAATAATTGTTACTCGAGGCGTTGTAGAGATTTTGTTTGATACTGGAACTACTTCCAAAAGTTTAACACTGGAAGAAAGTGCGGATTCTATATTGATACCCCCTCTAATCTGGAGTACCCAACGCACCCTTTCAAATTTCTCAAATATTTGCGTTTTAGCATCACATCCTTATGATCCTAAAGACTACATTCACGACTACTCAATATTCAAATCACTATTAAAAAATCGATAGATAACTTATGTGGAGATTCTTTACAATTTTTGAATAAAGGAATTGTTCCGTTAGCAGTATCCTTCTTTGTTTTAAAAGTTTTATTGAGGAAATTAGAAGATTGTCAAATTAATCTTTTATTTACTTCAAGTTGGCTGATCTCGGCACGACATCTTGATATCCATCCATCAGCTATTTCAATATCTCCAATCTCGTCGTAGGGAACAGGTTTACCTATACTCCAATCCTGCTCTCTAATCTCAATTAAGTTTCTTGCGTTTTGCATCTGAATGACATACAAACAGGTAGGGATAACGGCAATTAGTGAAATGAACACGGCATATGACCTACTCTTTTCAAAAAAAGTATAGCCAAAAATTAGACTAGTCATGAAAAGGAATAAAATTACAGAAATATATAGTGGAATTAAGTGCCATTTAGCCGCATACGAAAAAAAGTTCAATAAAGTGTTAATCATTAAGATTGTAATAAGATATATTAATAAATTTAAGGGGTCAAATCCTTTAACTTTGTTTGATACTAATTTTGAATTTTTTAAATTCAATGAGCGAATAACGCCTCCCAGAAAAATTCCAATCATAATTATTTGGGTAATTTTGATAAAGTTTAATTGATCTATTGAATAAAGTATGTCGCTGATCGTGAATTGAAGCAACTTAGTTAGTGAAAAATCCTGAAGATTTCCCGCAATAATTGTGCTCCTATGTCTACCCCCGGGAGATAATAACGCGATAAAAACAGAAATACACAATGTTATTATTTGTATTAGCATTAAATACAATCGGTCTCTATCCATTATTTTTGTACCGTAAGACTTTAGTAAAATCCTACCGACTAAAAACAATAGAGATAATAAAGTTATCATACCAATTTGTAAGTTTGTCCCGCCTAAAATAAATACAAATGTACTTACATATAAGATTTTAAATTTTCTATCTACACTTAGATCTAAATTTATAATTATCAAAAGATAGATTACTGAAAGCAGCGAAGGTATAGTCCATCCAATCGCAACTGTAACCCATCCGATGAAGTAAATAAAACCTCCAGCAACAGTGCCAAATCCATTACTTATCAAAATTATTATAAAAATTGAACTTAATAGTCCTGAGAATAGAATTCTAATTCTTTTTGATGTGAATTCTCTTAAAATTATAATAAAAATTATCCATGTTAAAATTTCGATCAATACTAGCGCTACGAGTGAAAAAAGATAAGGATCTTTGTTATTTATGATACCAAAATAGAAAGTGGTGAGAAAATTAGTTGTAAAGAATCCGTTCCAATTCATGTAATAGAAATTTGAGGCACCAAGAATTCCGAACTTCGAAACTATTCCTGCATTGCAATAATCATCAGCAATCAAACGTAGTTTACTTGCCGTTGATACCAAATAACTATCTAGCGAAAATTTCACAATAAGAATTAATAGGTATACACTAAATCCACTGCTATTATACTTTATAGATTCGGACATTTTAAGGATTCTCAAATGAAATTCAATCTCATCGTTCCCCTTTTCAAGAGTAAAGCAAATCTACCAGATTTAAAAATCTTCCTCAATCATTTATCAAAAGATGTAAACATCTCGCAAGTTATATTTGTAGACGATAATTGTCCAGAGGAATCTGGAAATGAAGTGGCTGTAGTTTTCAAAGATTTCAACTTTCCAATTAAAGTTCTTTTCCTGCAGAAGAATATGGGCTCTTTTTTAGCGATTCGCGAGGCCTTGATTGTTGCAGCTGAAAATCCATCACTAGTATTTTCTGCAGATCAACAAGAGTCTGAAGAAACCTTAATGGGTCTGGCAGATCAACTGGTTTCAAATTCAGATTTAGTATTAGGTGTCAGGATTAAAAGGGATGACCCCCTGATTGTGAAATTATTTTCAAATTTATTTTGGAGATTATTTCATAAGTTTGTTAATCCTAAATTTCCAAGAAATGGTGTGGATATATTTGGTCTTAGCCATGAGCTCAAAAAGAAGTATATTGAATTATCTAACCCACATCAAAATATGCTTAGTGAACTAATTAATCACGCAGATAAGATTACTTATTTAAATTATACGCGCCTGCGGCGAAAAGTGGGCAAAAGCAGTTGGACTTTCTCTAAGAAATTGAATTATGCCGGTGATACCTTCTTCTTAAATTCAAAATTACCTATCACAATTTTATATTTTTTATCAGCAACAGGTTTTTTACTTTCTTTTATTTTGATTTTAATTGTGGTTTTTTCTTACGTAACATCATTAAAAACTATTTCCAATTTTCTTTTAATCTTTATGATGATGGTTCTATTCTCTTCATTTAATTTCATATTTTTAGCCGCAGCGGGTTCTTACATGCTTAGGATTCAAAAATTACTTTTAAATCCTCTTCCTACGGTAATTAAAAAAATCGAAATGTAAATGCTAAATTTTAGTGAAATTCTTTGCAAAAATATTGTATTTCGAAAAATAATGACTTCTGACATTGAAGACATTAGACTTGTTCGTCAGAGGGGTGAAAGTGAGGGTTCCCTGTCAAAAACCTCCGCGGATATTGGTGTTTTTTCAAAGTGGTTGGATACGGAATTTTTAAATCCTAGAACTCTTTATTTGGCGATTTTGGATACTGATCGTAATTTCATAGGAACTATTCGATTGATAGATTTAAATGGTGAAACATTCGAGTGGGGAAGCTGGGCTTTAAAGAGTGGTCTTGGATCTTTAATTAGCTTGAATAGTGCTTATGCAGTTTACAAAGTTGCCCTTGAATTATGTGGCTTCAATAGTGCAGAATTTGTAGTTAAGTCTCATAACAAAAATGTGATTAATTTTCACCTTCAATCAGGTGCAAAAATTGTTAATTATGATACTGATTCAACTTTTTTTAGATTTGATTCTGAATCTATACACATTTTTTTGGATAGATTTGAAAACAAATTTGGGTCTCTATTCTTATTTAAGTAGAAATAATATTAATTCATAGGTCTATGACATATTTCTTTTATCTAGAATGTATTGCCCTAAGTCATAATGACAGTTATATTTTAATGTTATGGCTATATCAAAATTAGCCATTCAAAACTAATTTTCAGGTTTCACAATGTTTGATTAGTACAGCTATATTTGCATAGATTGTATGGGGTATGCTGTTGTCAGTGAACGCAATATTGGCACTTACAGTTTTTATCATCGCTTATAGCTTTATCGCTGCTGAAAAATTCAATCGTGTAGCAATTGCTCTGGTCGGCGCTGCAGCGATGGTGATAGTTGGTGCCACCGATGCTGATAAGGCTTTTTTTAGTCACGACACAGGAATAGACTGGAATGTAATATTTTTACTTTTAGGAATGATGATAATTGTTAGTGTTATCCATAAAACTGGATTCTTTGAGTATCTAGCAATCAAAGCAATTAAATTAGCTAAAGGAAATCCCAAAACTGCTTTAGTTTACTTAATAATACTTGTTGTGCTAGCTAGTGCAATTCTTGATAATGTAACAACAATTTTACTTGCTGTACCGATGACTTTGATTGTATGCAAGAAATTGAATGTGAATCCTGTTCCATTTCTTTTGAGCGAAGTTTTTATGTCAAATATTGGTGGAGCTGCAACTCTTGTGGGAGATCCTCCTAACATAATTATTGCAAGTAAGGCAAATTTAAGTTTCAATGAATTTCTAATTCATATGGCACCTATGGTGATTATTGTTGTGATAGCAACAACTCCATTACTGCTGTTTATGTTCAGAAAAGAATTAGTTAATACTCCTGAAGATAGAAAAATGATAAACGAATTAGATGAAAGATCTTTCTTGACTGATATCAAATTAATGAAGAAAAGTCTATTTGTTTTAGTCTTAGTAGTTATTGCTTTTATCAGTCACTCGTTCTTGCATTTAGAACCTGCAATAATTGCTCTACTTGGAGCTGGGTTATTGATCCTTATTTCTGGACTAAAGCCAGCAAACTATGTACAAGACATTGAATGGGGCACTTTAACTTTCTTTGCCGGTTTATTCATAATGGTTGGTGCTTTAGTTAACACCGGAGTAATGAAAACTTTTGCAGATTTCTTAAAAGATTTAGTTGGATCAAACGTCACTTTGGCTGCAATGAGTCTTCTAGGAGTATCAGCTGTTTTATCGGGAATTGTGGATAACATTCCTTACGTTGCAAGTATGTCTCCAGTAGTAATGGAATTGTCTAAAGCAATTCCTGAAAGTGCGGGAGATGTTTTGTGGTGGGCACTTGCTTTTGGTGCAGATTTTGGAGGAAACGCCACAATCATTGGCGCTTCAGCAAACGTCGTTGCAGTTGGTCTAGCTAAGAAAGCTGGAATTCATATTTCTTTCTGGCAATTTGCTAGATATGGCATTCCAGTCACCTTTTTAAGTGTGATCATGGTTGTTCCTTATCTACTTCTGAGATACTTGTAGAACTATAAGAAACGAGAGACATGTCAGATTCAGATAAGACTTCCGTAGCAAAAATGATTTTGCAGTCCGTAGAAGACTTTGCCACCATCGTAAAAGGTGAAATCGATATCGCTAAAAAGAGTCTTACCAATTCGGTTAAGAAAATTGGCTCAGGAATTGGGTTAATAATTACAGCATTCTTACTCATGAATGTTTCATTACTGTTTTTGTTGATTGCTCTTGCTTATGGTTTCATCCAATTGGGATTACCTAGTTGGGCATCATTTTTATTTGTGGCAGCAATCATGATTGCCTTAGCAATTTTATTTGTTCTTTTAGCTTTTAGATCATTCAGAAAAGTTAGAGGAATTGGAGATGCAACTCGCATTGGTAGTGAAACAACAAAGTACTTGGCTGAAAATATTAAGAAATCTTCAAAAGAATCTGGCTGGAATTCTTTAAGCTAATCTTTTCTTAAAGTCTTCAATAGTTTTTTGTATTCCTTCTTGTCTTGTAACTAAAGGTTTCCAGTTTAGAATACTTTTTGCTTTTTCGATATCTGGCTTTCTATCTTTAGGATCATCAATTGGTAATTCTAGGTTAACTATTTTGCTCTTACTGTTGGTTAACTCAATTACTTCTTGTGCCAATCTATTCATAGAAATTGGTTCTGGATTTCCTAAGTTTATGGGTTGGTACACAGAATCTTGATTGAATAATTTAATGAGACCATCGACTAAATCGTCTACATAACAAAAACTTCTTGTTTGTTCTCCGGTTCCGTATATCGTTATATCTTTATCGTGAAGGGCTTGATAAATAAAATTACTTACAACCCGACCATCATTGAACGACATTCTTGGACCAAAAGTGTTAAAAATTCTTGCAACTCTTATATCTAGACCATGTTGACGATGATAATCAAAAAACAAAGTCTCAGCTACTCTTTTACCTTCGTCATAACAAGATCGTGGGCCAATTGGATTAACATTTCCCCAGTATTCTTCAACTTGCGGATTAATCTTTGGATCGCCATAAATTTCAGAAGTAGATGCCTGCAAAATTTTAGCGCCCGTTCTTTTAGCTAACCCAAGTAAATTGATTGAACCTTGAACACTTGTTTTTAGAGTTTGGACAGGATCTTTTTGATAATGAATTGGACTTGCCGGACAAGCTAAATTATAAATTCCATCAACTTCAATATACAAAGGAAAATTAACGTCGTGTCTTATAAACTCAAAGTTTTCATTATTCTTGAATAGTGCGGTGTTAACCGGGTTGCCCGTATAATAGTTGTCTACAGAAATTACATAGTGCTTTTCTTGAAGTAATTTTTCAATTAAATGGCTTCCGATGAACCCTGCTCCGCCAGTTACCAATATCCGCAAAATAGAACCCCTTTTTTTTGCTTTCTGCTTTAGTTAACTTATCAGAATCTTTTTGTTTAGAAACAAGTTACTTCAGCGCTGGACAATTTCCAGTGTCTACCGATTCGGAATCGGACACAGTTTCACTCACTAATTTTGCAATTTCACTGGGTGCCAATGCATATCCTGTGTTTTTGTTTTCTGCATCAGCTGCAAAAACTACACCTAATACTTGACCTTGTTCATTAAGTAGAGGTCCCCCAGAATTTCCTGGTCTAACGTCTCCACCGAAAACTATGACATCTCTTTTAACTTCTCCGTTACCATCAATATCAGTGCCCATCGATTCAAATTCAGAAGAAACCGATACTGCACTTGTCCGTAAACTTCCCCCATTTGGATAACCAACTACAAAACCTATTTCATTAGGTGTTGCAGGTCCCATAAATGTTAATTTACTGCCGTTAAGCCCTGGCACGAAAATAACTGCAACATCTTTTTTTCTATCAATGGCAATTACTTTGCCGGCTAGTTGAATTTTAGTGTTTGAAAGAGTGATTACTGGATCTTTGACGCCAGCTACCACGTGGGCATTTGTGATGACTCTTTCAGGAGAGATTATGAATCCTGTTCCAACCATTGCCGCAGAACAGCTTTCGGCAATTCCATCAATTCTTACTGTGGAAGCCACAGAATTGTTAACAGTTTCTGGCACATTTACATCCTCTGCAAGCTGGGAAGGTGCAATTCGTGATTCCACAAGACTTCGAAAAACTTCAGGCAATGGAGAATCTGTAATAACATTTTGAATCTTTTGCGCAGCATTCTTGAAACGATTAGGCAAATACTGATTTATTTGGGATATCAATTGAGATTCGGCAAATAGATTGTTAACAGTTTTATTTGGGATAACCTGTGCGGCACTTGAAAGTGTTGAACAAATTGAAGCAACCGCCACAATTGCCAACGCAAATCCGATTAACGAATCACTAGTTTTCATGAAAGGAAATGGCAACAAAACCACTCTTAAGAAGCTTCCCAAGATTCCAAACAAAAACATTCCAAGAGATGCACCAAGAATTATTGTGGTCAATCCAATTGTTGGCTTAAAGCCAAAAGCACTACTTGAAATTAGTGACTGGATTGAAGGTGTGGCAATGGCTCCTGCTGCTCCACCTAAGACTAAACCCACAATGCTCAAAATGGTTCTTAGAATTCCTCGTCTAAAACCAATCCAGCCAAAGACAAGAAAAGATGCAGCAATAAAGATGTCAATGAAATTCATATAATTTAAACTTATCGGAAATCAGAATCTTTTTTAACTAATTTCAAAGCTATTTCCTTATCAGTTGGTCCTTCCCCAAATGAAGGACATAATTCAGCTATAGGACAAGCGCCACAAGCTGGTTTTCTGGCATGACATCTTCTTCGACCATGCCAAACAACTAATTGACTTAAGTGAGTCCAGTATTTTGGTGGAAATATTTCATGCATCGCAAATTCAACTTTGACCGGATCTTCTTCTTTAGTCCAACCAAATCTTCTGCTTAACCTTCCAAAGTGGGTATCAACTGTAATTCCTGGAATCTCGAATGCATTTCCTAAAATCACATTTGCTGTTTTTCTACCTACCCCAGGAAGAGAAACTAAATCTTCAAGATTATTGGGAATCTTTCCCCCAAAATCATCACAAACTTTTCGAGCCATTCCAATAATGCTGGTGGTTTTATTTTTGTAGAAACCAGTTGATTTAATAAGTTCTTCTAATTCACTTTTCTTGGCACTAGCAAAATCTTCAGCTTTTTTATACTTTTTAAACAAAGCAGGGGTCACCATATTTACTCTTTTATCGGTGCATTGAGCAGCTAAAATAGTTGCCACTAACAGTTGCAAAGGATTTTTAAAATCTAATTCGCAGTGAGCATTTGGATAAAGCTTGTTTAGCCCTGTATAAATCTTTTTTGCTCTTGCTTTTAAATCAGCAGGAGATTCTTTGCTTATTCGGGCCATAAATAGAGATTACGCGCCTAGTGGGACATAAAATTGTGAGGGCATTGCGTTGAACTAGTATGAGAAAACTAACACAGAAGAGGATTAATGGAAGACGCTGTTAGAAACGCTCCCCTGTTTCTTGCTCTTGATGAAGAGGCCTCAGTTGCCTTAAGGGCATCAATGGTTGAAATTGATTTCACAAGGGGTCAAGTTGTTTTTTCTGAAGGAGATCCAGGAGATCGCCTTTATGTGATTATGGATGGCAAAATAAAACTTGGCACAACTTCAAATGATGGACGTGAAAGCTTATTAGCAGTTCTTGGACCTGGTGAAATGTTTGGAGAATTATCTTTATTTGATCCAGGACCAAGAACCGCAACTGCAACAGCACTTACTGAAACAATTTTGTTAGGTCTTGGTCATGAAGCACTTGGGCCTTGGTTAACCGGAAGACCTGGTGTTGCAGAGGCATTATTAAAAGCACTTGCCCAAAGATTAAGAAGAACAAATGAAGCACTAGCTGATTTAGTTTTCTCTGATGTACCAGGCAGAGTTGCAAAAGCGTTAGTTGAATTGAGTGAAAAGTTTGGTGTGAAGCGAAGTGACGGAATTTTGGTAGAACATGATTTAACTCAAGAAGAACTCGCTCAACTAGTCGGTGCATCGAGAGAGACGGTCAATAAAGCATTGGCAGAATTCACGCAAAGAGAGTGGATAAAATTAGAACCTAGGGCAGTTTTACTTATTGATTTTGACCGACTACTAAAGAGATCCAGATAATACTAATTATATGTTTTTTGAAACAGGTTCAATAATTATCATATCTAATTTAATGTAAGGTTTGGATAACTCATTTCTTTCTGCCCATTCGCTGACTTCCATAAATGATGGATAAGAATTAGATCCATCAAAACCTCTCGCGTCGTCTAATAAAATAATAGAATTACGGAGATATTCGAAGTGCGAGATAATCTCTAATTCTTTCTTAATTGGCGAGGGATCTTGGCCTTGTTGAGTCACTCCGCCACTTGCATGTGCGTCTAAATAGAAAATTGTAGGTTGATTTAAAAGGAGAATTATTCTTGGTAGTTGAACAACAGAATCACCCAGGTACAAAAATATATTAGATATTTTTGAAAATCTGCGACTTGAAAAATCATACAGTGCGGGCGAAAGTTCTACACTAAATACTTTATTAAAAATTTTAGAAAAGTACTTTGTACTTTGACCAAAATAGGTGCCAGATTCAACCATTATTTTACACCCGTAGTAGTTACCTATTTTAGAAATAAATTTACGTTTCACTATAGTTGTAGGTTTTTTCTTCGTAACATAATATTTGATTGTATAGACAGTTAAGGCGATATCACTTAATACTTTTCTCAATTTTAGAATACTAAACAACTTCTCTAGTCTGAAGATATTACTCAGAGATATTTCCTTTCTCTTTCAAATTAGAATAGCATTTAATTACATCTAAATAAAGGAGTTCCAAGTTCTAAAAAATTTTTAGTATTAACATAAATAATTTAAATTTGGTGAAATCAATTTTAGTTTAAGGAGAAATCGGTCAGCTAGGTTGTCTCGTTTGGGTGATAGATAACAAAGTAATATCAGAATTAACCAAAAATAGCATATTGAGTCAAAATAACGTGCCGCTTTGATGCTATATTTTGAGAGGATGTAAACAGGGTGAGGGTACCGTACTGACATGAATTCTGAAAAAAAATTATCCGTAATTGTTCCTGTATACAAGGATCATGAGAATCTAACTACATTTGCAGAAAAAATTCCTGAATTAATGAATTCTATTAAAATTGACTGGGACGTAGTTTTTGTAATTGATCCCGATTCTTCAAACAAAACAGAGTCCACAGCAATCCAATTAAACTCAATAAACAGTAGATTTAAATTCATTGTTATGGCACGAAGATTTGGTCAAGCCACAGCTATTCAATGTGGATTACAAGAGTCCGTCGCCGATGTTTATATAATAATGGATGTTGATGGTCAAGATCCCATTTCATTAATTCCGGAGATGATTGAAAATTGGCGACAAGGTTTCAAAATAGTTCTACCGAGGCGACTTTCAAGAAAAGGGGAAACCTACCTTCGTGTAATTTCGACGACCCTAGGTTATTGGCTTTTAAATAGATATTCCAAAATAAATATTCCTAAATCAGTTGGTGATTTTCGTTTAATTGATAAAAAAATTCGTGACATATTGCTAGAAATAGATGACCCATACTATTTTCTCCGTGGGAATATAGCTCAGATAGGTTTCCCATTTAAGTTAATTGACTTTCATAGAGAAGAAAGATTAACTGGCGATTCTAATTATCCAAAATACTTAGGGTCACTTTCTAATGCCGTAAATGCTATTTTCGGTTACACCAATATTGCAAGTAAAGTTGTTCTGGCGACATTGCCAATTTCAGCTATATTCGTCGCAATAATCCTTGGACTGAATATCACTGGCCCAAATAACTCTAATGAAATAGTTTTAACACTGGTGTCGATCTTGTTATTTTTAACCATTACTATTTCCTGCCTATTGTATATTTACATATTAAGAATTCACGATTATCTATTCAAGAGACCTAGGTTTCAAATTCTAAGTAAGTCAGAGGATTTAAAGTGACAAGAATCAATTCATTTGGTGGAGGAGAGCATAAATATAATTTTTTTGACTATTTAGGGAATAAATTATCTGAAATTAAGTTCAAAAAAGTCTTACCAAGAAATAGAGATACCCTTCTAGATTTAGGTTGCGGATATGACGCCAAATTAAGTCAATCAATTAGAAAGAAATTTCTACACTCAAAATTGCTCGATGTGTCGATAAATGAAGAATTAGCATTTCAAAACGAGTTAATAGTTGGCGATGCCCAATTAGTGATCTCGAATATCGATGATTTTAGCATTGATTTTTGTATTGCTAATAATATTTTAGAACACCTTGATCATCCAGATAAAGTAATGGTTCAATTAAGAAACAAAATGAAAGAAAAATCAGTAATTTATATCTGTGTACCAAATTGGTTAGGGAAAAAGGTTTTGGAATTCGGTGCGTTTAAACTAAAAATTTTATCATTTGTTGAAATGAATGATCATAAGTACTATTTTTCAAAAAAAGAGTTATGGCTCCTACTATCCAACTCAGGATTTAAGCCGGCGCAGATTACTGTAAAGACCATCAAATTCGGACTTTGTAGCCAAGCAATAGTCAGACTTTAAGAAAATTGTCAGCTTATAAGAATAACTTGAAAATGATATATAGTTTAATTCATGAGAATTTCAAGTTTAAAGACTTATAATCATTTACTTGTTTTTCTTGTTCTAATCGTAATTCAAATTTATCTAATTAATTCGACGGGCTTGACCGCAGATGAGCCTAGTTATAACTTGAAGTCATTCAACGAGATTAGATATGTTTTAAACCAAGAGAATGTTCCGTTAGGGACAGATGTCCTCCACGGGAACACTTTTCAAAATTTTGGTAGCACAGTTGCCTGTCTAAGTAACCCAGGCAACTGTATGAATTTGTTTCTGAATCTTGACAATAAAAAACTTTTTTGGTCAATTTATGATGACTTCCTTATTGATGTTCGACTTATACTGATCCCTCTGAGTTTATTTGGACAACTGTCACTTTTGTTTGCAGCTCGATTAATGACAGGGCAAAAAAGATTCGAGGTGATTACACTTCCAATTGTTGGCATATACCCAATTTGGTTAAGCCACAGCGCATTCAACTTTAGTGATTTTATTCCATTAGTTGGTTTCTCTGGGTTGATTTATACACTTACTGCGCTTTACTTTATTGATGATTTTCATAACAACAAATCGGTGAGAATTGCATTGAATCCATGGTTATTATTCTTACCATTTTTTATAATAGCTGGATCGCGATTCCCCTTAATTTATATTGCTTTATTATCATTCCTTATTTCATTTACTCCAAACTTCAAACGCTATTTCAGCTACATTAATTGGAGGGCTTTAGTATTTCCCTTCATTTTCTATTTTACGATTTTTGCAATCACCAACATTAGGTTCGTCTTTGACCTCCCTATATCTTTGATGAGATCGCTAGGACTCAGTTCAGATTTTGAGGTTGGATCAGGTTCACAGGTATTTGTTTTTTCAAAATTTTATGAATCTATAAATCCTCCCGTTTGGTATATCGGTTTCAATAATTTAGCAAGAATCCCAACAATTTATTTAATTTTAACATTATTATCCCTGTACTACATATATAAACTGTTGTCTTCTAAGGAGAAAAGGTCTTACTTTTTTATCGTTTCACTCTCGATAATTTTACTTTTTCCATTATCGTTTGCAGCAATTGTTAATAGCCCAAGTTACGATACGGCAAGACATTTCTATTTCATTCACTCTGTAATTTTATTTCTGTCACTTATTTCTTTGATGAAATTGTACGAATACTTTAAGAAACGTGGTAATTTACCACGCTGGATCTTATTTGGCATGGTTCTAATCATTTTTACATCCGTAATTATTGACGAGTCATTGTTAAAGAGTAAGACTTATGTTTATCGAAATGAGTTTGTTAGATTGCTAGGCGTAAACGTAATCGAAAGCGATTACTGGGCATCAAATCGTTTTGAACTAAGTCGCTTTGCGGGACACGACTCTTCTCCCATTCTCATTAAGTCTCAATGGTATCAAAATGATGTAAGATTGTTTTTTAATGATTACACTTATGCTGAAAGTATCGGTCAAGCAGTTTTAGTTTCAAATACTGAGAAAAAGCTTTTTATATATAGATCATCGTTGCCCTCGAGTTTTTCGAATCTAGAGATTGAGTACCCCGGTTGTAAAGTAGAATACACAACATCATCTAAGATGTTTTTACAGAATATTGTCGATGGAAGAGTTTACCAGTGTTAAAAGATAATTTGCTTTCAAAATTAGAATCTATTTCAAATCAGATTGATATATATGCTGACATTAAGGATCAGGCAGAAATCCTTAAGTTTAGAGAGTCAAAATTTATCAAAGGATTCACAACAAATCCGACTCTTGTGCGTAAAGGTGGTGCAACGAATTATCTAGAATTCATCAAAAATGCAATAGATTCAGTGGGGGATTTGAATATATCAATCGAAGTTATTGCTGATGATTTTAATGAAATGTATAGGCAAGCTCATTTATTGAATAAGACTAGTGAAAAAATTTTTGTGAAAGTACCAATTTATAACTCACGACACGAAACTAGTATTCCACTGATTAAAAAACTAATTCTCGATGGAATTCCATTGAATGTAACAGCAATAATGACTGTAGAACAATTGAATGAACTGGTTGAAGTTGTATCTCCTTCTTCAAATCTAATTGTTTCTATATTTGCGGGAAGAATTGCAGATACTGGAATTGATCCTGTTCCAATAGTCAAAAAATCGGTTACGTTGTTTAAGCAATATTCAAAGGTTAGAACTCTGTGGGCAAGCCCTCGCGAGGTTTTAAACATTCAACAAGCAATTGATTGTGGTTGTGACATAATTACAGCTGTCCCTGAAATTTTGAATAAACTTAACTTAATTGGTAAAGACTTAGACAAATACTCATTAGAAACAGTGCAGATGTTCTACAATGACGCAGTTGAATCTAAATACGTTTTATAAATGATAATCACACGCTCTCCACTTAGGTTACCTTTAGCTGGCGGAGGAACTGATTTAGAGTCTTATTATTTAGGTCGGGGATCAACCTGGATATCAGTTGCAATCAATAAGTACTGCTATAGCATTATAAATAAGCGCTTTGATTCAAATTTTCTCATTAAATATTCAAAGTTAGAAGATGTAGCCGAAGTAGATGAGATTCAACATAATTTGGTTCGTGAAGCCTTAAAATTTTTTAAGGTAAAAAATCAAGTCGAGTTAACTTTTACAGCAGATATTCCTGGCTCGACTGGCTTAGGTTCCAGCTCATCATTTCTCGTTTCGTTGATTTCAGCCCTTGGCTCTTATTTGGAATTAGATCTTTCCCCTACTGATTTAGCCAGTATCTCGACAGAAATTGAACGAGACATATTAAAGGAACCCATAGGACTACAAGATCAATACATAACTGCTCTTGGTGGTATGAAGCAGTTCGATGTTTCTCCCACGGGAAATTTAAGTTTTCATGATCTGCAAATAGGTTCTACCGATTTAGAAAAAATTCAAAACTCATTGGTGCTCTTATACACCGGTATTAAACGAGATTCAAAAACAATTTTATCTCAACAGGTTTCGAGTACAAATGAAAGAGATTCTGATGTTATAAATCGACTAGATTTTGTTAAAAGCCAGGTTCCTCAGATTCGAAATGCTCTAATAGAGCTCGATATAGAAACTCTCGGCAGTTTGTTTCATGAACATTGGTTGCTTAAAAGTAAGCAAAGTAAAGATATGTCTAATGACCAAATAGATAACCTATATTCAAAATCACTCAGCTGTGGCGCCTTGGGGGGGAAGTTAGTTGGTGCTGGCGGAGGGGGATTCTTGCTTGTTGTCGTAGAAGACAAAATCCAATTCATAAAGGAATCAGTTGACAATGGGTTAGAAGTGTTACCTTTTGAATTTGAAATGAATGGTGCAACTACCTTGTTTAATTATTAAAATGCAAATAATTATTTTATGCGGAGGTAAAGCTACAAGGTTAAGCAGTTTACTTGGAGATACCCCAAAAATGTTGGCAAAAGTAAATAACGTTCCTTTTTTAGATTATATCTTCGATTTTCTCTTAACGTTTGAATCTATACACAAAATAACTCTTTTAACCGGCGTTGGATCCGAAGAAATAGAAGAGTATGTCAAGAAAAAATATTCTAATGCCGACAAAGTAATTGAGATTTGTAAAGACAATTTGTCTGGGCAAGGGACATCTCAGGCATTAAACCAAGCTTTTAATAGTAATGTCCTAGAGAAGGATTTTTTATTGATGTTTGGGGATAGTCTCCCAGATCTTGATTTAGACAAATTTATAAAAGAGGGGACTAGTTGTAAATCTCCAGTTTATTTTAGTTACATTGATAAGAAATATGTAGATGAAGACTGCCGAATTGAAGAGGTAGGAGAGAGAATAAAATACTATGCTGACTTATCAACAAAAACTTATGCTTCTTCTTCAAATCTATTTATAGATTATGGGGTATATTATATAAGTATGAATCAAGATTTACAGTCACTTATCGCAAATGAGAGTGACTTAAAGAATGTTTTAGAGAAATTTTCGGCAAATAGCGTCTGTCTTGGATACGAAGTTCTCAGTCCTTTCATTGAGATTGGTAACCCTATATCTTTTGCCAGCGCGAGCGATAAGTTAAGGATGCATTTTTCAAATGAATAATTTTTCACATAACTTTTTAATAGAGTCGCAAAAAATACTTTCAAGTGTTGACCATCAAGAAATTGAATCTTTAGTTATCAAATTGAAGGAATTAAAAAATGAGTCTGGAAATCTTTATATTTGCGGATTAGGGGGCAGTGCTGGCCACGCATCACATGCAGTTAATGATTTCCGAAAATTATGTGAAATCAATACTTTTTCACCTTCAGACAATGTCAGCGAACTAACTGCCAGAGCAAACGATGAAGGTTGGGACACTATATTTACCGGCTTTCTGTCCAATTGTCGTTTAACCAACAAAGATGCACTCTTAATTTTTAGCGTAGGAGGTGGATCAACGAATCCTGCTGTATCTACTCCCCTGATTGAAGCAGCAAAATTTGCTAAAAGTAAAGGTGCAAAAGTTTTTTCTATACTTGGTCGAGATGGGGGATTCATTAAAACTATCTCAGATATTTCGATTTTGATTCCTAATTTGTTTCCAGAAAGAGTAACCCCTCACACAGAAGGTTTAACTGCAGTTGTATGGCATTTGATTGTTTCGCATCCTGATCTTAGTTCCAAACCAACAAAATGGTAGCTGAATCTAAACGCTATCTAATAATTGGTGGAGCGGGTTTTATCGGTTCACATTTTGTTAATAGATTAATCATTGAAAATAAGAATGTAGTTGTCTTAGATAATCTTTCTAGTGGTAAATATGAGTTTATTTCTCATTTAGAAAATGAAGGTAATTTTCGATTTATTAATGATGATGTTCTAAACTGGAAGAAACATGAATCCGAAATTGGCAAAATTGACACAATAATTCACCTAGCTTCAAATGCAGATATATCCGCGGCCATAACAGATCCAACGTTAGATTTTTTTAAAGGGACCCTTTTAACTCAATTTGCAGCTGAGATTGCCAGAGAACTTAATGTGGAGAAATTTCTTTACGCTTCAGGAAGCGGCGTGTATGGAGACTATGGTAACAAAATTTTAGATGAATCATCTCAAGAACTAAAACCAATATCTCCTTATGGTGCAAGCAAGCTTTCAGGAGAAGTCATTCTTCGCGCATACAGCCATATGTTTGATTTTCAAGTTATCTGTTTTAGGTTTGGAAATGTAGTAGGCGCAAACCAAACTCATGGGGTTGGATTTGATTTCCTGAATAAGTTACGCTCAAGGCCTAAGGAACTTCAAGTCTTAGGTGATGGAACCCAGGAAAAACCTTATATACATGTAAGTGATGTTGTTGAAGCTGTTTTATTTGCAAATAAAGTGGAGCCTGGAAAATTCGAGGCCTTTAATGTTGCTACGACAGACTATTTAAAGGTATCTGAGATAGTAGACATGGCTCTAAGTGTATCTGGAATTGAACCAAGTGAAATATCAATTAATTATCAGCGCCAAGACCGGGGATGGAAAGGTGATGTTCCAATAGTAAAATTAGACTCTTCAAAAATAAGGCAAATTGGATGGAGTAACAAATTAAGTTCCAAAGAGGCAATGGCCAAAGCTTTGAAGTCATTATGGGAAAACCCACCAGTAGGAGATCTAAAAAACTAGTTTTTTTTGATCGCGATGGAGTGATCTTAAAAGAAGTTATACGATCTGATGGCACAAAAGGCAGTATTCGCTTCGAAAAAGAATTCGAATACTTAGAGCATGTGAAAGAAACTTTTAAATTTTGTGAAGATTCAGATTTTCTTACGGTAATAGCATCAAATCAGCCCGATATCAGTCGAAAGATTGTTTCTTCTGATTTTGTTAGGAAAATTAATGAAACCATTTTAGAGCAGCTAAGAATGCATATCGCGGTGTGGTGTCCGCATTCAGAACTTGATCATTGTTTGTGTAGAAAACCTCTAACAAACATGTTTGAACAGATAGTAAACGATTTTAAAAACTTGGATGAAACTTATTTTATTGGTGATCGCTTAACTGACATGGAGGTGGCAATTAAGTTAAAAATTAAGGGAATCCATCTGGTACCAGTTCTTGACGAATTATGTAATTGCGGAGTCGAATATCACGTCAAAAATCTTATGGAATTAGTTGAAATCCTGAGTGATTAAAATAATGAAATAAATTCATAAGATAGATTAAAAAAGTCATACGTTAACAGAAATCTACTTAGCAATGATAAACACAAGATAAATGGTACAATTTTATATATTCAGATTGGGGCAGGTAGAGCGTAATGGAAGTTCTAGCCTTAGTTACTGCCCGCAGCGGTTCCAAAGGGGTACCCGACAAAAACATTAAAGTTGTTGGTAAACACTCGCTCCTGGAATGGTCTATAAAATCTTGTCTTAAGACTAAAAATATTTCACGAGTTTACGTGTCGACCGATTCATCCGAGTATGCAGAAATTGGTAAGAAATGTGGTGCGCAGGTACCATTCTTAAGACCAAAAGAATTAGCAACTGATACCGCAACGGATTTAGATGTCATTAAACATTTTTTAGCAGAAATTGATTACAAACCTGATGCAGTAGTTCATATCAGACCAACAACTCCCTTAAGGGATCCTTCTGTATTAGAAGAAGCGATTGAGGTATTTTTTAGTAAAAAGGATGAATTAACTTCTCTTCGCTCAGTTCATGAAATGAGCGAATCTGCATATAAATCTTTTGAAATAAATGAAAAGGGATTTCTTTCTACTATTGGTTCTGTGGAAAGTGGTGACGAGGCAAATCTTCCAAGACAAGCATTTCCTAAGACTTATTTGGCAAATGGATATATTGATGTTATCGACCCAAATTATATTCTTAATACAAATAAGCTTCACGGCGACAAAATTTTGGCTTTTAAAACCCCAGTTGTGACCGAAGTTGATTCAATTGAAGATCTAGAATACTTAGAGTGGCAAATCACCAAACAGCCACAGTTATTAAAAACTGTTTTTGGAGACAAATAATGGCTGGCTACATGTTCTCAAGGGAACCCAAAACAGTTAAATTAGTTGAAACAAAATATAGAAAAATTGCCACCCAAATTCCAACACCCGGAACAAAAGAAATTATTGCTCGATTAGAAAAAACTGAATCACGATCAATGCAAGGACAATTCCCCATTATTTGGGATAAAGCCGAAGATTTTAGTGTTTATGACATAGCGGGAAATAAATGGATTGATTTCACATCAACGATATTTGTGGCCAATATTGGTCATGGCAACAAAAGAGTAAGTGCAGCAATTAAAGAAGTGCTAGATAAGCCGTTGGTTTCTACTTATGCCTATATGAGTGAAATAAGAGCCAAATACTTGGAAAAACTCATTGAATTTGCAGGACCTCCATTTGGCAAAGCATTTTTACTTTCCGCAGGAACCGAAGCTACTGAAGCAGCTTTAAAACTAATCAGAATGCATGGCCAAAAAATTGGTAAGAAGCGACCAGGAATTGTGACCTTAACCGGAAACTGGCATGGCAGAACAATGGGTGCTCAAATGATGTCTTCCAATGCAGAACAAAAAGCTTGGATTGGATATGAAGATCCAAACATTCACCACATTGATTTTCCTTATCCTTGGTTAGTGAGCGAAGAACAGGGGCAAGAGTTCTTCAACAAACAATTAGAGTCTCTTAAGCAAAGAGGTTTAAACCTAGAAACTGATATTGCAGGATTTATGTTAGAAACATTCCAAGGCTGGGGAGCGCTTTTTTACCCTAAATCTTTTGTTAAAGCAATAAGAGAATTCACTGAAAAAAATTCAATTCTTTTGGCATTTGATGAAATGCAAGCAGGATTTGCTCGCACTGGCAAGAAATTTGGATTTGAACATTATGAAGTTTCCCCCGATTTATTTGCCTGTGGCAAAGGAATGGGTGGTGGTGTTTCTTTGTCTGGTGTGATTGGTCGAAGTGAAATCATGGATTTACCTGAAGTTGGAAATATGAGCTCCACTCATTCAGCTAATCCCCTAGTTTGCGCAGCAGGCTTAGCTGTTTTAGAAGAAATAGAATCAAGAAACATCGTTGCTGAAACTGCTCGAAAAGGTGAAATACTAAAAAATTCACTTAAGGATCTTAAAATCAGGTTTCCCGAAGTTATCAACAATCATTATGGTGAAGGTCTAATAGCATCGGTGATATTTAACAACTTTAATAGCACTTCAAAGCATGAATTAGCAAGCCTAATATCTGAGAAGTGCATGCAAAAAGGATTGCTAGTTGTCCACACTGGAAGAGAATCGATAAAACTGGGTCCGCCACTAACAATTGAGGATGGAGCACTACGCGAGGCAATGAGTGTCTTCGAAGAAGCAATACTTGAGGTGATTGGTCATAAGTAACACATCCCGCCATATTGGAATAGTGGTTAATAACCTAGAAAAAACCAAAGACTTTTGGACTAACATTCTGGGTTTTAATTTGCACATTGAAGCAAAAGAGGAATCCCCTTACATAGATGAATTACTTGCAATTAAAAATCCAATGCTCACAACAGTTAAATTAATTGATTCAAAAGGATTTATCATCGAATTGCTCAAATTTAAAAATTATCAAGTTGAAGACTCTTGGTCTGGAGACTTAAAGACAACTGGTGCCACACACATAGCTTTGACTGTGGAAAACTTAGATGAATTAGTAATCATCTTAAAGAAACTTAATTATCAAACCCTCTCAGAGGTTAAAATCTCTCCGAATAAGAAAGTTAAAGTTGTATTTGTGAGAGGCCCTGAAGGAATTATGTTGGAACTAGTTCAAGAACTGGGATAATTTTATCTAGTTATCTTGAGACTCAAGAAGAGTAGCAATTTCTGAAAGTACTCCATACCCACCCTTTGTTTTAAGCTTTAAATCCACTTCTTTTCTTACAGCTTTAACTGCATCACTTGGACAGAAACTTAATTTAGCATTTCTTATTGCTTCGATGTCATTAACGTCATTTCCTAAATACCAAATATCATTCCAAGATAAATTCTTTTGTTCTAAGTATTGCTCAATTGATTCAGCCTTATTAGCAAGTCCTTGAAGTACTTCAACTCCTATTTTGTTACCTCTAGCTAATACAACTTTGTTGGTTTCTGTACTTGCAATTACGACTTGAATGTCAAGTTTTTTGAGTCTCTGAACAGCTAACCCGTCTTTTCTGTTCGCTGCCACAAATTCTTCACCTTCTTGATTTAACCAAACACGATCATCTGTTAGGCAACCATCAAAATCTGTGATGAGTATTTTAGGTTTCTGAATTTTATTTATTTTCGTCTTCATCTAAAGATTTATTCAACTTCTACTGTTAATTCGATCTCAACCGAGGCGTTCAAAGGCAATACTGCCATTCCCACCGCTGACCGAGCATGTTTTCCATTTTCTCCGAAAATCTCTAACAATAATTCACTAGAACCGTTTACTACTGCTGGTTGTTGAGTAAAGGTGGGAACACTTGCAACATAGCCAACTACTCTGACTATTTGTTTAATTCGATCAAGATCACCAATTACCCCTTTAATTGCCGCTAATGCATTTAGGGTACAAATTCTTGCTGCTTTATTTGCTTCATCAATTTCAACGTCTTGGCCTAGTAAACCTTTGGAAATTAACTCACCATTTACCATTGGGAGTTGGCCTGCGGTGAAGACTAATTTTCCTGTTTGTTTTGCTGGTATATAGGCAGCTACTGGTTTTGGGGCATCAGGAAGCGAAAGCTTCAATTCATTTAATTTTGATTCAACTTTTCCCATTTTTATTCCCCTCGTCCACACTTTAATTTAATGTTGAATGATGCTTCTTCTGTGAATTCAGACTGTACCGGTAATACTCACTCCAGACCAAGATGGAAAGATATCTCTCGGAGGGCTCGCCTAGTGGCCGATGGCACCGGTCTTGAAAACCGGAAGGGGTTCACGCTCCTCGTGGGTTCAAATCCCACGCCCTCCGCTCTCGATATAGATGGTTCTTGCACATATAAGTAGTGTTTGCTTATCTGTGTGGAACTTCCATTTATTTGGGAGGCGTCGCCTAGCCCGGTCCATGGCACCCGCCTGCTAAGTGGGAGGGGGATAAAACCTCCACGAGGGTTCAAATCCCTCCGCCTCCGCAGAGAATAAGATTTCAATTATTGGTTAATTAAATCGATAAAATGAAAAAC
>Ga0209087_1000417_pt1 | contig 27333 bp, 27 predicted proteins | sample S_130805_EF_Meta_FD_187321 | JGI IMG/M metagenome (GOLD analysis project Ga0209087, IMG submission 187321) | Freshwater microbial communities from Lake Simoncouche, Canada to study carbon cycling - S_130805_EF_MetaG (SPAdes) (version 2) | ecosystem: Environmental > Aquatic > Freshwater > Lake ... | reverse complement strand
TTTTGCACGCTCTGCGCGTAACTTAACCACCTTAAGAATGATTGGCTTATTGTCATTTTCATTCGCGCGATTAGCTTTAACAAGGGATTCCTGCATGATTTTCTGGCGAAGGGCGCGGTTAGTAAGAGAGTCGAGGACTGGATTTCCAGAGAAATTAACCATTCCTATAAGCCATTTACCTTCATGGCCACGATCTTTGGCAGCAGCGGCAGCTGATGCGATTTCATTCTCACTCAATCCATCAAGTTCTTCAATGGTGTGAACTAGAACAGCTAAGTCATTTGTGTCAGCTAATACATTTTTAGAGAACTGTGTTTCTAGCTTTGAGAGCTCTTCATTGAGTTCCTTGAGACGCCCACGCTCTGATTCTGATAGATGAGCACCAGCGTGGATGAGATCTTTGTAGTAGCGCTCAAGTAGCCAAGCATCTTCGGTGTTCAGGCCAATAGATTCGCGGTTGTCGTATAAAGATTTGATGCGGTTATAGAGAACAGGATTTAGATTGATTGCATCTTGATGTGCTGCAAGCTTGGGTGCCATCTCTTCTTCAATTTTATCTAGAGCATCGCTGGTATCACTTGATGATTTGTTGAAGAAAACTAATAGCGTGCGCATTAACATCTGACCGCTTTTTTCCAAAGCAACAATGGTGTTTTCAAAAGTTGCAGCACCTGGTGTGTCCAGGATTGCCTGAACTTCTGCTAATTGTTGTGTGCAGCCTTCATAGAAGGCAGGTAGGTAGTGCTCCTCTTTTATGAGTGCAAAAGGTGGCAACTCATAGTCAATGGCGCTTCTTTGGGCAAATGGATTCGCGTTTGTCATGGCGCAAACTCTATCGAGAATTTCTAGTTAACGAGGACGGCGGCGACGCTGACTTGAGTTCGGACGAGGGCGCTTATTGCCACCACTACGCACTGACTTTTCAACGATTGGCTGGATGTATGGAACACCAGAAGGCTCTTGTGCTCCAGTGATCTTCATTAACTCAGTACTCAATGGGGTGACACCAACAAATTTTGGAGTAACGCCAGCACGAGAAGTAAGTCCACCAATTGATTTCTGCTGCCTAGTTGTAGCGATTGTTACAACAGTTCCAGCTTCACCAGCACGGGCTGTACGGCCTGCGCGGTGTAGATAATCCTTGTGATCTGTAGGTGCATCAACGTGCACAACAAGTGAGATTCCATCAACGTGGATACCACGAGCAGCAACATCTGTTGCTACAAGGGCCGCGTTAGCTGAATCCTTAAAGAGTGCAAGTGTGCGAGTACGAACAGCTTGTGACTTACCACCGTGCAAAGCACCAACTGCAACACCTGCATGAGCAAGTTTGTCAGCTAAGCGATCAGCACCGCGTTGAGTCTTAACGAACATAATCGTCTTACCGTTACGTGCAGCGATTTGATTTGTGATGTCATCTTTATCGCCTGGGTTCATAACAAGAACAAAGTGCTCCATAGTTGAAACTGAGGCACGGTCATTTTGTAGTGAGTGAGTCTTTGGGTTCTTCAAGTACTGACGAACCAATGAATCAACACCACGGTCAAGAGTTGCTGAGAACAACAAACGCTGTCCATCGAGCTTTGCTTGATCCAAAATCTCTTTAACTACTGGCAAGAAGCCCATGTCAGCCATTTGATCGGCTTCATCAAGAACAGTGATCTGTAACTGATCAAGTTGAACTTCACCCTTATCAAGAAGATCAATGAGGCGACCTGGTGTTGCAACCAAGATTGCTGTGCCACGGCGCATTGCAGTGATCTGCTTTGCATATGACATTCCGCCGGCAACAACAACTGATTCGTGACCGATTGAGCGCGCTAGTGGCATTAATACTTCATCAATTTGCTGAGCAAGCTCACGCGTTGGTGTTAATACCAACGCAAGTGGCTTATGTGGCTTTGCAACCTTGCCATTGAGGTTATTAAGAAGTGCTAAACCAAATGCAAGAGTCTTACCTGAACCTGTTTGTCCACGGCCCAAAATGTCATAACCAGCCAGTGCATCTGGCAATGTGGCAATCTGGATTGGGAATGGATGCATGATTCCCTGTTTTGCAAGGGCATTTACTAATGGGGCTGCAATTCCAAGATCGCTGAAAGTCGTTGTGATTTCAGTTAGTGGAGTTGCATCGACCAAGTTGGCATCAGCTAAATTTGCTGAGATGTAGTTATCGTCTGCGCCAAAATCAACGGCGGCGTTGGTGTGAGTCTTTGATGAGCGCTTGAAGTCATCGCGAGCATAGGCAGGTGAGTCATTGCGGCGGTCACGGACTGGACGCTCTGCACGAAAGTTTGCTGCGCGAGTATCAGGTGCTTCGCTGCGCTTCTTTGGACGTGTTGGATCAAACTTTTCTACCTTACGTGGAACAAAGTTTGGACGGCCATCATCATTACGTGAAACCTTTGCTTTGGCAGCATCACGGCGATTAGTTGGACGTGTATCTGAAGCTTTGTAGTCAGTTTTTTTGAACTCTGGCTTCTTGTATTCAGATTTTTTATTCTCTGGCTTTACAAACTCTTTTTTCTTATCGAAATCACGCTTAGTGCGATCATCGCGCTGTGCTACAAACTTCTTAGCTCGGCTTTCCGGGCGTTGCGATTGTTCAATGCGTGCTGCGCGCTCTTCTGGAGCCTCAATTGGACGTGGCTTTGACGCAGTCTTTTCTTGGAAGCGCTTTGCACGAAGCTTTGAGCGATCAGTTAAACGCTCTTGCTTCTTTGACTGTGTTGTTGAATCAACATCTGAATAACGACGAGTCGATGCGGGTTTACCTGTTTTAGAAGTAGTTGCTGCGCTCTTGCGTGCATTCTTTTGTGCAGTTGTGTGGCGCGCTTTTGGGTCGGCTGCTTTAAAGGCAGCCTTCTTCGCTCGCTTAGGCTTACCAACTGATGCTGCGCGACGGGCTTTTCCGGGCGCTGAAGTACGAGGTGTTAATGACATAGAAAATACATACCAATCGAGACGACAAGCGCGTCTCGGGTGTGATCGGCGCTTAATGGCCGTCAGGGTGGTGATAAGACTCGCATGTAGCGCTACAGGTGCAGCGCTTAAGGGAAGTTCTTTGATGCGGTTGCATCAACGGTTTAATTCTACCGTGGATTATTGCTTCTCTTTACCATCGGCTTCATCGGCTAAAGCTTTCAAATCTGGGCGTGGAATACGTGGAATATCGCCTCTGGATAAGCGCCGCCATAAATATAGTGAAAGGCCACCAAAAAACGGCCATTCAAATGTATAGACCCATGCTCGCCAATTTCCACTTTGCGCCCGACCAAATTCAAACCAGCCTGCCCATAAACAAAGTGGGACCACAACAAATAAAGAAATATTAAGAATACGTTTTTGTTTTGCTGTTAGTGGTGGGGTTGCCAAATCATCACTGACCCAGTCCGGTGCCTCATAACCTTCTTCTTTAGGCATTTTCGCCAGCTATCTCGGCATCAATATCGCGTGATTTTTTCTCTTCAGATTTAATCCAGTGATGTACGGCAAATGAAATCCATACCGCATCGATAACCATCGCACCGGCCCACATAAGCGAACCACCCTGACGTTGATCGTTGAGTGAATACATATCATCGTATAAAGATCCGGGAGCTGTATAAATAAAGAAGCCAGTCAACGTTTCTGGCACCATCATGATGAAGAGTGAGATAACTGCCATCGCAGGTGAGATTCTTCGATTTACTAAGTTTCGATCTAAAAGGTTGAAATAGAAGAAATATGGAAGTAGTAAATACAGTGGAACTTCAAGAAATGTATGTGCCCATGGATTATCCATAATAAATTTATGAGGAACCGGTAAATGAACCCCAATCATTAACGCCGCATATGTCAGCCAACTGGCTGCCGGTTGCGTTGCAGCTTTAAAGAAGCTATGTGTTGGATGAAAAGAGCTGGGTGTACCAAGGACCAACAGAGGCCCTGTAATCATCATTAACGTAATGTGCTGGACCATGTGCAGTGAAAAGTAATCCATAGCGCGAGCACCGATAGGGGTGACGATAACTGTGAGCGCGCTGAGAATCCCTGCGTAAAAGAAGGCCCGCTGGCGTCTAGTGATCAAGGCTTTGGGTAGGCGCGCATATATGTAGGTAAGTAATACAAGTGGTAGAAGAATCTCTGGGGCTAACTGCCACGAGCCCCAGATCGCAATGTTGTGATGATGCATCTCCATATTGAGCGTAGGTTAGCCTTATCTACTTCCATGCACTAGGAAACTGCTTCCAAATATCCTTTGTATTAACCGAGAATGGGTATAGCCTTAAAAAATTAGCTGGGTTTATGAGTGAGTTTTCTGCTCATGCCTGAGATTTCCTACTTTAGGAGGCTCGAATGAATAAGCGGATTTTAGGTGCGCTCGGCACAGTGATTATCGGAGCTGGTGTGATTGCCGGAATCGGGACATATGTAGCGGCGGCGAAAAATGATTCACGTGTACTGGCGGCAACTCCGGCCGGCACAATGGAGACACCTCAAGGAGTTTTGCCGCATTACACCCTTGCAATCAAGGTTTATCCCGACAGCATGGCTGGCAGTCATGGTGATAACGGCGGCGCTCATCCTGGTTATGTCACATATGGCCCAGTTACAAACTTTGAAGTCCCAGCACACTCTGTAATAACAATGACCGTTACAAATTATGACGGCGGCGAGAGTTTAAATAACGATTACTTCGCACGCGTGCGAGGAACTATCGACGGTTCTGCACAGTTGAACGGGCAGCGAATGACATCGATTTCACCTGATGCAGTTGGACATACTTTTACGATTCACGGTATAGCTGTTGGACAAGATGAGTTTTTCTTAAGCGTTCCGATGAAGGCCGTTGCCGAAGAGGACATGCCTGAAGAGGGATATTCATCTAAGCCAAACGTCACAGTGTTTACATTTATTACTGGCGGACCCGGCGAATATGTCTGGAACTGCGAGTATCCGTGTGGTGATGGCACGATTGCAAAGTTTGGTGCAGCTATGTCGACCATGGGCTATATGTCCGGCCACTTTACCGTGAAGGGATAAGGCGCTATGAGTGATGTAATGACACCTAAAGCTCCACAGTGGTGGAAGAAGCCCGATGTTAAGAAGACTGCAATTCTTTGGGTTATCTGTACGGCAGTCATTGGCTATGTTGGCGTTGAATTCCATGTTCGCAATATGGTCAGGCCAGCCTCAGAAACAATGAGCGGTGTTATTTCGTTGATGCGTATATTTACGTGGGCGGCGGCACCAGTTGCCGGCCTTGTAGGTGCGATTTGCTTAACAGCCTTAACCTCAAAGCGCCACTATGGAGATAATCCGCCTCCAGAGTCTGATCACCAAATTTCAAACTCTCCACGTACAAATGCAGTGTGGATTGTAGTTTCAGCCCTTCTCTGTTTATTTGCTTTAGTCGGCGGATTCATTATTATTCAAAAAGACTCAGCCGCCCTTCTTGATAAAAATGCAATTCAGGTAAACGTCACTGGTCAGCAATGGCTATGGAGCTTTGATTATGAAAATGGCGCTCGCAGCGAAGACCTATATCTTCCAGTTGATAAACCAGTTGTTTTTCATATTACTAGCGTTGATGTTAAGCACTCATTCTGGGTTGTCCAGATGGGAATCAAAATGGATGCAAACCCCGGCTATACAACTGACGCGGCGGTTACTCCAAATAAAATAGGGGTCTTTGATGTTCGCTGTGCCGAGCTATGCGGGCTACTCCATGCATATATGCAGACAAAAGTTCACGTTGTAAGTCAAGCTGATTATGAGGCCTGGCTGAGTAACCATGCAGTGATTGAGAAGGGCGCATAATGACAACGCTAATGAGCAAACCAGTCTCAGCGCCAGGTAAATCAATTATCGAGAAGCTGAACTTCTTTACCGCCCTTGCACTCGGTGCGATTAGTGCCATTGTTGTATGGAGACTTGCACTCCAATTTCTGCCACAAGATGCAGAGGAGGCCAGATTATTTTCGCGAGAAGATAAAATTACACTTTTATCAATGATTGCTTGGTTTGTAGGCTTTATGACTGGGATCGGAGCACTAGTCGGTCCATTCCGCTGGCTCATGGGTAAAGATCTATCCCATGATGAAAATATGTTCTTAGCCGGCAAAGACATGGGTATTAATCGCTATTTCCGGTATACAACCGATCATAAAGTTGTAGGCATCCAATACTTAGTGACCACTATGGCGATGTTCGGTATTGGTGGAATATTGGCGATGCTCATCCGCACAAATTTAGGAACACCCGAAGGTGGTTGGATCCATCCTCAGGCATATAACTCAATCGTAGGAACCCATGGAATCATAATGATTGTCGCAACAATCATTATGGTTACAGGGCCTTTTGGTAACTTCATAGTGCCGATCATGATCGGTGCACGTGATATGGCCTTTCCACGCTTAAATGCTCTGAGCTTCTGGCTTATCGTTGCAGCCGCGGTGCCTTTGCTTTGGGGACAGTTCATCGGAGGAATTTCAACTGGTTGGACAGCCTATAACCCACTTGCTGGACAAGCACCACTTGGTATGGATGGCTACATCATGTTCATCTGCATCTTTGCGATTTCTACGATGGTAGCTGGCGCAAATATAACAACCACAGTTGTGCGTATGCGCGCTAAAGGAATGACATGGAATCGTACGCCAATCTTTATTTATGGCGTGGTTGCCTCTGTTGTACTTGCTCTTCCTGCATTTCCAGTCTTTTTCTTATCACAAATAATGTCAGCGATGGATCGTGCACTCGATACATCTTTCTACAACACTGCAGGTGGTGGTAGTGGATGGTTATATGAAAACCTATTCTGGATCATGGGTCATCCAGAGGTCTATGTAATTCTTATTCCTGCAGTTGCAGCACTTATGGAAATAGCGCCAGTATTTACACGCCGACCATTGTTTAGCTTTAACGTTGCAGTTATGGGAATCGCCGGAATCTCTGGCCTCTCAGCTCTTGTTTGGGCTCACCACATGTATGTGTCAGGGTGGGCGCCACTTCTTAATACTCCATTCATGTTAACGACCGAACTCATTTCGATTCCAACTGGCATGCTGTTCTTAGTTCTAGTTGGTACGTTGTGGCGTGGCCGACTCTGGATGACTATGCCAGCACTGTCAATCTTCGCACTTCTCTGGAACTTTATGATCGGTGGGATTACAGGAATCTATCTTTCAGATGTTCCAGCCGATGCTTTCTTGCACGGTTCGATGTATGTAACTGCGCACTTCCATTACACGTTAATGGGCGCTGGTTTAACTGGTTCACTTGCAGCCTTGGTCTACTGGTTCCCAGCTATGACTGGACGTATGTTTGATAAGAGACTGAGCTGGGTCGCTTTCTGGATGGTTCAAATCGGCTTTAATATCGCCTTTGTTGGGATGTTTGCCGTTGGTCTTGCCGGCCAACCACGCCGAGTTGAAGCATATGCACCGACATTTAATACCGGAAATATGATTACAACTGCCGGAGCTTACTTAGTTATGAGCGGAATGTTGGTCTTGCTCTACGGCGTTATCTCATCATGGAAGAGTGGTATTAAGGCACCCAAGAATCCATGGCAGGCAAAGACCCTTGAATGGACGGTCGGGTATCCAATTCCACTAGAGAACTTCGAAGTCTTACCAGTAGTTACATCAGATGCATACGGATATGGAAAGGCAAAACCATGAGCGTCGAGACACATGCACATCACGAACATCCCGATGTAGTTGGAAGTCGTAATCGCCTTGGGGTAATTCTCTTGCTTGTTGCAGATATCGCCTTTGCTCTGAGCATGCTCTTTGTCTACTTCTACCTTCGTGGACAAAATGTCAATGACATGTGGTTACCGGCAGCTACTGAAGATCGCCCAGCGATTACACCGATATCGCCAACTCCAGGTTGGACCGTGACTGCAATCGTTGCCTTTGGTCTCTTAGCACATTTCTACGGCCTCAAAGGCGCACGTGCTGCAAACCAAACTCAACTCAAGTTAGGTTCATTAGTTGCCCTCGTTACATCAGTCGTAGCGATTATTCATCAGACCAATACGATTTCAACTGCTCCATTTACATTCTCTGATGGTGCTTATGTCTCATGTTTCTATATGTTTACGATTCTCAACTTTGTTCATATAGTGTTAACGATCTTTATCTCACTTGGAATCTGGAACCGTGCACGACTTGGTCTCTATACCTCTGATCACTGGCACGTAGATATTGTGCGCGTTTGGTGGCTCTGGATGGTTGTGTCATCATTGTTAGGTGCCTTTGCCCTTAGCAACCCATAAAAACAGCTCTAACTGGATCGGCCTCTACATCGCCTTAGGCGTTGTCTGGGGCTGTTCCTTTATTTTCATCAAGATGGGGTTGGAGTTTTTAACGCCTATAGGCGTGGCTTTTGGGCGTGTTTCATTAGGGGCCCTCACCTTAGTTTTCTGGGCACGTTATAAAGGTATTGATCTACCGAAAGATAAAAAACTGTGGCTGCATTTATGGGTTGTATCTCTGTTATTAAATGTAATTCCTGGATTCCTCTTTGCTTTTGCTGAGACGCAAGTTACCTCCATTCTGGCCGGAATCATCAATGCTGTAACACCGCTAATGACTTTGCTTGCAATCATGATCGCCTTTAGAGAAGAAAAACCAAAGAATTTCCAAGTTGTTGGTTTACTACTTGGCTTTGTCGGTGTTCTGACTGTTCTTGGTGCGTGGAATGGATTAGGTTCCAATCCAATAATTGCAGTCCTTGCCTTACTACTTGCCGTCACTTGTTATGGAGTGTCGTTTCCCTATTCACGCAAATTTGTTTTGCCCCATAAATTAAAGCCTGAAGCAATTGCTGCTGGGCAAGTTTCAGCTGGTGCTCTGACGCTTTTGCCTTTTTATCTCATTGATGGAATTGCAAAAGATGAATACCGACCAGGGCCTGTTCTTGCGATGATTGCACTAGGGGTATTTGGTAGCGGCTTTGCATATATTTGGAACTTTAAGATTATGGAAGCTGCAGGAAGTGCAATAGCCAGCACGGTTACATATGTGACACCAGTAGTTGCAGTAATTGTGGGAATTATTTTCTTGGGTGAGTCTGTTGTTTGGAATGAACCTGTTGGTGCACTAATTGTTTTACTAGGCGCAGCCATTGGTCAGCAGCGCATCAAGATCTTTAATCGATCTTAAATCCATCTGTAATTGGACCTAAATCAATTCCAGCTGCAGTGTGATTACTTTGCTCGCCGCGAGACAGTTGAGCAGCATGTGCCTTGTTGTGCCAGCGCTCTTCAATCTTGCCGTATTTCCAGAGCAGTAATGCCACGGTCCAGACCACAACAAATGCCCCCACAATGAAGTACCCAGCACTATTTAAATTAAAGGCTAGGGCGTAATCCCAAAAGCCACCGGTCAGGTTTAGCTGTTGGGCAAAGACTTGGCAGAGCTCTAATCCGCCAACAAATAATGCAACTGCTACAGAGAGTCCAGTAATAATGATGTTGTAGTAAACCTTGCGTACTGGCTTTGAAAATGCCCAACCGTAAGCAAAGTTCATAAATGATCCATCAATTGTGTCGAGCAAACTCATTCCACCGGCAAAGAATAATGGCAAGGAGAGAACTGCCCACCACGGCAGACCTGCAATGACTGATGTTCCAGCCAAGACTAATAAACCAATTTCTGTTGCAGTATCAAAACCTAGACCAAAAAGAATTCCTAGTGGATACATCTTCCATGATGTATCGATTCGTCTAGCGATTGGGCCAAAGAAGCGCATGAGTAAACCACGAGAGTCTAAATGCTTTTCTAACTCTTCTTCATTATATGAACCTTTTCGCATTTGGATAAAGACACCAACGATAGAAACCAAAATCATTAGATTAAGAATCGCAATCAACATCAAGAAAGTTCCACTGACGGTCAGACCGATAAGGCTGGTGTAGTGATGGAGCTGTGAGTCCTCGTCTTTAAGTTGTGAACCCAAAGCCTTAATTCCAAAGGTGAGCAGGAGTGCAAGCACTGCAACAACTGAAGAGTGACCTAGTGAGAAAAAGAAACCCACAGCTAAGGGGCGCTTGCCTTCTGACATTAACTTACGAGTCGTGTTATCGATGGCGCTAATATGATCGGCATCAAAGGCATGGCGCATGCCCAATGTGTATGCAAGGGCTGCTGTTCCCCAACCGAAAAGTGATCCATCACTTAATTCGTACTTACCAGAGGTTGCTTGCCACATTAATAGTGCGCCAGCTACGTGGAGAAAAAGAATGAAGCCGAACATGGCAGCCATTCGGCGCCACTCATCGCGGGTAAGCATGTGGCGAAGCGGGGTGCGCTCGGCAGGCTTAACTACGACATTCACGAAGGGCCTCCTAGATGCAAATGGTTTGCAGGTAGAAAGGGTAAGTCACGCTCAGGGGGCTGTCTATTTGAAACAAGTTTAAGGTAGGCAGATGAGGTTAACGCTGGTCTGTGCCCTGGTTCTAGGGCTAATGGCACCGGTAGCTGCCCCGGCCGAGGAATGTAGCTGGCAAGCCGGTTGGATTAAGGAAGAGAACGCAAAGGCTGGAAACAAAGGATGGGACTCAGATGTCGTGATGCGCTTTAGCGCCGATTTCTCACGGCGCAAAGAAGCCAAAAGAGTTGAAGGTTATTTTGATCAGACAAGTATTGGTTGTGGGCAGAGTGCAACTCTAAAAATCGTTGGTGCAAAGTCGGCAGATATCTCACTTTATCGTATTGGCTACTACAAAGGAGCTGGCGCTCGCTTAGTTAAGAGTATTAAATCTGCAAAAAAAATTACTGCCACGCAATCAACCCCGCCAGGTCAGTACTTAGTTAAATTAAAATTAACAGGTTATCAATCCACTTTTGTGCCACTAGTAATTACCGGAGAAATAAGTAGCGACGTAACTTTTATTTCATCGGTCTTAACATGGCAGGCATATAACCAGTGGGGCGGTCAGTCACTCTATAAAGGTACTGACGGGAAAAGAGAAACAAGAGCAACATCAGTGTCACTTGATCGTCCCTATGATGGTGATGGTGCTGGACAATTTAGATACATGGAACAACCTCTTGTTCAGTTAATGGAACAACTAGGTTTGGATATAAATTACTTAACAGATATTGATTTAGATAAAGCTGCTGAAATTAATTCTGCATCAATTGTGCTGGGTGGCCACAGTGAATTCTGGACACAATCAATGCGAGATGTCATTGAAAAAGAAATTAACGAAGGCACAAACCTTTTAATCTTTGGTGGCAACACTGCCTATGCAAAAACTGAATTAATCGATCGAACAATGAATGAAAGAATTCCTTATCGCGATATTAATCAACCCGAATCGTTATTTATGGGCTCACAGTTTTTTGCAGTGGGGATTCGTAAAGATTTAGAAGTACAAGCTACGAGTAGTTGGCCATTTAACGTTCTCGGCAAAGCGGGTAAAATGAAAGGTATTTACGGCTATGAAGCCGACACGGCGATGGGAACTAAAGGTCCTGGCGTTGAGGTATTAGCGCGAGCAAGCATCAGCCCAACGGAGAAGGGCTTTGTAGCGATGAGCACCTACTACGCAGCCCCTAGCGGTGCAGGAGTGTTGAATCTGGGCACAAATGCCTGGGTTTGTGCGATGGCCAATCGTTGCCCGTGGGGCCACAGCTTTGATGCAAAGAGCATGCAACAAATTCGACAAGTTACCACTGCAATCATTGCTCAAGCCGGGCGAGTGAAGATTGGGAATTGGCGTGTGCCACAGATCGATATTCCCACTCGCCCCTAAGTATTAGCGTATAGAGTCTTACTCGTGAGTGAAGATGACGACATGGAAGAACTCATCACCGAGGAAATGCTTTGGGATCGTATTCCTGAAGTAGATGGCGAAGAACGTGCCAGCACATACTATGAATTGAGTGCGCGTATTTATGCACGTGGACAATATGACGAAGCGCTAGCGTTAGCAGAAACAGCACGCGATATTTATTCAACACTTGGAGATAGTGCACCAAGTGAAGGTTTAGCTCAGGCCTATTCTGCAATTGGTTATAACTTAAATCAGTTAAAGCGGATGGATGAAGCGGCAAGTGCAATGAGTAAGGCTGTTGAGATTTTGCGCGAGAACAAATCACCTATTGCACTAGAGCTTGCCTGCACATTAGGTGAGTGGTGGTACACCTCTAAGCAGTATGACAAAGTTGTTCAAACAATGAATGAATGTGCACAAGAACATTTAGTAGATGGAAATGAAATTGGGGCAGCGAACGATCTACATCTCATAGGTTGCGCCGAACGTGAACTCAAGAACTTTGAAAAATCTATTGATTCTTTCAAGGAAGCCAGGGCACTCTTTAAGCGAAACAAAGAAGTAATTCACGTTGCCAGATGTGATCAAAAAATTGCTTCATGCTTAATTGAGTTAGGTGAAGGTGAACTAGCCCTTGAAACCGCTCGCCGAGCAGTAGATGTCTTTGAAACTGGGCATGACCACCGTCGCGAAAATTTTGCTCAATTTGAATATGGCAAAGCTCAAATTTTGCTTGAGAAGTTCGATGATGCATTGGCCACGCTGGAGCAAGTGCTCTCAGTTGTGAGTGAAGATGAGCCTAAAGACTTCGAATTTATTCTTGATGTTGAGACAAGAATTGCAAAGATTATTCGCATGCAGGGCCGCACTCATGAGGCCGATGAGATTGAACGTCGCCTGAAGTCGGTGCAGGAGACGCTAGATGAAGAGCCGCAGGCTTGATTGAGCATCTAAAAACCCTGACTGAGATCCGTATAACGATGGTTTGTATGGGAAATATCTGCCGCTCACCTATGGCCGCAGCAGTTTTATCAAATCGCACCGCTGATTGGATTAAACCCAAGATCATCGTTGATAGCTCTGGGACAAGTGCATTTCATATTGGTCAAGGTGCGCACCCAACTTCGCAAAAAACGTGGGAAAAAGCTGGATACAAGTACTCACACTCTGCGCGAAGTTTTAAGTCAAGTGATTTCTTTGAGTCAGATCTAATTTTGGTGATGGATTCAAACAACTTTAGAAATGTTATAAAACTTGCACCAGATGAACAATCTAAAAGTAAAGTTTATTATCTACGTTCCTTTGATCCAAAACTAACAGCAATTGACCCTGGATCGCCTCAGTTTTTCAAATTAGAGGTTCCAGATCCTTATAACCAATCTGTTGAAGCCTACGAAGAGACTTTATTTATGATTGAGCACGCCGTAGATGGCCTGTTGCAAGAACTATCGCACCAATAATCGCACCGACAGCAGCGATTATTAAAGGCCACTGAATATCTCCTTTACTCCACATCGCTCCACCCCAAATGCCTGCACCAAGTACGGCGAAGTTCATAGATGCTTGGTAAACACCTTGTGCACGACCACGATGGCTTGCTTCGCTCATTCCTGCAATCCAAGCTTTACCGACTCCATCAGTAAGTGCTGGAAATAATCCGTAGAGAGCTAAAGCGACTAAGGCGGTTGTGTGATTTTGTGTCAGCCCAAGAGTTGCATAGGCCGCAGCAAAAGCTACTAGGCCAACTGCGTAAACAATTCTGGGTGAGTATCTATCTGCAATCGCTCCACCTGGAAAAGCCGCTAAGACTGTGACACCGCTAAAGAGCATGTATGAGAGAACGACTCCTTGGGTTGAAAACCCAATGTCATGTAAGCGCAAAAGTAGCAGCACATCTGGAATATTTGTTAGTTGGATCAATACCAATATCGTAATCGACTTCTTAAGTGTTGCTGGAAGTGGTGGATGCTTCTGCTTGACTTTGACTTCAACCTTCTTAGGTTTTACAAAGTTTTCCTTAATAAACAAAGTGAGTAATCCAGAGACAATTGCTGGTATTAACGCCCACATAGCTACTGCTCGCACATCACCATCGAGCAGCGCTAGGCCGATAAGGGCAATACCGGGTCCTATAACCGCTCCAATATTGTCACCGGTGCGATGAAAACCGAAAGCCTTACCAAGGTGCGCTTTATCAACTGAGTCAGAGATAAGTGCATCACGTGGTGCGCCGCGCATTCCTTTACCAATGCGATCTGTAACACGGCCGAGAAAAACAAGTTGCCACGATGTAGCAACTACTACCAACGCTTTACCAACGCCAGCTAAGGAGTATCCAGAGATAACAAATGGTTTACGCCCTAAACGATCACTGGATTTGCCACTAATCAACTTAGTAAATCCTGCTGCAGCTTCAGCGCAACCTTCAATGAGACCCAGAGCTAATGGTGCTGCACCAATAACACCTGTAAGCAAAATAGGAAGCAGAGGATAGAGAAGTTCACTTGCGGCATCCTGTGCAAGTGAGACCATCGTGAGAAGAATTAAATTACGTGTAAGCCAGATTCTTTTCATCGTGGCAGGTGCTGCAATGCCCAGTGATACATGGCAATTGCTCCAGCAGCTGATGCGTTCATAGATCTTGTTGAACCATATTGATTAATTTCGTAGAGCACTTCACACACCGCAATTCCTTCATCAGACATTCCCGCGCCTTCTTGACCAAACAAGAGTACACATTTTTCAGGCAGCTGCGCCGATTCCAACTGCTTTGATCCAGGAACGTTATCTATTCCAATAATTGGTAACTCGTTTTCTTTGCACCACAGAGCAAAATCTTCAACAGTTGAGTGATGGTGCACAGTCAAATATCTATCCGTCACCATGGCGCCGCGTTTATTCCAGTCACGCTTACCGACAATGTGAACCCCAGAAACATTAAATGCATTTGCTGTTCTGACAACTGAACCAATATTTAAATCATGTTGCCAATTTTCGATTGCAATCTGCAGTTTGTGTCGCTTTGAATCTAAATCAGCAACAATTGCTTCAACAGTCCAATACCTATAGTGATCTAAAACATTTCTGCGATCTCCATTGAGCAAAAGTTCAGGGTCATAGTGAGCGCCTTCTGGCCATGGTTTTTCATGAGGTCCTACTCCGACAACCGGAAAAAATTCACCAGGGCCAATTGAGGCTGGGGTAGTTGGATTAGACATGTAGGCACTCTAAACTGAATTCATGTCAGCTATCAATACAGCCCTTATCGCCTCACTTTGGAATTAATAAATAGATGCGCTCTCGCAATTTTATAGTTCTACTTGCCTTAGCTTCGGTTCTCACCGCAGCACCGGCAACTGCGGTGCTGTCTCCAGCTTCAATCCCAGCCGCCTTTGAAGAGCTTTTACAACAGCGATCCCTTTCCAATCCAGCAATGATTTTAATTGATGGAACAACTGGTGAAGTGATTTATGAGAAAAACTCATTTTCACAGCGCAAGCCTGCTTCAGTTATGAAAATCTTTTCAGGAGCTGTCGCTATTAAGTATCTAGATATGCAATCACGCTTTACTACTAATATTTCCTTTGGTGTTGAAGAAAAAACTTTGGTAATTCAGGGCAGTTATGATCCTTGGATAAGTTTGAACCATACCGTAGGAAGAAAGATGAATCGTGCCTCTTTACCCTATTTGGCATTTAACACTTTAACTGCAGCCAAAAAGAGTAATAAGGGTTCACTTAAAGGTATGACTGTTTTGTATTCAGGGTTATATTCCCAAGATGTCTCTAACTTGAAAGCATTCTGGGCAAAGCGTGGTTTTAAACCTGTTATGAAGGCAGTGAGTAGTGATGAGACATTACTTAATGCAAGTGAATTAATTGTCGCTGATCAGTCACCAGAGATTTCTCAGATATTGAACTACACACTGCTATGGAGTGAAAACAATCTAGCCGAGAGATTAGCTCGATTATCTGCACGTGCAGCAGGCAATTCATTCAATGACCAAGGTGTAGCTCAGCTTTTTGAAGCACTTCTTGTGGAGTATGGAATTGATCCCAGTAAATTAGTTGCTAAGGATGCCAGTGGATTATCTAAAGAAAATCGCGTAACAGCGTCCATGTTAGGTCAACTTTTGTATCAGTTACGTAAAGATCCAAAATATGGGCTTTTATACGATTCACTTCCAGTCGGTGGAGTCTCTGGAACTTTGCGCTCTCGGTTTTTAACCACGGCACCAAGTGCAGTGGGGTTAGTGCGAGCAAAGACGGGCACGCTAAATGGCACTGTGACATTAGCGGGCTATGTTCAGTCAACCGATAGAGAGTATGTCTTTGTCACTTTGGCTGACGATATTTCTCGAGGTAATGCTGCAAGCGCTAAAGCGCGCGCTACAATTGATAGATTGTTAGGCAGAATTGCTGCACCAAATATTCCTGCAGAGATACCTGCAGAGCCAGCAACACCTTAATTATTTATTATCAAAAATCTTTATAGCCCCACCATAACAAGCAACCCATGTGCGCGAGGTTGGTGAGTCATAAGTAATGCCAATGGGTTCATTACAAACCTTTATGTTTTGAATTACTTTCATATCACTTGTGCGCACTTTTGATATTGTGTCACTCACAAAATTGACAACAAAGAGTGAGCTGCCATCACTTGAAATTGCAAGGCTTCTTGCGGCATTTCCAGTCTTAACTGATTTGCCAGCCTTGTTATTTACAAGATCCCACGATGCAACTTTGCCCGATAAATTCATTGTTACATACATCATTGAATTATCAGGGGATAAAACAATTGCACGGGGATTACTTCCAATTGGAATATGAGAGACCGAGAAATCTTCAAGGTTAAAAACATGGATTTGGTTGCCACCCATTTCTGCAACATATGCCCTCTTAGAGTCATTACTGACTGCAATACCGCGTGGGTAACGTCCAATTTTAATTGTCTTGATAACTTTTTGTAAGGCCACTGAAATGACTTTAAGGTCATAGGAACACCAGTTTGAAACAAGCACATATTTGTTATCAGGAGTCACTTCTACAACTTTTGGAACAGAACCGACGGGATAAATATTATCTATTTCGTAGCTAGCAAGGTTAATTCGATAAAGAAAGCTTGAGTCATAACCGGATGCAGGAGAGCAAGTGTCATGGCCCTCATGGTTGTAACCCTTGCCATACATGGCGTAATTCGTTACGTATAGATACTTTCCATCAGGTGAATATGCACCCTCAACAGGTGCTCCCTTATAGATTGATGAGTACTTGGAATATCCAAATTTAGAGAGTTGAACAGAGTCCGGGACAGTTTTTATGAGCTCAAAAGTATTGGCGTCATAAATCGTGACGCTGTGGTTGTACATCATGTTATGAGCACTGACTAATCCGTTGCCGGAGGATCTGACCGACTTAGGTGAAATTGCACCAGTAATTGTTTTTACGAGCACCATCTTTGTGTCTGCAGAAACAACTTCACTCTGGGCTGGGGTTGCAATGACACATAGTGAAGCTATTAATAAAACTGCAAAAAAGGTGCGGCGCATTTGCTAACTGTAACGGCAATCACTTAGTCCTCACCTCCTTCATCTTCACCGCCCCCACCCATAGGCTTTTTTACCAATGGGTTAAACACCAGGAGAAGTTGCTGAGGCTTAGAAGAAACTGAGAACAATGCACGAGGTTACTGAGTAATCTAAGGCAGTGAGCACAATTATAGGGGCCTATCTCGACCTGATGAAGCTTCGGGTGGTTGAACTGCTCCTAGTCTCCACCTTACCGGCCATGGTCTTAGCTGCCCATGGACTTCCATCATTTTCATTAACTGTTGCCACAATAGTTGCAGGCACATTATCTGCTGGAAGTGCCAACGCTTTTAATATGGTGATTGAAAGTGACATTGATAAGTTAATGGTACGAACCTCAAAGCGCCCGATTGTTACTGGTGTCATTAGCAAAACAAATGCTGCAATATTTGCCATACTCATCGGAGTACTTTCATTAATTATGTTTTGGGTTTTCACAACTCCACTTGCGACTCTGCTTTCTCTAATTGCAATAGCTTTTTATGTTCTTGTCTACACAATTGGTTTAAAGCGCAGAACCTCACAGAATATTGTTTGGGGCGGAGCAGCAGGATGCATGCCAGTTCTTATTGGTTGGGCTGCTGTGACTAACTCGCTATCGATGACTGCACTTGCATTCTTTATGGTTATTTTCTTTTGGACGCCACCACATTTTTGGGCACTTGCAATCAAGTACAAAGAAGATTACTCAGCTGCAGGTATTCCAATGCTTCCGGTAGTTGCAACTAAGGCTCGCGTGCACAAGGAAATGTGGTTCCACACAATCATGATGATCCTGTGTTCCGTCTGGTTAATCATCTCTGCCGGATTGCCGTTATGGTCGATGATTGTCACAATATTGCTAGGACTTGTTTTTGCCCGCGAACTTCTGGCATTAAAAGAAGGTTCTGAAAACTACTCTAAGACAGCTGCCAAGATCTTTCAGTGGTCAATTACCTATTTGAGTTTATTCTCAGTAGTGCTTGTGGCTGCCCAGCTCAGCGTTTGAGCATAAATGGAAGATGCGGCTCTCAATCTCAATTTTTAGGCTCATTGATAAAGTATTAACAAGTAATTAACTGTGCCTTGATTAGTGTGGCAGGATTACACCCATGTCCAATACGGCAATCTCAGTTACAGATTTAAGCAAGACGTACGGAGACCAGGTAGCGGTCTCTCATGCCACATTCGAAGTTCCACTTGGAACTATCTGTGGCTTTGTTGGGCCTAATGGCTCAGGTAAAACAACGACGATGCGTATGTTGCTAGGACTGATTACTCCAACCGGAGGCACCGGCGAAATCTTGGGCGAATCAATTAAGCACCCTGAGAAATATCTGCCACGAGTTGGAGCGATGATTGAAGGACCTGCCTTCTATCCGGCCTTAAGCGGAAGAGAAAACTTAAATGTATTAGCAACTTTAGGTGGGTTTTCAACTGATCGTGTACAAGGTTTATTGGAACAAGTTGGTCTGGGCGATCGCGGGAAATCCAAGTTCAAGACATATTCATTAGGAATGAAGCAGCGTTTAGGTATTGCTGCTGCCTTGTTACCAAATCCAAAGTTGTTAATGCTAGATGAACCAACAAATGGTTTAGATCCAGAAGGTATTCAAGAAGTCCGCGCGCTACTTCGCTCTCTGGCCAATGATGGAACATCGGTATTTGTTTCTTCTCACTTACTTTCAGAGCTTGAACTAATAAGTGACTACTTGGTAATGCTTCGCAAAGGTGAAGTTGTTTTTACTGGGAAAATGAGTGATCTGATGCTGAGTCAACAACCAGTGATTATCGCTAAAGGTGCCAATGAAGATGACTTGGTTAAATTACTAGCAATTGCGCAGCAAGCTGGTCACCATGCAGCTATCCGTGATGGAGCAGTTCATGTGCAAGGACCAGCTGAATGGGCTGTGGAGTTTAATCGTGCGGCATTTACTGCAGGAATTACCTTGTCCCAGCTCACTCCGCAGTTGCCTAACCTGGAAGAAACTTTCTTTGAAATGACAGGTGAGAAATAATGTGGAATGTAGCTTTTGCTGAGCTGCGCAAACTTCGTCGTCCAACTTTATTTTTTGGCACTATGGGTGCAGTTGCCTTCTTCAGTGCCCTATTTTCATCGTTACTATTTCTCCTTATTGATTCCCCGCAAGGTAACTCTGATCGTGGTCGCACAGTTGGACGCGAAGTTCTAGGTCTTGCAACGGGTGGGGTCCAAGGATTTAGTAATGTCGGGGGATTCTTAGGAATAATCGCCCTCTGCGTATTTGCCGCGCAAACCGCGCAGGAATACACCTATGGAACTCTACGCAATCTATTAGTTCGCCAACCTGGCCGCCTTCGCATCTTGCTTGGAAAATTCTTAGCGATGAATTTCTTTGCTGTGGTGATGATTGTTTTATCAGCCATTGTGAGTATTGGTGCTTCTGTAATTTTGGCTCCAAGGGCTGAAGTCTCAACGGATCTATGGTTTGGCGTAGATGGCCGCCATGCAATTTTCACAACCTTTATTAACGTCACAGTTTCGGTCATTGGTTTTGGCACGATTGGAATGGTGCTTGGTTTACTCCTTCGCTCACCTATCAGTGCAATTTCATTTGGAGTTTTATGGTTACTGATCGTTGAAAACCTATTGATTGCAGTCAAAAACTCGTGGGAAAAGTGGCTACCAGGTGCACAGCTCAATGCAATTGCAAGTGGTGGGGGTCCAACTGGGCGTTCGGTGGGAATTGAGTACTCACATGCACTTCTCGTTGGTGGAATCTATGTAGCAGTTGGAGCAACGATTGCATCATTTCTCTTTGTTCGCCGTGATGTAGCTAATTAGAGACACCAGCACCTAAACCCAGGGTTTTCTAAGGAATACCATTTATTCTTAAGGCCTTCCCCCGGAGGTCTTAACTTGAAAAAATACCGAGCGATCTCACTCGCTCTTGCCCTTGGTCTGACGCTCACAACAGCGCCGGCGCTGGCAAAGACCCCCAAACCAACATTGGCTCAAATTGAAGCTGCAAAAAAAGTTGAAGCTGCAAAGAAAAAAGCTGCTGATGCACAAGCCGCAAAATTAGCTGCAGCCAATCAAACCCTTAGAACTTTAACTGCAAAAGCAAATGCAGCGACTGCTCTTTATGTGAAAGCTCAAAAAGAGTTAGCGATTGCAGTTGCAGCAGCGCGTGCAGCAGCACAATATGCAGCAGAGACGGCAGCAGCAGTTTCAGAGGCACATCGAGTGATTGGGCGTTTGGCAACAAATGCTTACATCATGGGTGGCAGCATGAGTGATATCGAACCATTACTTAGCTCAAATGGACCACAGGATTTGATAGATCAATTAAGTACCTTGAGTAATTTGGGAGCTAAGAACTCAATTGCCCTAGATCGTTTTAAAGCTGCAGAAGTTATTGCACGAGCAGCGAAAAAAGCTGCAGATGATGCAAAAATTGTGCAGCAAACTGCCACAGCTAAAGTTGAAGCTGCAAAGAAAGTCGCAGAGGATGCAAAAGCAGAACAAGCAAAAGAAGTTGCGAAACTTCAAAAGGTTCAAGATGCGCTCATGAAAGAGTTGATGAGTGCCAGAAAAGTTAGAACAACTTTAGAACAACAACGGCAGTTGGCTTTGCTTGAAGAAGCCCAAGCAAATCAGGCTGATCAAACGCCAGGACAAAAGAGTGTATGGCCAGATATCGGTTTCAAAGGACGTTCAACTGTCAGAACTACGCAAGCAGAGCGGGATAAAGCTGTGGCATTTGCCAAGGTACAAGTTCTTGCACGGAAGCCATACGTATGGGGTTCTGAGGGACCAAGTACTTTTGACTGCTCTGGTTTAGTTTATGCAGCTTATAAATCTGCCGGCCTAGGGTGGCCAAATTGGGATCGCCTCAATTCGGCGCTGTATTCGGGCTATACCAAGCATGTTTCACTCAAAGAATTAGTGCCGGGAGATCTTTTGTTCTATTCCTATAAGGGAACGATTTCAACAATTCACCACATCTCCATTTACGCTGGAAACGGCATGATGTGGGAGGCCAACTCTAAGGATAAAGGCCTGTTGTTCTCAAGTATCTACAGCGTTAAGGGCTTAATGCCATTTGGTGGTCGGGTCTAGTCTTAAGGCATGAGTTCACAGCTGCCAGCCATTCGCAGTGCAGTCCGGCCTTTCCTAGAAAAAATGGAGGCCGGTGATCGTGTTGTCGTTGCAGTTTCAGGCGGTGCAGATTCATTAGCTCTTGCGTATGCACTCTCGCAAGAAGTGAAAAAGTTAGCTCTGCAGTTATCTGCTGTAACAATTGATCATCAACTACAAAATAAATCTGCTGAACAGGCAAAGCGTGTTGTTGAGCAAATGCAAGAACTTGGAATTGAGTGCGCTGTGGTAAAAGTAAGTGTTGAAATTACAGAAGGCTTAGAGGCATCTGCGCGCAAGGCACGCTATGGGGCATTAGATAATCTACAAGCTAATGCAATTTTCTTAGGTCACACCCACAATGATCAGGCTGAAAATGTTTTGCTTGGATTAGCACGTGGTTCAGGAACTCGATCTCTTTCAGGCATGGCAGATGTCAATGGAAGATATGTTCGTCCATTTCTTACAATTACTCGCGCGCAAACTGAAAGAGCATGTAGTGAAATTGGTTTGACCCCATGGAGTGATCCACACAATAAGGATTCACAATTTGCACGAGTGCGAGTTCGCACACAAGCACTGCCTGTTTTAGAAGAAACTATTGGCCCAGGAATTTCAGAAGCTCTCGTACGAAGTGCACAACTCTTGCGAGATGATGCCGATGCTCTCGATCAATGGGCAGAAGAGGAAATTCTTGGTTTGGATCTGCATGATTTGGATTGCACCTACTTGCAAGGGCTGCCCAGAGCCATCCGTTCTCGAATTATTCGCCGAGCCATCTATACCTGTGGCGCCCCATCAGGATCTCTGAGCGCTGAGCATGTGGCAACCGTTGAGGCCCTAATTTGTGCTTGGAATGGCCAAGGCCCCGCTCATTTACCCGGCGGTGTGAAGGTTGAGCGTTTTTCGGGCAGACTTTCGCTCTCACGCCACCAACCATAGGGAGCACCGTGGATTTAGCAGCAGTCGCAGGCGATATCGAGCGCGTCATTGTCACCGAAGAAGCTTTGCAAGCACGTATTAAAGAACTTGCTGCACAGGTCGATAAAGATTATGCAGATAAAGATTTACTGCTCATAGGTGTTTTAAAGGGTGCAGTTATGGCTGTTGCCGATCTTTCACGTGTACTACAACGCCACGTTGAAATGGATTGGATGGCAGTTTCTTCATATGGCTCTGGAACTAAGTCAAGTGGAGTTGTTCGCATACTTAAGGATTTAGATCGCGACATCACCGGTCGTAATGTTTTGGTTGTTGAAGATATTGTTGATTCAGGTTTAACACTTTCTTGGCTTAAATCTAATCTTGAATCTCGTGGTGCAGGTAGCGTTGAGATTCTTTCTATCTTGCGCAAGCCCGAAGCAGCAAAAGTGCATATTGATGTTAAGTATGTCGGATTTGAAATCCCGCCTGATTTTGTTGTCGGTTACGGCCTTGACTTTAATGAGAAATATCGCAACCTCCCCTTTATTGCTGTGCTTGCCAAGCACATGTATTCATAAGAATTCATTCCCCACGAAACGAGACAATTGAGTTATGACTGACGCTAAAAAATCAAAGAAGAAAAGCCCAGTTAAGAAGAGCTTTTCTGGAAAATCACCATCAAAGAAACCAACAACACGTTCTGGCCGCATATTGCGTGGACCGCTGTTCTGGATTCTTGTTGCAATTTTTGGTGTTTCAATCTTTGGTCAGATTAGCGCTGCTGGAAATCGATATACACAGATCGAAACTTCTCAAGCCCTAGATGCAATTGCACGCTCTTCAGTTGAATCTGCAGAGATTGTTGATAAGGATCAAAAGATTCGCTTGATATTAAAGCCTGGTTCTCCGATTAAGGGTGCAACAAAGGTGGAGGCTTCATATGTGGCCCGCCAAGAACCCACACTTATCGATGCTTTAACGGGTAATCCACCTTTGAAGGGCTGGAATGTAAAAGTCCCATCACAATCATTATTAGTTTCATTCTTAATGTCGATTGTTCCTTTCTTGCTTATCGGTTTCCTTTTCTTCTGGATGATGAGTCAAGCACAAGGCGGAAATAAGGTATTTCAATTTGGTCGATCACGAGCAAAGCTGCAAAGTAACGACGTTCCAAAGACAACGTTTAAAGATGTTGCAGGTGCCGATGAAGCCATCGCTGAACTTGATGAGATTAAAGATTTCTTGGCAAACCCAGATAAATACGGCGCACTAGGTGCAAAGATTCCAAAGGGTGTTTTGCTCTTTGGTCCGCCAGGCACAGGCAAGACACTTCTTGCGCGCGCAGTTGCTGGTGAAGCAAATGTTCCTTTCTATTCAATTTCGGGCTCTGATTTTGTTGAGATGTTCGTTGGTGTTGGCGCAGCACGTGTTCGTGACCTTTTCAACCAAGCAAAAGAAAATGCACCAGCAATTGTCTTTGTTGATGAAATCGATGCTGTTGGTCGCCAACGCGGTGCGGGTATGGGTGGAGGTCATGATGAGCGCGAACAAACGCTCAATCAATTATTAGTTGAGATGGATGGCTTTGAAGAAAATACAAAAGTTATTTTGATTGCTGCAACTAACCGTCCGGATGTTTTAGATCCAGCGCTGCTTCGACCAGGACGCTTTGATCGACAAATTGCAGTGGATCGCCCAGATCTTAAAGGGCGTGAAGCGATTCTTGCCGTGCATGCAAAGAACAAACCATTGGCTAATGATGTGAAATTACTTGACTATGCACGTCGCACCCCAGGATTTACTGGCGCAGATCTTGCAAATGTTTTAAACGAGGCAGCTTTGCTCACAGCCCGTGAAGAGAAGAAATTCATTACTAACAAAGAACTTGATGAATCTATTGATCGCGTCATGGCTGGACCACAGCGTAAATCAAGGATTATGAGTGATTCAGAGCGACGCGTAACGGCTTATCACGAAGCTGGACATGCACTTGTGGCTCATGCTTTGCCACACACAGATCCAGTTCACAAAATTACAATCATGCCTCGTGGTCGCGCCCTCGGTTACACCATGGTGTTACCAGATGAAGATAAATACTCAACTACTCGAAATGAACTACTGGACCAACTGGCATATTCATTAGGTGGTCGCGCCGCTGAAGAGTTAATTTTCCATGATCCCTCAACTGGGGCTTCAAATGATATTGAAAAGGCAACGGCGCTTGCTCGCGCAATGGTTACTCAATATGGAATGACTGAAGCAATTGGTGCAATCAAACTCGGTGGGGGAAGTACTGAACCTTTCTTAGGCCGTGATTACGGACATCAACGCGACTACTCTGAAAATATTGCAGCTGTTGTTGATCGAGAGATTCGCACACTTATCGAAAATGCTCATCAAGAGGCTTTTGATATCTTGGGGGCAAATCGAAAGATTCTTGATGAGATGGTGCTTGAACTTTTAGAAAAAGAAACTTTGAATAAGGAAGAGATAGCTCGAATCTTTAAAAAGGTTCGAGCAGTCACACCACGTCCAGCCTGGACAGGTTCACCTACACGCATTCCTTCAGCACAACCCCCAGTGGATGTCCCCGAAAGAGTTGTTGAACCAGAAGTTAAGAAGTCCACACGTCGAAAGAAGTCTGCAAGTGACGATAAGTAAAGTCACGGTGACTGATGGCCGCGCTTCTGGTCCCTATGATCAAGTGCGGGCAGAAAAAGCTGTGCGCGAATTACTTCTAGCACTTGGTGAAGATCCAGATCGTGAAGGTTTAAAGGAAACACCTGCACGTGTAGCACGCGCGATGAAAGAAAACTTTGAAGGCCTATGGCAATCACCAGAGGAAGTACTAACTACTACTTTTGATATTGGCCATGAAGAGCTTGTAATTGTGCGCGATATTGATGTCTTTTCCCATTGCGAGCATCACCTCACTCCTTTCCATGGCGTTGCACATGTTGGTTATATCCCAAGCGGAAAAATCACTGGGCTCTCCAAGATTGCTCGTTTAGTAGATATGTATTCACGCAGGCCACAAGTGCAAGAGCGTCTGACTACTCAGATTGCTGATGCAATGGTTGAAATCTTGAACCCACTGGGTGTAATTGTGATTATTGATTGTGAACACTTGTGTATGTCAATGCGTGGGGTAAAGAAGTCCAATGCTCGCACAATAACAAGTGCGGTCCGTGGAGCATTACAAAACACGGCAACTCGTGCTGAAGCGATTAGCTTAATTACAAATCGGTAATCACCATGATTGTCATGGGCATTTTAAATGTCACACCAGATTCATTTGCTGACGGTGGACGCCATAATGATTTTGAAGCAGCAGTAATTCATGGTCATGAGATGTTGGCCGAAGGCGTTGACATCATTGATATTGGGGGTGAATCAACTAAGCCAGGGGTTGAACGTGTTTCTGAAGAAGAAGAACTTGCCCGAGTTATTCCAGTAATTAAAGAGTTAGCAAAAACCGGTGCACGAATTAGTATTGACACAATGCGGGCTAGTACAGCAAGAGCTGCAATTAAGGCCGGCGCACAAATAATTAATGATGTCAGCGGTGGATTAGCTGATCCAGAGATGCTGCCAACTGCGGCGCAGTTAGGTGTGCCCTATATTGCGATGCATTGGCGGGGGCATTCAAAAGATATGAATTCCCGGGCAGTGTATGGTGATGTAGTTACAGATGTTATTTCAGAACTACAAGAACGAGTCAGTGCAGCTTTAGATGCTGGAATTAACAAAAATAATTTGATAATTGATCCAGGCATAGGCTTTGCTAAAGATGCCCATCACAACTGGGAAATCATTGATTCCATTGATGAATTTGTAGCTCTTGGCTATCCAGTATTAGTTGGAGGTTCTCGTAAACGCTTTCTTGGGGGAGATAATCCCGATGAGCGCGAAGCGGCAACTATCGAGTTAACCAAACGCCTTTCCACATCAGGCATCTGGGGAGTTAGAGTTCACTCTGTGAAAGCACACAAGGATGTTCTTAGCTCATGAGTGATCAGATATTTCTAACCGGCATTGCAGCCTTTGGATATCACGGTCTGCTAGATCATGAGCGCCAAAATGGTCAAGATTTCTTTATAGACGTCGCAATGACGGTAGATCTCAGCGCTGCATCTAAAAGCGATGAAATCCAGGACACTGTTAATTATGCAGAGATAACAAATTTAGTTGTAAAGCACATAACTACCGATCCCGTGAATTTAATAGAGAAATTAGCTGGTCGTATTGCAGATCAAATTCTTGCAGACCACGTGAAAGTTTCACTTGTTACGGTCACTGTTCACAAACCACAAGCTCCAGTGACCGCAGTTCTAAAAGATATTGCTGTTCAGGTCACACGTAAGCGATGAAGGCAGTTATTGCACTCGGTGCAAACATTGGAAATCCAAAGGAAAATCTAGATATTGCAGTTGTGCTATTGAAAGAGTCAACAGATTTCCAGAGCATCTCTTCGTATTACTCCACAGCACCTGTTGGAGGACCAGAGCAACCTGATTACCTCAACGCGGTCTGCATCATTGAGAGTGATTTACCGGCAACAGATTTACTTTCCCTCTTGCATGGAATTGAAAAATCTATGGGCAGAGAAAGAAATGAACGGTGGGGCCCAAGAACTATTGATTTAGATCTCATTCAATATGGTTCATTGCTTAGTAAAAGTGAAGAGTTAGAACTGCCACACCCCAGAGCCCATGAGCGCCGCTTTGTTTTAGAGCCTTGGTGTGAAATAGAACCTGATGCAATCCTGCTTACACATGGGAAAATAAGCCAGCTTTTGGAGCAATTGCCTAAGTAACCCTAAACTTGTTGTATCTCGCCCGGTACCTGAAAGGACTGGAGCCACACGATGACTGTATTAGTGCCGACTATGGGTGCCTTGCATAAAGGCCACCAAGCGTTGATTAAGCGTGCTCGCAGTCTGAGTAAAGA
>Ga0209087_1000414_pt1 | contig 27401 bp, 62 predicted proteins | sample S_130805_EF_Meta_FD_187321 | JGI IMG/M metagenome (GOLD analysis project Ga0209087, IMG submission 187321) | Freshwater microbial communities from Lake Simoncouche, Canada to study carbon cycling - S_130805_EF_MetaG (SPAdes) (version 2) | ecosystem: Environmental > Aquatic > Freshwater > Lake ... | reverse complement strand
CCAAGTACTATATCTCGCGCTATTTATTCTGCCAGTAATGAGCGGTCTATTGGTATTGGAGCTTTGGGATTTCATGCGTACTTACAGCAGAAAGGTATTGCGTTCGAAGGAGTAATGGCAAAAATTTGGAATAAAGATATATTCAAAAATATAAGGAAAAAATTAGATGAAGCAAATCTTAAATTGGGCAAAGAAAGGGGTGAAGCTCCTGATGCCGCTGGTACCGGTTTGCGGTTTAGTCATCTTGTGGCTATTGCTCCTAATGCTTCTTCCTCCATCATTATGGGCAATACTAGTCCTTCTATTGAGCCTTATCGGGCTAATGCTTATAGGCAAGATACTCTTTCAGGGTCATTTTTAAATAAGAACAAATATTTGGATAAAATTATCCAAAAACATTTGCAATATGGAGATGATAATGCTTCAATTAGTGGTGATGAATATCAAGAAATCTGGCGTTCGATTATTGCAAACGATGGTTCAGTTCAACACATCGATTGGATGGATGAAAAGGATAAAGCAGTATTTAAAACTTCGATGGAAATTGACCAGCGTTGGGTAATTGAACACGCAGCTGATCGTCAACAATATATTGATCAAGCACAATCTTTGAATGTATTCTTTAGACCTGATTCGCATATTAAATATATTCATGCTATACACTTTATGGCATGGAAGAAAGGTGTGAAGACTCTTTATTACTGTCGTTCAGAAAAACTTGCAAAAGCGGATAAAGTTTCTAAGAAGATTGAACGTCAAGTAATCAAAGAACTTGATATGTCTGCACTAGCGCAGGGAAATGATTGTATAGCTTGCGAGGGATAAAAAAATATGAGTTACATTGTAGGATCTTTACCGCCAATTAAATGTTGGATAAAACGCGAATTTCTTTACAACTTTGAAAAGGGTCACGGAGAATTAGAACCTGCAATATGGGTTAGTCTTAAAGCATTGCGTGGGCAAGTGTTTCGTATTGAATCGTTGTTGCCTAATTATGGAGCATTATATGACAAACTGCCTATTCATGCGTATGTGTGGCAAGAGAAATATACAGGTAATCTACCTATAGATACTTTACAACTATGGGATTGCATGGGTTATCGATTTACCATTATTGAGAAAATAGGATTACGCAACTTAGGTGTTAAGTTTTTGGGCAAAGATCGAGAGTGGCATCACGGAAACTATTTGTTTACTGTGGATTTTTGTGCTGATGGTATGGATGTGGACACTGGTTTTACCGAAGTTGCAGAAGAACATAAGTCGTTTAATTTTATTCGATTGGAAAACGGACAATTTGCTTGTCAGCCCAATAATAGATGTTTGTGGTATGATCAAAGTTTAATTTCCAGTGTGACAAAATTTCCCGACTTCAAAGCCGCACAAACTGTGTTCACGGTGGACGGTACACGCAAATGGAGTGCCGGTGATGATTGGTTTTACACTATTGATGAAAAAAAATGAATAATGCTTTCCTTTGGTGGTTGTTTCGATTAGTAGAAATGATCACCTGCATACATATTATAATAAATGTCTGGCGTCACTGGTAAAGGAACAAGATGCATTACAAATCAATCTTCATATCTGATGTTCATTTGGGATCTAAAGAATGTAAGGCTGATAGATTAAACAATTTTCTAAAAGAAAATAGTTGTGATACATTATATCTTGTTGGTGATATCGTTGATGGATGGAAAATACAACAAAATAAATTACATTGGAAACAAAGTCACTCTAATGTAATTCGTAGATTTTTAAACTATAGCAAAGATGGTAGTAAAGTAATCTATATTGCTGGCAATCATGATGAATTTCTACGTCCATTCATGCAGTATAAACTTGCATTTGGTCGTATTGAGATTCATAACCAATACGAACATCTTGGTGTTGATGGTAAAAGATACCTAGTAACACATGGTGATCTATTTGATGGAATTACTAGACTTGCGCCTTGGCTAGCATTTTTAGGAGATAAAGCATATGATTTTATTTTATCACTTAATAACAAATACAATTGGATACGTCATCGTCTTGGTTTTGGGTACTTTAGTCTTAGCAAATACCTTAAACATAGAGTAAAGAAAGCTGTAGATTTTATATTTCAATTTGAAAGAAATCTAGCAGAGTATTGTAAGAAACGCGGATTCGATGGAGTGATTTGTGGTCACATTCACCATGCTGAAATTAAAAATATAGATGGTATAATCTATATGAATGATGGTGATTGGGTTGAATCATTAACTGCATTAGTTGAACATGTAGATGGAAGATGGGAAATCTTAACATATACTAAAGGAGACTCAGATGTGGTTACTACTACTAATAGCGGTACACTCGACGAATCCAAATGATATACCAGGTAGAGTTTCTTTAGAATTTGAGAGTAGAGAAGCCTGTGAGCATAGTTTAAGTACTTTAAAATATTGGTTAAAATTCGACAAATTTAAGGTAGAGGGAAAATGCGTAAAAAAATCTTAATTGTCACGGACAATTTAAAGGATCAAATAAATGGAGTTGTCGAAACTTTTAAAAATATTGAAATATGCGCTGATTATGATGGGTACGATTTTGTTTATATTGATCCCGGGCAGTTCTCTTATATTAATTGTCCTGGTTATGCTGAAGTTAAAATCGCTTGGCCTAGAGGAATCGGAAAAAGAATTGAAGCGATTAATCCAGATCACATTCACATTGCTACGGAAGGGCCCGTAGGGTTAGCAGCAAGAATTTGGTGTGATAGAAATGGATACTTCTACAATACAAGTTACCATACAAAATTTCCAGAATTCTTATATACAATATATAAAATACCTGCTAATTTAACATATCGATACGTCAGGTGGTTTCACAAACATTCCGGTAAAGTTTTGACTAGTACCAATTCTATGGTACAAGAATTAAAATCTAGAGGATTTAGAAGTGATATAATAACTTGGACTAGAGGCGTTGATAGAAATGTTTTGAAACCCACAATCGAACATAAAAAAAATGAAATACCAGTAGTTTTATATGTGGGTAGAGTATCTAAGGAAAAAAATCTTGAAAATCTCTGTACACTTCAAGATTATTATGATATTATTATTGTTGGTGATGGACCTTATAGAAAAGAATTAGAAAATCGGTTTATTAAAGTAAAATTCGTTGGATATAAAAAAGGGACTGAATTGGCAAATTATTATAAGAGTGCTGATGTATTTTGTTTTCCTAGCAGAAACGATACATTTGGTATAGTAATGATAGAATCTCTAAGTGTTGGCACTCCTGTCGCAGCATATAATGTCACAGGACCGAAAGATATTATATACAATGGTGTAAATGGAAATATCGGCGAAAGTTTATTGTTTTCGATAAATAAATGTCTCATTCTAGATAGAAATGAAGTCGAGAAGTCTTCAGAACAATGGACATGGGAAAATTGTTGGAAAATTTTTAAAGATAATTTAATAAAAGCTAAAGGATAAAATGAACAAGAATAATTTAACTGACGATAGGACGCATTTTAAACCTTTCAATTACCCGTGGGCATATGATGCTTGGTTGAAACATGAACAGTCGCATTGGTTGCATACAGAAGTTCCAATGTTGGATGATGTAAAAGATTGGAAGAAACAATTAACAAAGGAAGAAAAAGAATTTTTGACGCACATTTTCAGGTTCTTCACTCAAGGTGACATTGACGTTGCCGGAGGATATGTTCGCAATTATCTTCCATATTTTCCTCAACCTGAAGTGCGTATGATGCTTCTTGGGTTTTCAGCTCGAGAAGCATTACATATTGCTGCATATTCACATTTAATTGAAACACTTGGACTTCCGTCTACAACATATAATCAGTTTTTAGAATACCAAGCGATGAAAGACAAACATGATTATATCTTAGACATTTCATCGAAGAACACAAGTAAAGAGAATACTGCCACACACATTGCTGTATTCTCTGCTTTCACCGAAGGTATGCAATTGTTTAGTTCGTTCATTATGTTACTTAATTTCCCCAGACATGGAAAGATGCGTGGCATGGGCCAGATCATTACCTGGTCAATTGTAGATGAGACCATGCACGCCGAAAATATGATCAAACTATTCAGAACTTATATTGAGGAAAATAAAGAGATTTGGAATGATTCATTAAAATCTAGAATATATACAATTGCTGAAAAGATGGTCGAGTTGGAAGATAAATTTATTGATTTGGCTTTTAATATGAATAAGATGGAAAACTTGACGAACGAGGATGTTAAAACTTATATTCGATATATTACAGATCGTCGTTTAATTTCATTAGGATTAAAAGGCATTTTCAAAATAAAGAAAAACCCATTACCATGGGTAGAAGAAATGATTAACGCACCGACACATACAAACTTCTTCGAAAATCGTGCCACAGATTATGCAAAAGGCGCATTAGGAGGAGATTGGTCTGATGTTTGGGCTCATTAAAAGGAATTAATATGACAATCAAAGTTGTAACAGCAGAATGTGGAAATTGCGAGTCTACTTATTCCGTGGAATATTCTGAAGAATTAGTTTCACAAGAATATCCAGAACATTGTCCATTTTGTGGCGAAGTCATTGATGAATTGAGTGAAGAAATCGAATCGGACGAAGATGACGATGATTCAGAAGAAGAAGATTGGTAAATTGGTTATTTAATGATGAATTATTTGATGAAACAAAAATTGAAGATAATTATGGGTTTGTTTACGAAATCACTAACTTAGAAACCAATAGAAAATATATTGGTAAAAAATTATTCTATTTTTCCAAGACTAGACAAGTCAAAGGTAAAAAGAAAAGAATAAAAGTTGCAAGTGATTGGCAAACATATTATGGTTCAAATGAAGAACTGCAAAAAGATGTAAAATCATTAGGTGAGGATAAGTTCAAACGTGAAATATTGCATTTATGTAAATCTAAAGGTGAATGTAACTATCTTGAAGCTAAAGAACAGTTTGTTAATTTAGTTTTAGAAAAAGATGATTATTATAATAGCTGGATTATGATAAGAATTAGAAAATCACATATTAAGGAATATAATGTTAGAAATTCTAAGAACGCTGAAAAATGAAACTAAAGATTTTGATGTTTTAATATTTTTACCTGGCAAAAAAGAAGACTCGGTAGAAATAACTACAGCAATCTATGATGAACCTGCTGAAAAGATAGATACTGGAAAAATGGGTGATTGTTATCAGATTTTATTATTTAAAAAAGATGATGAAAAAATTATTCATTTAGATACATTTGACGCAATATTAACAGATTGGTTGGAATACGCTTCGGAATTGATACCGTTGAACTGGTTTGGTGTAATTTGCAAAAAAACAACAAAATCCAACAAAATGATGGAAAGTATGCTTGACCACCTGGGAAAAATGTGTTAGAATATAAATAATACAGACAATAAGGTTATTTTATGAAAAACATATATGAAATTTTCGACGAATTTGAGATGGCAAATACAGATAAACAAAGAATTGAAGTACTTCGTAAAAATCATTCAGAAACATTGCTTGAGGTATTGAAACTTGCATTTCATCCTGATTATCAATGGCTAGTTACAGAAATGCCAGACAACTATAAAGTACCGGACACATTACCTGGCGTCTCCCATGCGAGACTGTCAACAGAATTGCGTAGGTTGTATTTGTTCCAAAAGGGACACCCTACTGCGGAAAAATTAAATTCACAAAAACAAAAAGAGTTGTTAAATCAACTATTGGAGTCGCTCGAACCGCGGGAAACTGAGGTTATTATGGGCATTTTTAATAAAGATTTGGGAGTTAAGGGTTTAACGCCTAAATTTGTGAGGGATTACATTCCCAAAATTTTGACATGATTTTTTAATCTAGTATAGGAGCATTTAAGTGAGCAAGGTTGTTACCAAATTTCGCAAAAACAAAAATTATGAACATGAAGATGATTTTGAATTTGCCTTCAACAATAAAAAAGATAAAAAGCGAGAAATTCAGAAAAAACGGCGAATGAAATATAACGATGATGATGGTTCTGAGTATAATTACAATCAAAACTATAGAAATCTACCTTAATTAACTTAAAGACTATATTATGATAATTCATGTGAGAAGTTCCAAACGTAAAGTAAAGAACAAACCAGGATATAAAATCCTGCAACAAGAATATGAACAATGGTTGAAGAAACACGAACCTAAAAAAGTGATTGTTTCTAAAAATACCTTTAAATATGATCTTTCTATTCCTGCCGAAAGGGATACAAAGCATATTCCGAGTGTAAATAGTACGGGTTTTGTCAGTATGTCTAAAAAATCCGCAAAAGTTTACACCGGAGACAAAATGTTGGGTATTGGAACGCTACATAAATCAAATGCCGTGCCAGTTTTCTCTTCGGACGAAGCAAAAGAAATGTCCCAAATGCGTCGGTAACAAAAAAATAAAGGAAAACAAATGGATGATGCATGGAAAGAACTAGACCAAGTCACAAGAAAGTGGGCCGTAATGTCCGGATTTGAAAACGACTTAAAAAATTATGAAAATTTAAAAGAAAATCAGGACGATTCTGAAAATAAAGAAAAAAGAATTCAATATTTAAGAGATTATTATAATAAACATGTATACATCTGAAGTAAAAGAAGCAGAAGACGGTTCCGGAGATGCTATTTTAGAATTTCCCGAAAAAATGATTGAGGAATTAGGGTGGAAAGAAGGCGACACACTTAAAATTTCTTTGGAAGAAGATGGAACGATAATTTTAAGGAAAATTTAGTTGTTTTCCGTACACACTATTGACAGGACACACACTCTATAGTATACTAATAACACTAGAGAGAGGAAATCGCATGGAACTTATTCAATCAAAATCACTTCTTGCCAAACTAATGGCAACCGAGAATCTAATTGTCGAACAACGTAATGTTTCGACTGCATCTTTTGATGTGCAGAATCGAATTTTGACTATTCCGATTCTGGACCGAAAAATTTCAAGTGACCTTTATGACCTATTAGTTGGGCATGAAGTCGGTCATGCATTGTATACGCCATTGGATGGTTTGAAAAAGTCAAAAGAGATGAATCTTGTCTCGTCTATTGTAAATGTGATTGAAGATGCACGGATCGAACGTAAGATTAAGACGAAATATCCTGGTATTCGTGCTGGATTTTTGCGTGGTTATCGTGAATTGGTCGAAAAAGATTTTTTCGGTACAAAAGGCATTGACCTTAATGCTATGAATTTTATTGACCGCGTGAATATTCATTTTAAATCTGGTCAAGTTTCGATAAACAAGTTTAGTCCGTTTGAGCGGCAACTTATCGATGGTATTGAAAATACGGAATCTTTTGATGATGTTATTGAAATGTCAAAGAAAGTGTCTGAGTATTTGAAAAAAGAAAAAGAAGAACGTGAAAAGGAGAATCCTCTTGACGAGCATGATGAACCAGAATCACGGCATGAAGATTATAATGATGAGGACTATGGTGAGTATGATGAACCGGAAGATTATCCCGAAGAAGAAGATTATGAGGAAGAGGAGTATGACCGTAAACGTGGGTCTTATCAGTATGATTCTACTGAAGGGCAAGACGAACAAAATGAGGTAATGTCTGGTAATGATGGTGATATTCGTTCGCATACGGATGAGACTTTTCGCGAAAACGAAAGTAAACTGTTTGCAAATGATTATCGGTATGAGTATGTGAATTTGCCCAATATTAATTTAGAAGAAGCGATTGTCGATTTCAAGGTATTGAAAAAACGTATTGCGCAACATTTTAGTGCAGGTGTATATTTCTCTAGGTCAATGATACTGACTGATCCGGAACACCTAAGTGATTTGAACAAGACTTATGCAGAGAACCGTAAAGTTGTTGCGTATCTGGCGAAAGAGTTTGAATTGCGTAAAAATGCAGAACAGACTAAACGTGCGTCTATTGCAAAGACTGGTGAGTTAAATGCCAGCAAGTTGTATTCGTACAAGTTTAGTGAGGACATTTTCCGTAAGATTACGGTTATGCCTGGTGGCAAGTCGCATGGTCTTTTGATGTATATTGATTGGTCTGGGTCGATGGACAACAATATTCACAATACAGTGAAACAGTTGATTGCATTGGCGATGTTTTGCCGTAAGGTGAATATTCCGTTTGAAGTGTTTGCGTTTACTTCTAATTATGATGATAATTATTTGGTGTATCCAAAACATGAGGACTTGCAACTTGGTGGATTTAAGTTATTGAATTTGTTTTCGTTCCGTATGTCTAGTGCCGAGTTTCATTATATGTGTTCTGCGATGTTTTACATTTCTAAGTTTAATGCGTATCAGGACAATCCAGATTTTATGAATCTAGGTGGAACGCCGCTCAATGAAACTATTATTGCTGCGTCACAGATGGTGCCGTACTTTAAGAACAAGTATAAGTTACAGATTGTAAATACAGTATTCCTTACTGATGGTGAATCAAATACAAACTCAAATGTGTACCTGCGGTCCGACGTAAATAATGGTCTCTTTGATTCAAAACCGTTAGGGTATCGGTGGGAACAAAATTCCAAGACTCGTATTGTGGTGAGGGATCCGTTAACGAAACAACAAATTATCGTTAACAATATCTTTAGTGGATTAACTAAGGGGTTGTTGGAACTGTTAAAACAACGAACTGAGTGTAACGTCATTGGGTTTTTCATTTTGAATCGGAATCAATTTCGATACAATGTGCATAAGTTCTTTGGTAAAGCAGCAGACCATCAGGCATTGTATGCAAAGTTTCGTAAACAAAATTATGCTATTGCAACTGCTGCAGGGTATGATGAGTATTACTTGCTTCGTGCCGATTCGTTTAATACAGATGACACAGAAGAATTGGTCGTAAAAGAAAATGCAACAACTCGTAGTCTGGTATCTGCATTTACAAAGTATACCAATTCGCGTCTAAGTAACCGTGTCATATTAAACCGATTTATTGGTCTAATTGCATGACCCGCAAGACACTACAAGATCGCATGAGAGAAATGATGGAACCTATAGACTCCGCCATTCAACTAACAGATGATAAAAATGAAATGTTAATGTTAGCTTGTGCAATGTTTCAAAGAACAACAGAAATCTTTGATACAATACTTGGCGAAGAAAAGAGAAGATTTTTAATTAAACAAATATCAGAAGATGGTGAACATGGATAAAAATAATGAAACACTTCTTATTACACAAGAAGAATGTGCAGAAGTGGCACAGGCAATATCGAAATGTTTCCGATTTGGTATGGATAATATTAAACCGGGAAAACCAAAAACCAATAGAGAGCACCTAGAAGAAGAACTAGGTGATTTATTAGCAATGATCGGCATTCTTATCGAAAAGGGTGTGGTAAATCGTGAAAATGTTTACCAGGCATCCGAAAAAAAAATTGAAAAACTCAAAGAGTGGTCAAACATTTTTTCGGAAGAGAATAAAGAATGGACTTAAATCAATTAATCCATCTAATCAATCGCATACTATGTTATATGCCATTGAATAGTCCAATTCGCGGAGAACTGGAAGAAATGCTTCAGAATATGAAAGCACAGAGGTCGGCACAGTAAACCGACCGGAAAAAAATTTTAGGAATGCAAAAGTGAAAAATCGAAAAAAACTGGAAAATAACCGAGAAAAAAAGTTACTGATCGCGCCATTTGGGCCACCACCGCTTTTTTCTTATAATAGCGTTTTTGCCAATTCGCGCAACGCCAATTCGAATTAGCTATTGCAGACTATGCCCGCTTTGGCATTGGCGCCTTTTGAATTGGCATTGCGCGAAACTGCTTGGCCTTGCGTCCTTTAGGCGCCAATACCGTAACAGACTTGCCTGCCTTTAAAAAATCAATAATCAATTCCAGACCTTGACAGGCCTTTGCCACACTATTTGCATTAACGCTTTGCATTGTTTACTCCATCACACCAAGTTGGACCAGCAGAATGACAGCCCGCATGGCCAGGTCAATCACCACAAACAGCACTTCATTCAGAATCGTTTCCATCGTTTTTTACCAATTGCTCTTTCGATGGAGTCCATTCTACAGGAAACGGTATACTTGTCAATCGTTGCAGAAAAACAACAGAAATGTCTCAGAAAAACAACAGAGTGTACCTTATGTGGTTATATTATATAATATTAGGTTATATTGCGAGATTTATTGCGGGTTTATTGCGGGTTTATTGCGGAAATTGCGGCATTGTGTGCAAAGACTAAGTGGGATATTAATTCCAATATAATCTAATATATTCCAATATAACGCATTGTTTCACCATATTAACGCTGTATTAACACGATAAACGCACGATAAATGTAAACAATTCTCATTTAGATTACAATTAACAGGCGATTAGCATTACAGATACATTACACCGCGACATATACCGCGACACTTTTTTGCACATAAATACACTTTATTTCACTTATTTGCACAATGCATCAGCAATTGCATTTAATATAGTAAATGAGGACACGCAAATAAAAATAGCTAATGCAACATCGAGTGGATTAATATTACGCATCATTTTCATTTACCATATTGAAGTGTTTATAAATTGCTTCTTCTATTAAAACTTTACCATTGTATGGAACAGAATTGTTAAACATTAGTATTTCACGGCGTGCAATATCGGCACATTCTTTTACTACCAATTCTGCAAGTGTAATATTAAACTCATGTACGGAATACATTGAATTATTTTCTGATAAAATCTTATGTGCATCTTGTAGAATAAATTCAATTCTATTAACCGGTGCGGTTGTTCGTTTAATTAAGCGGCGTGCCAATCTAATTCATCCTTATATTCAATAGATTCTGATCCATCATATTCATCAATTCGAAATTCACGACCAATACCGATCCATTCAATGGTTAAATCTTCAGCACCTGAAAAGCATCGGTTATCACCATAAATCGATTGACAATATTCTATAATTTCATTGTAATCCTTTTTCGATTCTATCATACCAACGACAACGGGATCATACAATAATTCTTCAATCCCATGCCAACTAAACCAACCAGCACCATATCCAGGCGAATACAATACTGCCACTTTACCATCACGAATTACTTTTTCCATTATACACCACCTCTAATAAAAATATAATCATCATACTCAAGGAACATATCAGACTTTGGATTCCAATACTTACCTTCTTTTGGATCATAATACAGAGTCATTCCATTAGCATAATGAAATGGTCCCTCTAGACCTTTCACTTTGGAATAGGACTTCTGCAATTCGGTATGTTGAAATACGGTATACGCCATTATTGAAACTCCAATAAGTCTGCTACATCATCATCATATAACCATGCAATCGTTTTTCGAACACTTTCATTTACGGAATAATGTTCACGGTACATAGTGTAATAATGACAAAAGAAATTGTCATCACCACGTGCTTCAGTATACCGTTGAGCACGAATTAAAAAATCCATTACATTATTCTCCAATCTCATATTGGTCATCATACCAATCATCATTACATCCCGTTACAATATAGTCTGGATCATCCACACCATCATCATATTCTATATCGTCAACAACGCATGGACCACCACAATCCCATGCATCATTACGCTCATTAGAAACAAACGGAAAATAATCAAAATCGTCCATTATCATTCACCAATTAAACGGGCATTTCAGAAAGGTTTTTTGCAGCAAATTTAATGCGATTAATGCGATTCCGTGCAAGCCCGGAAACCCACTTAATCTTGGCCGATTCAAGCATCTTTAAAGTATCAATCGATTGTTTATTCAAAAACTCAATCAACACTTTATATGCATTGCTAGAAGGATCAATTCGATCAATCGGATCATATGCCTCACGCAGCATAACAATCTTAGCATTAACTACTTTATTCATTGTCAACATTATAATCACCAATTAACTAACAACAACAACACGAGGAAATTTAGAATTGTCCATAAAACAATTCCCTTGCAGCGGCGCAGTAAAATAATCCGTCTTGAATTCTTTATCCTCTTGCCCTTCCCATACCCGTTTAATAAACTTGGCACGGAAAGTACCGTCGGATTTAAAAACACCAACTACCTCGCCAACCATATAACAACTGTCAATACCATTGAAGTCAAAAGACATAACAACATCACCAATACGCATTTTCTGTTCCGTTTCGTTCACCATGGATACCATTATACAGGTCAGCAGGGAAAAGGCAACCTGTTGCTCGGAAACAACAGGTTAGCTATTATGCATTAACCCAATGCCTCAGATAAAGGCATAACTATGCCGCGGCATAATACCTCAGATAAAGGCATAAAAACAGGTGAATCGGCATCCAAATTCATTACCTGCCACTCGGCACTTTCATCAATTAAATACAAATAATCGACACAAGAACCGAATTCATCAATAAAATGCTCTCGACTGGAAAACCGTTCAGGTGCATTTTCCAATGCCGGACGATCCATATCACGAATGTAAAAGGTTGTCGTTTCGACAGAATCATCTAATACGGAAATACCACCCAATGCAATTAAACTAAACGCCAATGCACGATTGGAATAATGATCACTTAACAATCGACCATTGTGCGAAATATACCCGTCCCAATGACAATAAACGGCAACAATTTCACCATCACCATACTCAATACCAATAGCAGACCGAGTCGCCATTACAAATCTCCTGTTACAATCGAAATGCGCTCTAAAACACATTCACGCATCATTTTTTGACTTTCTTTTGGTGCACGATCAATTAAATTGCGTTGCACAAAAGAAGTGATATAACCTAATGCCATAATCCGCGCATCGGTTTCCGTTGCACCGGTTGCCATTTCACGCTTTACAAGCACTTCAACCAACAAACGCATTTCGGATATATCAAGCATCACAATTACTCCCGGTAATTATCAAAACCAAAAACAACATCAGAATCATTAGCAACAATCGCCATATAAGATTCAATATAATCATTATAAAAAGACAAAACGTCTTTCAATGGCAATTTGAATATCACGGCAACATCCTCGGGCGACCAACCAGAATCAAAAGCATCAGCAACATCAGCACAATCAATCATTTTCTTTCCGCTCGTTTTCGTTCACAACAGAGTCCATTCTACAGGTTCCAGGCGGAACGGCAAGGTGTTGTTCCGATGCAACATTTTGTTGTTCCGATACAACGTCTTGCCTTTTGTCATTATATACTGCAAGCTTCATCATTTTGGCCTGAAACATATAATCACCCTTTGCCTTTTGCATTATAGCACGCTTTCGCATTAATTCTCCTCGGTTAATGTAGGCGGAATTGGCGGCGATTCTTCTTCATCGTCCTCAAATTCAAATTGGTCCAATTCTTCTTGTAATTGTTCCAATTCAAACTCACGCATAGTCTCTGAAATGTAAAACATTTCATCCAATTCAGGCGGTAACATTTCGGCCGCAGTCTCAGAATCACCCCATTCCGAATAATGATCTACATTGCCATTGTCAAAAATACCGGCAAATGCCATGCCTGGTTCATAATAATAGGCAACAACATCATAACCCATTTCGACCAAATTTTCATAAAATACTTGCGGCGGACCCCACGCAGTATCAAAAGACAATACAATAAAATCATCACCTGATTCTACAATATCAACACCAGTATCCCATTTGGTGCCCCAATTGGACACATTCCATTCATACCAATTATCCTCTGCCGATTGTGGGCGTGGTACAAATTCATTAAAGAACCCTTCTTTAACACATTTCTCGGCCGCCAATTTGACGGTTCTAAGTAATTCTACATCGTCGGATGTAATCGTTACGCGATTTGAACACCAATTAGGCATTATAGTCTCCTTGTGAATATACCAATGATTTTGTTGATTCTTTAGTTTCCGGGCATTCAAAATACATTACATCTCGCCCTTGTATATCTTCCTCTACATTCAAAAACTTTACAGTATGCACCAAATGCTGACCACTACACCCACGGCATAACACATAAAATTGATTCATATTAATCTCCAATTGTATTTAATCGACGCGATTGGAAATAAGAATTAGCTAATTTAACCTCTACACCAACCCAACAATATTCTTTATCACCAATACGCCAAACATATTCTGGATGGTTTTCAAAACAATAATTTGAAAACCCTTCATAATCAAAACGAAACCGTTCGGATACTCTAAACAATTCAGACTTGGTATCCATCATTTAGAATATGCCGAAAATGTCGTTGCATCACACTTTAGACAATGCCCTGAGCGATTGTAATAAGGAGTATTGCGGTGTTTCCGTGGGCCACGATACCGAATTCGAAAAACATAGTTATAGTGTGAACGAAATTCATCCAATAATTCAATTGGAATTTTTTTGAAAAATGCAGATTCACCTGATGGTGCCTCATATTGCGAAAAAGGAAAAGGCATCATTAAACCCTCTTGCCAGAAAAATAACCATAATTGACACCGAGATTAAACTCAAGATATTCGGTATCGCCATTGGTTTCATATGCCTCATGCAGCCAACGAATTGCCATTTCACGATTACGACAACCGCATTCCATCATTTTATAAATGATTTCTTCCAACCGTTCAGCGGCCAATGCCTCTTCTTCAAGGCGAACAACCTCATTGCGATTAATAACGGTTTGCAAATAAGTCAATTCGGACTCAAACATTGCTTCAGTCCAATTGGACGTGTCAATACCACGAGGACGCATACCATATGCATCCTTATATGCATCCCAATAGATGCATTGCAATTGCTCAATACGGGGCATTTCTTCCCATGGGACATACTTGTATTCCATTGCAGACTCGACGGTGGTTTGATTGGCTTGGTTCATTTCGATTTCCTGTTCGTTTTCGTTCACAACAGAGTCCATTCTACAGATACCGGTCGGAAAGTCAAGCGTTGCCATCAGGCAACACTTTTGTCTCATTCTTGCAACAAAACCTGTTTATCATCATCGGCAGGCCATTGCCTTACATAAAAAATGGGACCAAAAGATTCTTTTAACCCCCATGGATAACCTTCATCAATAATCCATTTATTAAAATCTGGATTTAATTCTTGATCCCATACTTTAGGAAATCCATATTTCCACCCACCTGGTGGATCAACCCATACTTTCATATTGTATTCCTTTTATAATGTTACCAATTCTACCCATTCACCTTCAATAGGCAAATCAAACATTTCGGTTTCCTCGGCAGTATATACCTCAAAATTATCTGAATCGGTATAACCTTCATCATTCGACCATAACAATTTATGATCATTAACACAACGAACAACATAACACATAATCAAGCAGCCTTTAACATCATTACAGGAAACTTCACAAAACCAGTGGTGTCTTTTTTAGCCTTGCCTTTTGCATACAAGCCAACCACGACACCTTTTGGATCAAGGAAACGCAGGTCGGATTCGTCACCATTGAACACTGGCAAGCCCATATAAGTCTCAGGCATTGGCAGGGTTTTCTTGATACCGAACACGGTAGCAATATTGTAACCTTGTTGAATTGCTTTTACAACATCGGCATCATTACCATCGGCTGCCGAAAATGTCAAGTGATAATTTTCAATCGCGGTTACTTTGCGTCCAAGCACCTTTGTATAATCATAGAATTGGACTTCGGCAAAGGCAGAGAAAATGTTACGGAACAATTTTTGGTTACGAACAACCTCATACTTTTCAAAAGAAAGGTCGCTGGTGCCGTTCAAACGGAACACAGGAATCAAACCAAGGCGCTTACTTTGCTTGATAGCCAATTCAATATCCTTTACCAATAATGCCATAAAGGTGCCACGATCCTCAAAAAACAAACGGGTTTTCCGCTTACGGGCTTCTTGGATCACATTAGTGGATTCACCACGCTTAAACATACCACCACGTCCTGCAAGATTAAGGCAAGCGGCAGTACAACCAGCAGTCCGCTTAGCGCAAGTCTCATAACCGGAAACATTAGCAGGAGCTAAATGCAGAATGTAGGTATTGTAACCTTGGGCCATACCTTTGAGGACCTTGGGGTTGCCAGTGGAAAGTAGGTTCATTTCGTTTTCCGTTTCGTTTTCATCATGGAGTCCATTCTACAGGTTCCAGACGGAACGGCAACCTGTCGCTTGGAAACAACAGTAGTGTTGCCTTGACGCAACAGCATTGACAATAGTGCATTATCTGATTCCATGGACGCATGAAATACGGACTCGGGATGCGGATATTCTCCGGCATCCCATTGGTTTTGACGTATTTTAATTTGGTCTTGTAATTCTGTTTTCAAATCAGGCATTTTCTGAATACCAAATCTTTTTGCATACTTCTAAAGAATACTCTGCCTTATCTTGGCAATCCTGCATAAACTGTTCTTCTTTTGAAGGCATAACTGGTGCAGAATTAATTTCAGACACTAATGCCGGCGGCACTGGTGTTGCAACAGCAGTATTGACATTTGGAGTATTGGAAACTCCTGTACTAAAAATAGAAATAATAGAAACAATTATAACTCCAGCAAATATAATGCGCCAAAACATACCGACAATAGCTATTACTACTGCAGCAATAATGGCCATTTGGACCATCGTTACAGAAAAACCATATTGTGCAAGTGTATCAAGAATCATAATCAATAAGCATCACAATGTACATTAACGGGCAACATAACTTTACCAGCATCTGTTTTGTAAACCAGATATTCGGTATTTGGTTTCATTTTAGAATTGATGCATTGACGGGATGCTTGAATAACTTCCATCCTATGCATTACTTCAGGACCATCATACCCTTTAATTGGTGTTGGCATTGATTTAACATCAACTGGTTTGGCACTAGAACAGGCACCAATCAAAAGACTGGTTGCCAATACGACATAAACTTTCATAAAAACTCCTTAATTGGTCAGAACATATTCTGCAAGGTTTTCCCAATTGTTATTGGCATTTGCCTTACGAATTTTAGTAACTTGAATCAAAGTACGCAATGACAATTCTTTGACTGAATCTTGTAACTTTTCAATCAGACGCATTGCATCTTGTTTGAATGTCATTTCGTATTCAGGCATAAAGTCTTTTTGATCCAACAAATAGAACATACGCTCGACCTTTTGTTGATTGGTCATTGTCAAATCAACTGTCATTGACCGAGTGATAACAGCCTGATCCATTGCATGAGAAGGAAGATTGGAAATAAAGACTACTCGCCCTTTGAATTCAAAACAATTAGGCAAATCCTCGTCTTTGAAATCGGCACGCCATGAAATAATACGGCGCGAATAAGAATCTAATGCACCTTTGAGTAGATTCAAGGATACAGGATCACGCAATACAGAATCGCAATCGTCAAATACAATTACAGAATCACGATTCTCATAAAGGGTACGATACAAACCTTTTGGTGTAGAATAACCTTTAATGACACGGAAAGTCTTTTTAGAATTCAAAACAGAACCGACCTCATAATCATCAAGGACGGAAACATCCTTGAGTCCAGAATCGGACAATGCCTTGGTAACTGTAAAGGACTTGCCAAGACCACCAGGACCCGTAACGATAACGGATGCTTGATCGCCTTTGGACAACATCATAACCATATCCGATACGAACCCGAATCGTTGGTTAATAGTAAACTTGGATTCTACGGGTGCCGCAATAACGGCCGCGGCCAATGTGGTTTTGCCTTTAGTCGCTTGGCGGATTACATAATCCATATGCTCTTTTTTTGTACGCTTCACGGTTTTGCCATCAATAACAGCAATATATTTACCACCAACAAACTTAACATCAATCATAACAACTTCCAAAAAATCTCACAACAGAGTCCATTCTACAGGTTCCGTGGAGAATGGCAACGTGTTGTTTCCACGCAACATAATTTGGCGGATAGTATAGGATTCGAACCTATGCACCGATTGCTCGATGACGGATTAGCAATCCGTTGCATTAACCACTCTGCCAACTATCCAATGGTGCCTTGACCTGGATTCGAACCAGGCACCACCGCCTTATCAAGACGGTGCTCTAACCTAATGAGCTATCAAGGCAATACGGCCGGGGTATAGGGACTCGAACCCCAACAAACGGAATCAAAATCCGGTATGCTACCATTACATCATACCCCAATAAACTGGTGGGTCCACCCGGACTCGAACCGGGAACTCTCAGATTAAAAGTCTGATACTCTGACCAATTGAGTTATGGACCCTATTCATTAAAGAACAACACGCTCCCGAAAATCAGCATCCCATCCTTCTTCAGCTGGAGCTCCTATTACACGAGTTTCAACTAAAAATCCATGAGATGCAAAATCACCGGTATATTCACGAGCAGCTTCAACTGCTTGCGAATGTGATTCATAAACACCAAGGACTTCCGTTCCGTCGTACCCTTCATCACCGATTAAAACATATACTAACATGATATTTCCTTTCTGTCCGTTTTCTCTCACAACAGAGTCCATTCTACAGGTTCCGTACGGAATGGCAAGTGTTGTTTTTAGGCAACTATTCTTCTTTTGGACTCATATACTTTTGCGTTTCACTCACCAAATAATTTACCCATTCTCGAAATTGAATCTCATTCATTTCTTTATTACGAATGGCATCATGTATTGCCCATGACGGATAATCCTTAAACTTTTCAATATCAACTAATTCTTTTAGTGTTTTCATTTTTCATCCTCACGCCCAACTAGATATGCAGCTTTTAACCATTCAATGACAAGATCATATTTTTGCCCATCATATTCCAAATCAGCAAATAATCGTTCGGCACGAACACCAAACCCTTCTATTCCATAAAACCATTCATCAAATTTATTCATAATACAACTGTGCCAATAGTGCCATTAGACTTTACAAAAAACAATTTATTGACCATTGCCCAATCTTTAGCAGGCATTGTGGTACCACTAAACTCATTCAAATATTTTACTGCATCATTCATTGAATCAAACGCAACGGCTTTTAGAAAATTCTCATTATATGGTTTTGCCATAAACCGTTTAGCTTTTACCTGTTCTGATGCATCAGGCGTAAATACATCAACAATTGTTTTTTTGCGTTTAATGCGCGGCCGAAAAGTAATAAGCGGTGATGCAACAGTCTTTTTCTTTGCGGGTTTTACAGGTTTTACCTTTGGCGCAGGCAATGTATCAATCAACATAATTGCTTGGCAAATTTCCAATACGGGTTTGCCAAGTTTAGTAGCGATTGTTGCAACGTCAAAGCCCATATCCGCAAAGGATCGAACCTCTTTAATAAAAGACTTTTTCATTTTATAACCAACTATTTTTTAAAACATACACTTTTTCACCGCGAATATGGACATCAATCTGCCTTTTCTTCAACTTCAATCGTTTCGCATAGTAACGGGCACGACCCAAGTGCTTGGTAGCAATAAAATTACGACCACCACCATTGGGATAATCAATCCAACGGCAGCGGACATAGTATAATTTTTTAGGCCAACAAGGCTTCATGTACTCCATTTAATAATCATCTCCATAATATCCATAGTCCTCATCGGTGCCATAACCGGCCGATGCCATAGCAGAGTCAAAATCTCCATCCATGGAATCATTATAATCATCCATCGAATCGATCATATTCTCATGAATATTCATAACATCATTGACGGAAACGCCAAATCGAACGGCAATATCGCCAAAACTATCACCAGCACAGAGTGCCTCTTCAATATCCAATGCCAAATCAGACATTTTACCCATGATAAACTTCCTTATGTTTAGGGTTACGATTGTATTTTGTTTTAATGGTATGACGGACACCAGGTTTAATCGGCGTCCGACAGAACGGTTTCGGCACTTTGCCGACGATTGGTTTTGTGTTCGTTTTCATCATGGAGTCCATTCTACAGGTTCCGTACGGAATGGCAAGTGTTGCCGTAAAGCAACATTTCTGTCTCCTCCACACAACACCTTAATCGCCCGAATCAATCTCATAAAAATCATCGCAATGGACGCAATTATAAATGTGTAATGACTGAAAACGCGGATTGGATTTGGATTTATATTCATGTTTACATGGCGTACCATCAGGACGCAATGACACTGCACCTGTTGGTAAACTAAACATATATTGACCACCGCAATTATCGCACGGAAGTGTATCGGTGACTGGATTATAACCAGAGTAGAGTCTCTTATATTCTTGATGCTCTTCGGCAACAGGCATCCGCGTGGTGCCATTGCAAACCGGACAAACACCTTTCATTTTAATAACCTCCATTGAAACCACTTTGCGCAGCCAATTCATCGTACATAATGCAATACGCAGTATAAACATCACTACGCAGATTTTTTACACCTACGGTTTCAAGTTTATCCAATGCTTCCCACATAGAGATATTAGGGTCAACATCAAGATTGGCAATTGCTTTACCAAGAATTGATTTAGCTTCAGTAAGCGTCATTATTAAACTCCAAAAACTTTCAAATTCATTTCACGGACTTTCAATTCTTTTTCCGTGTATTGTACGGCATCCCATACGCCATCGACGCATACAGACACAATGTCAAAAGAGTAAATGGATCCAATTTCCGTATAATACCCTTCCACTTCGGCAAGGCGAGTAACGCCACGCATATTGTCTTTCATGGTACCAAACCAACCGTTGGCAAGTTTAATACGCATACCTTTTTTAATTTCAGACGTTTTCATTACAAAATTTCCTATCAGTTTATATTACATCGACCAGTACCGTTCGGTACTAGGATCCACACAAGTACCACGGTCACCACGGCGAATTTTCATTTCATCACCAGTCATAAGGTTTTTAACAGTAACCTTAAAATCGGCATTATGCCGCAAAATCATTTTAATTTCTTCTTTTTGTTTACGCTTTGGCAAACTGGCCAACATGGAAACAATTGTACTTGCAAAATAACCGGCAGCATAATCGGTGCCTTCATCCTCAACCAATTGTTTAAGGGCTGCAGCCATTTCGTTTTGATTTTCAGTAGTCCACATATTTAAGTCTCGTTTCATTCACAACATTGACCATTCTACAGGTTTTGGACCAAGTGGCAACTGTTGTATGAAAACAACAAAAGTGTTGCGTATTTACAACACTTCTATTTCTTTGGCATATTTGACGGTAAATGTTGTCCTTTTTTAATGCGTTGTTGTTGGCGTCTAATCCAATCACGTCCAACTGGATTTTTAACTTCAGACGATGCAATATGCCTAATGTGTTTATGTAGTTTATGTAATGCATCATGATCGACACCTTCTTTTGAATTGTCAATCACATGAAAATTGTTTTTACCAAAATGGTCTTGAAATTTACCAATGTTATCATGTACTTTATGCCATGAATTGGTTACAACATGATCTGGTACCGATCTGTCACGCATCTTATTTCTTTTATGTGCAACATCTAATGAGGTATTAACATATAACATATGCGTATCATAACCTAATGACTTTAGATGCTCAGACTTTTTATGTATTTCATGAAAGTCTTTACCTGTTCCGTCAATGACCATGCCTAATCGTCCTTTATGATATAAATGTGCCTTTTTAGCAGTTATATCTTTTGCACGTTGACGCACTTTATCTCTTTTTTCTGCTTCATGTTCAGGCATTTTAGGGTTTAATCCATGTTTTTTCATGCCATGTTCAAATGCATCATCTGAATTGACCATCTTAAATCCTAAATCACCACGAACGTGTTTAACAACATGAGATTTACCTGATCCTGGTCCACCAGCAATAAAGATTGCTTTTAACTTTGCCGGATCATGTACACCTTCTGATAAAAATTCTTTGAATGTTAACATGGTAACTCCTTGTTCCGATCAACTATTTATATTTTGTTGTACAGAAACAACAAGGTTGACTACCAAAGCAAATTGGTATACCATTATTATATCTTAACAAAAGGAAAAAAGATGTATAAATCCAAAGTAACGGATTCATTTGTAATGGGTTTTATTATTGCCGGTTGGTTGTTTGTGGTTACCTTATTGGTAACTGGTATTGTTTAATTGCAACGGCGACATAGCTAAAACGCATGATAAACAATTCCGTTGACACAAAATTTGGTAATGTTGCAAAATGGCAACAGGTTGCCGTTTAACGAAATGTCTGTCATAATTGAATCATGTTGAGTAACAGAGGTAAAAATGAATAGAAATGCTAAAGCGTTTATTGTTGCGGCACAAGAATTGTTTGGTAAAAGTCCAATTCTGACCCGTGATGGCATTCAACAAGTTGTTGAAGAAAAGAATGTCGCTTATCCTTATTGGTTGGTAACCAAAAGCGAATACCGTTATGGTCGTGGTAAATATAAATTGCCTTCTGTTTTTGAAGGTACATTTAATGCACCGCCTGTACCAGAAGTTGAACCAATTGCATTGGCTGCACAAGTAGTCCAATTACGTCAAACTAAATTGCAAGACGATTCTGATTCTGCAATTCCTGAAAAGTTTCCAAATTATGTACCTTTTGGTTTCTTTAAAGATTTGCAAAACATTGTTCGTTCTAAAATGTTTTATCCAGTTTTCATTACTGGTCATTCTGGTAATGGCAAAACACTTATGGTCGAACAAGTTTGTGCCGAATTGAATCGTGAATGTATTCGTGTTAATATCTCTATTGAAACGGATGAATCCGATCTATTGGGTGGTCCTGTTCTTGTTGACGGTAATACTCCATTCCGTGATGGTCCTGTATTGCTTGCAATGAAACGTGGTGCAATTCTTTTGATTGATGAGGTTGACCGCGGTTCTAATAAACTTATGTGCCTGCAAGGTATTCTTGAAGGTAAATCGTTTTATAATAAGAAAACAGGCGAGGTTATTAAACCTGCACCTGGTTTTAATGTAATTGCTACTGCAAATTCAAAAGGGCAAGGCACGGATGAAGGTAAATACCTTGTGCAAATTCTCGACTCTGCATTTTTGGAGCGTTTTCCAATTACTGTAGAACAAGAATACCCGACTGCAACAATTGAAAAGAAAATTCTTGCACCTCTTATTGAAGATAAAGATTTTGTTGATAACCTTGTACAATGGGCAGATGTTGTGCGCCAATCATATAAACAAGGTGCAACAGATGAATTGATTTCTACACGGCGATTGGTGCATATTGCAAAAGCTTTCGATATCTTTAAAGATCGTATGAAAGCAATTACATTGTGCCTGAATCGTTTTGATGAAGAAACGAAAACTGCTTTTCTTGACCTGTATTCAAAGGTTGATGCTAAAGTGGAAATGACCGCTAATACAGATAGCGTGTTGAGTGTTGTTGATAATGATATTCCCTTTTAATTGGAGTTTAATGTGATGAGAACGAATACTAAAATTAACCGTCATGAAAAGATTGCAGCAGTTTTGCTTTCTGGTAATCCGGTTTCGCCTAATGAAATTGTAATGTGTTTTAAAGACACGGATCAAGAAAAGGTTCTATATAGGTTGAGTACAAACATTTATAATATTCGCAAAGATGGTGGCATCATTCGCGTACACAAAGATGGTCGAAAAGTTGTTGGTTACCAATTGATGAATCCGGAAGAATTTGATATGCGTGGTCGTTATATCGGAAAACCATTGACGCCTAAACAAGAACCGGTACCTGTACCGGAGAATGTGGAAAAAGAAGAACCTGAATTGGTTACTGCATAATAGGAAAATAAATGAAAGTCTATATTGGTCCGTATAAAAACTGGTTTGGTCCGTATCAATTTATTCCTAAGCTTACTACAATTATTTGGTGACAAGAAAGAGTAATGTCTTATCGTAAATATTATTTCAAGCAAATGATTAGAACTGGCCGAGCATTTCTAGTCTATACCAAAGGCTTTATTTTAAATAGGCGTGTGTGATGAAAGTCTATATTGGTCCGTATAAAAACTGGTTTGGTCCGTATCAATTAGCCGAAAAGCTATGTTTTTGGGCTAAACCAGTAACGGACAAATATGGAATTAAAAATAAACCTGATTGGGTACATAACTTTGGTGAATGGCTGGCTCATGGTAGTGTAGAACCTGAGTCGGACTTTCATACAGGCATTGACATTCTTAATCGTAAAGACCGACCCAATACATTACTATATCGGTTTTTACTGTGGGTTGAATCTAAACGCAAACGCAAGATTAAAATTCGTATTGACAAGTACGATACTTGGAGTATGGATTCTACATTGAGCATGATTATTTTGCCTATGTTAAAACAACTTCATGCGACAAACCATGGTGCGCCATTAGTTGATGACAATGATGTTCCAGAACATTTGCGTAGTACCAATGCAGAACCTAAAGAAAACGAATGGGATACTGATAGCAATCACTTTGCTCGTTGGAATTGGATTATGGACGAATTAATTTGGGCATTTGAACAATTGCAACCTGATTGTGATTGGGAAGATCAATATCGCACAGGTAAATATGATTTGCGTAGTGTGCCTTGCGAATGGGATGAAACTGGTAAACCCTCTCTTTTTGAATTAAAAGAAGGACCCAATCATACGTCTAAAATAGACGAAGCAGGTATGAAAGCACATCAAGAAAGAATTAACAATGGACTACGACTTTTTGGTACCTACTATCAAGGTTTATGGGATTGAATTATGAATAAAGATTTTAATAAAATGTCAAAAAGTGATATTAAAACTTGGTTCAAATTGAATGGATTTAAACTGACATATTCAGATAATTGGCGTAATGTAATGAAATATGGAGGTGGAGTTTTTTCTTTTAAAAATAGGTATTATCGAGTAAGAAACAATGGACCAGATTCAACATGGGTTGTTGATGTATCCGAACCAATTGAAGATTTTGATCGATGGGCCAATTCAACATTGATGAGAGATATTCCATTACAAGAATTTATGAAAGAATATGGTAAAACATGAAACCTAGATTATCGTTATTCATCAATGATCCAGAATGTTCCATCATATGTGGTGCTGGAATGTATGAGGCATTGTCTAATGATTATAATATTAAATTTTTTTCTAATGATAACTTTACAGTAAACACAATTAAAAAATCTGATATTATTGCGTTTCCTGGTGGAATAGGCGATAGCGACTCTTTTGATCACATATTCAGAAACAAACATATTGATACTGTTTCTGAATATGTGGAGAAAGGTGGTAGATATCTAGGTATCTGCATGGGTGCGTATTGGGCTTCAAAACATTATTTTAATCTACTAAATGGCATTAAAGTAGTACAATATATTAAAAGAGATACTTCTGAGATAAAAAGAAGTTATGCTACTGTTGCAGGAGTTAAGTGGGATGGTAATATTGAGAATATGTATTTCTATGATGGTTGTGCTTTAATTGGTGAAAAAAGTAAAAAAGAAATAATTGCAACTTATGCAAATGGTGATGCAATGGCAATCATACAAAATCGAATTGGTTTAATTGGTTGCCATCCAGAATCTACATTCTCATGGTATAGACAAGCATATTTAAATGCACATTGGCACGAATTTCGCCATCATGAATTATTGTTAAATTTTGTTAATAGATTAATGGAGAAATAACATGATTGAATGTATTATTCTTGGCGATAGTATTGGTGTTGGTTTATCAAAATATAAACCAGAATGTTATAATTATTCCCACGGAGGGTATAATACATATCAATGGAATAAAAGATATGTTGGTGGACTAACTTCATTCAAAGGTATTGATACAGTTATTATTAGTTTAGGAAGTAATGACCACAAATATGTTAAAACAGAAAAAGAATTAATTAAATTGCGCGATAGCATTGTTGCCAAGAATGTATATTGGATTTTGCCTGCTGGAAATTTGAAGTCGCCAAGTAACTTGCCAATCTCAGAAATTCAAAGTATAATTAATAAAATCGCATCGATAAACAATGACCTTGTGATTACAATAAAAGAATTGCAAAAAGATGGAATTCATCCAAATTCGGGCGGTTATAAACAAATTGTTAAGGATGTAAAATGAACAAACGAATTCGTGAACTTGCTGCCCTATGTTGGGATCCAAGGATTGATGGACGCCTTCATTTTGATCAAGAAATGTTCGCCCAGTTGATTGTTCAGGAATGTATGAGAATGTGTGAGGTTGCTCAAGTAGGGTATCTTACACACGGACTAGAAAAAGAAGCATCGGGTGCTTATTCTGTCAAACAATACATTGAAGAATATCTAGGAGTTGAAGAATGAACGAACGATTTAAAGAAATAGCCAGAGAATCCGGATTGTTAGTACATAACCCCAATAAGGTTCCTACTAAACTAGAAAAGTTCGCCGAACTGATTGTCAAGGAATGCGCCCAGATTTGCAAAACTGCGGGTGGAGATCAAGTATCTAACGCCAGCGAAGATTACCAAGAAGGCAGAGAAATGGGTGCCGAAGTTTGTCACAATATGATCAAGAAACATTTCGGAATTGAAGAATGAATGTAAAAGGAGAAAAATAATGGCAACTTGGAGTGTAAAACCCGCATGGAAAAAATCTATTCTTGAACGAAATTATCTACGCAAAGATGATAATGTTGTAATGATAGAAACAACCTGGCGTTCAGGTGAATTTTTAGTGTATACCGATGATGATAATCCACCTGGATTAGACTCTGGTGTTAACATTTTGAATTGTGGTTATGATTCAGAAATGATTGAAACTAATGATGGTTGTTCAGAAGATTATGATTTTGATGATTGTGATGATGATGTAAGAGAATGGTTGGAAAACTTTTTCGAAGAAGGTAATTCTTGGCTTGATTTAGAAGAACATGGTTGGATGCAAGACGATTGTGAAATGATTATTGATTGCGAAATGATTATTGAAAAAGAAGAAGAATGAAAAAACTATTAATTTCTTTACTTTGTTATTCTAGTATAACCATGGCCGAAACCAGGCCATGGACAGATGAAGAAAAATATTGGGGTACTGCATTAGGTGTTGCATTGTTAGCAGATTGGAGCAGTACGCGATATGCCGCCAGGCATGGATGGGATGGCGTCATAGAGAATAATATTTTACTTGGTCCGACTCCTAGTGTATCAAAATTAGACAGGCATTTTGTAATTGGCATACCACTTTTATATTTTGGTCTAGATCAAGTTGACAAAAATAGAAAATACTTTATAATGGGTGCGACTGCGATTGAATTTGTTGCCGCTCATAACAATGCTAGAGTAGGATTGAGGTTTCAATTTTAAAATGTGCGAAGCTAAAATGAAAATAAATGAAAATCTTGAATATGATAGTCCATCTACATTTCGGAGTTATCAATTCACGGAATCGGCAATCAAACAAGCACCTACACCAAATTTGAAAATATATTTCGGTAAGGACAGTAACTTTTCGATTCAGTTTTACACTAAAAACCCACCTAATAGATTTCAAAGATGGTTATGTTACAAATGTTTTAGAATAACATTGGAGTTATTAAAATGAATCACCCTAAAGGGTTAAAAGACACATATCACGAATTACTAAT
>Ga0209087_1000412_pt1 | contig 27453 bp, 25 predicted proteins | sample S_130805_EF_Meta_FD_187321 | JGI IMG/M metagenome (GOLD analysis project Ga0209087, IMG submission 187321) | Freshwater microbial communities from Lake Simoncouche, Canada to study carbon cycling - S_130805_EF_MetaG (SPAdes) (version 2) | ecosystem: Environmental > Aquatic > Freshwater > Lake ... | reverse complement strand
GAAAATAATTTGCAAAAATTGCGATAAGGCATAAAAAAATCAAATAAGTTATTTGCGACACGCGCCAATTTAATTGCGCAAAATGTTGGCATTTTTTTCATTTACCTGTCACGCTTATCCACGAACAGGTTTGGGTGACGGATCCGAACCATTCCGATAGGAGTAACACGTGGCCGCAGCAAAGAAAACTGCTCCAAAGAAGCGCAAGAAGGCAGCTGCTAAACCAGCAGCAGCCCCAAAGAAGCGTAAGAAAGCAGCTGCTAAGCCAGCTGCTGCAAAGAAAGCCGCTCCAAAGCGTCGCAAGAAGGCAGCTGCTAAGCCAGCTGCTGCAAAGAAGGCTGCTCCAAAGCGCCGTAAGAAGGCAGCTGCTAAGCCAGCTGCTAAGAAGGCTGCTCCAAAGCGCCGCAAGAAGGCAGCTGCTAAGCCAGCTGCTGCAAAGAAAGCCGCTCCAAAGAAGCGCAAGAAGGCAGCTGCTAAGCCAGCTGCAAAGAAGGCTGCTCCTAAGAAGCGTAAGGCTGCTGCAAAGCCAGCTGCTAAGAAGGCTGCTCCAAAGCGCCGCAAGAAGGCTGCTAAGAAGAAGTAGTCATCAACAATTAAAAATCCCCGCCACTTTATGTGGCGGGGATTTTTTTGTGCAGATTTTTATTAATTATTAATTACTTGATCTCATTTCTTAAATCATTTCCTACTCGTTCAAATATTTCCGTCAAAACAATTTGGTCTGCCTTGCTTAACTTATCTACAAATCTGGATCTCACACTGGCTACATGATCAGGGGCCGCAGCGACAATAGCTTTCCAACCTTTGGCCGTCATGACTGCAAAGAACCCTCTCTTGTCATCTGGGCAGGCTTCGCGTCGAACCCAACCGGCTTCTTCCATAACCTTCATTCGATGCGAAAGTCGAGAGCGCGAAAGCATGGCAATTTCGGCTAATTCAGCCATTCGCATTCGGCGATCAGGGGCATCACTTAACTGCGCCAAAATCTCATAGTCAGCCATTGTTAAATCATGTTGATCTAAATCAGTATCAAGGGCTTCAAGTAATCGGCGGCTGGCCACGATATATCTACGCCAAGCAGCCATCTCAGTTGGGGTCAACCAATTCGGTTCACCTGACTTTTGACCTTCTTGCCTTTGACCTTGAGGAGTCTTTTCCAGTGCCATAGGGTTAAGTGTAGATTAAATGTTGAACCTTCAACTACTTTTAAAGCGACGCTAAACCTGCGAGGGAAACCATGACCAAACCGACTGATCAGCCATTGGCTAGCGGAATCGATAAATCTCATATTGATAACTCATTTCGTCCGCAAGATGACCTATATCGATATTTCAATGGGGCTTGGCTAAAGACTCATGAGATCCCGCAAGATCGATCGTCCGATGGCATCACTTATCAACTTTATTTGGAAGCCGAAGCTCAGGTTCGTGAAATTATCGAGACCACCAAAGGCGATGGTGACGCCCAGAAGATTCGCGATTTATATGACTGCTTCTTAGATACCGAAGCCATTGCCAAAGCTGGCATTACTCCCCTGCTTTCAGATCTCGCCGCAATTGATGCCATCCAAACCCGCGATCAATTTATTCAAGTGATGGCTGATCTTGAGATGCGCGGATTAGGTGGCGCATTTGGGTTAGGCATTTACGGCGATGCCAAGAACTCGGAAATGAATATTGTTTATTTAGGACAAGGTGGATTATCACTTCCGGACGAGGCTTACTATCGCGAAGAGCAGTATGAAGAAATTCGCCAAGCATTTAAAGTCCATGTGGCCAAGATGTTTGCCCTTGCCAAAATAGATGGCGGTGCTGAACTAGCCGATGCGATCTATAACCTCGAAGCTCAAATTGCCGCATATCATTTTGATCAAGTTAAAGATCGCGATGTTGAGCTCACTTATAACAAGATGACTTTTGACGAACTCTGCGCTCTTGCCCCACATTTCGATTGGGCCACCTGGCTTGAATATAGCCAGATTCCAAAGCCTGCCTTTGGCGAATTAGTTGTACGACAGCCGGCCTTTTTTACCGGGCTGTCGGCTCTCCTGGAAAATTTTGATCCTGCGCCTTGGAAGGCTTGGCTGAAATGGCAGTTGATCTCTGGCGCTGCTGCATATCTGCCCGAGGAATTTGTGAACCAGAACTTTGATTTCTATGCCAAGACTTTATCGGGTACTCCAGAAATTCGAGTTCGTTGGAAGCGCGCAATTTCCTTTGTCGAAGGCGCACTTGGCGAGGCAATTGGCTCGATATATGTGCAGCGCCATTTTCCAGAAGCAGCCAAAGTTGCCATGCTTGATCTGGTTGCCAATCTAATTGAGGCCTATCGCGTAAGCATTAATGAGCTTTCCTGGATGAGCCCCGAGACCAAAGCTAAAGCGTTGGCTAAGTTAGCTAAGTTCACACCAAAAATCGGCTATCCCGACAAGTGGCGCGATTATTCGGCGCTAACAATTAGCCGCGATGGGCTCTTTGAAAATATTGGTCGAATCACCAAATTTGCTCGCGATATAGAGCTCGCCAAAATTGGTAAACCTGTTGATAAAACTGAATGGTTAATGACTCCGCAGACTGTAAATGCTTATTATCATCCGGTTCAGAATGAGATTGTTTTCCCAGCTGCAATTCTGCAGCCACCTTTCTTTGATCTAGCCGCTGATATCGCAGTCAATTACGGCGGAATTGGGGCGGTAATTGGCCACGAGATCGGCCACGGCTTTGATGATCAAGGTTCAAAATTCGATGGTGATGGCAACATGGTTGATTGGTGGACACAGAGCGATCGCACCGAATTTGAAAAACGTGCCAACCAGTTGATTAAGCAATTTGATGCACTCTTTCCAGAGGAGACACCAGATATCCATGTAAATGGGGCGCTAACGGTCGGAGAAAACATTGGCGACCTTGGTGGGTTAGCAATTGGATTTAAGGCCTATAAATTGGCTCTAAAGGGCGCTCAAGCGCCGGTAATTGACGGTTTAACGGGTGAACAACGATTCTTCTTATCTTGGGCGCAAGTTTGGCGCGGAAAAGTTCGGGCCGAAGAGTTACGTCGTCGCATTGCTACAGATCCACATTCCCCTTACGAGTTCCGGTGCAACGCAATCGTTGCCAATCTCAAAGACTTCTATGAAGCTTTTGAAGTAACCGAAGGCGACCAGCTTTGGCTAGCCGAAAGCGAGCGAGTAGAGATCTGGTAACTCTGCGACACTACCTGCCATGTCCATTAATGCGAGCCCGGGTTTCAAATTCGAAATCGACAAGTCGGCCGAAAATTCATTTGCCCGAACTGGCACGCTAACGACCCCGAATGGCGTAGTAGAAACACCTGCGTTCATTCCAGTAGGCACCAAAGCCACCGTTAAATCGGTATTACCTGAAGCTATGCGCGAACTTGGCGCACAAGCTTTGCTTTCAAATGCTTATCACTTGTACTTACAGCCGGGTCCGGAAATTCTTGACGCAGCTGGCGGCTTATCAAAGTTTATGAATTGGAATGGACCCACCTTTACCGATAGCGGTGGCTTCCAAGTTCTCTCACTCGGCGTGGGCTTCAAAAAAGTGCTCGCTATGGATTCCAAGACTTTTCGTGCCGATGATGTGATTGCTGATAATAAGCAACGTTTAGCTCACGTAGATGACGAAGGCGTTACTTTCAAATCACATTTAAATGGTTCGATGCATCGCTTCACCCCAGAAATATCCATGCAGATTCAACATCAAATTGGCGCCGACGTCATGTTTGCCTTCGATGAGTGCACCACCCTTCATAACACTCGTGGCTACCAAGAGCGCGCTATGGATCGCACTTATGCTTGGGCAATTCGTTGTTTAGATGAACATAAACGACTAACTGAAAGCAGAGCCGATAAGCCATACCAGGCACTCTTTGGCGTTATTCAAGGCGCACAATATGAAGACTTGCGTCGCAAAGCAGCTAAAGATTTAGGTTCACTTGAATCTTCGGGTATTTCATTTGATGGTTTTGGTATTGGTGGCGCACTAGATAAAGATTCACTTGGCACCATTGTGCAGTGGGTAAATAGCGAACTGCCAGAAGAAAAACCCAAGCATTTACTTGGCATTGGCGCCCCGGAAGATCTATTTGTGGGGGTTGAGAGCGGTATTGATACTTTCGACTGCGTACTTGCTTCTCGCATCGCTCGTTCAAGTGCCGTCTACACAATGACTGGTCGTTACAACTTGACTAATGCCATCTATAAGCGCGATTTCAACCCGATTGATAGTGAATGTGATTGCTATACCTGCGCCAACTACACCCGCGCATATTTAAATCACTTGTTCCATGGCAAAGAGATGATTGCTGCCACTCTGGCAACAATTCATAATGAACGGTTTGTGGTGCGTTTAGTTGATCAAATGCGAGCAGCTCTTAAGACCGGTCACTTCTTTGACTTAAAGGATGAATTCATGGGCCGCTTTAAACATAAATCAGGCCAACACCACGACTAAACGCTTTTTTGATTAAATTCAAACCTTAAATTAGGAACAGGGTTTGCGCTTTTGCTACTGCTTCTTCACGGCCACTAGCGTTTAATTTTCTATACACATTACGCAAGTGAGTCTTCATCGTATTGTGCGAGATATGTAAAGTCTTACCAATTGCGGTGATTGGCTTACCCGTCGCTAATGAACGTAGTACATCAATTTCCCGCTTAGTGAGCGGTTGACTTAAAGCCGCATTCTGGTTGTTCTTAGAGTTCATTCGCTGAGCCGCAGCACGCGCCAATTCCTCGAGATACACAGTTGGCCGCTTAGAAGCACTACGAATTATCAATTCCAGAATTGTGGGATCTTGCCGCAGAAAGGTTTCTTTGGCACCTACTCGTGCGCCTACATCTAGGCCAACTTTCAGTGAATCCATCGCTAGGGTTTCTTGTTCTATGTTTGCCTCACAACCAACTAAAGCTTTCCAGATTTGTTCACGAGCGCTATCAGAGTCAGAAATTTCTGGCGCAATCTTTTTCTTCACATCATTCTTAGATACGGCGCTGAGAGCCTGTCGATATTGATGCGTGAAGATCAAATCTTTTGGTAAGCGATTAAGGATTTGACTAGAACGTTCGTAATCTTTGACCCAGAACCGAAGGAATAGTTCATTTATATCGATGATCAGACTCAGGCCATCTTCACCTTTAAACTCAGTGGCAAGTTGCCGAAGATTTCGAATAACTGTAAATGCCTCTTCTACTTTTCCCTGGGCAACCAGTATGCGCGCCATAAAACATTCAGCCATAAATACCCATGGCCATTGCTGCCATTCTCGCGCCAATTTCGCAAGATTTTCTAATTCTGCAGTCGCCTTACCTGGTTCAGCGAATTCTAAATAGCAGCGCGCTTTAATGTAGATCGCTTCGGTATAACCATAGAATGCCGCGTATTCATTGCGCTTTCCAATTTCTTCAGCGAGCGATGCCGTGTCAAAAGCCTGTATGTATTCACCATCCAAAAATAGCTTCATAGCGCGAATTGTCTGCCAGAGAAATAGATCCTCGGGTGAACTACTACTGTCAATAATTTCTTTTACATCGGCTTCAATCGAATTTAAAATTGTGGAATCTTCGAAGATGAATGATCTAGCCGCAAATATCCGGTAGATGCCTAATCGATCAGATTGCTCGATATCAGGCTCGGTCGCTGGCTCGTGAAGAATTACTTCCATCTGAGAATCAAATTCAGACAACCGGCCGCGACAGAATGCGATATGAGCCAAGGCGGCTGCATTTACCTTTTTTAGGAAAGGAGCTAGTGGAGTGTCTTTGTAAGTAAAGCGCATTTCCTCGACCAACTGGATTGTACGTTCAAATTCAAAACTAGTCAGATGGCCCATAACCTTTGCTAGCTCAGAAAACATTCTATTTCGGGTGTTATCTAGTGGTAAATAATTGCTCCAATAAAGGATATTTCTGCCATCGCCACGGGTAATTAACTTACGTAACGCAGGCTTAAACATCTGACGCAAGTAGTCAGAATCATCAGACTTTACTGCGTGTTCTATGGCTAAATTCAAATTTCCAGTGAGTTGAAAGATTTCAGAGGCCGCTATTTGATTCTTGCGATAACTTTTGACGTCAGAGCGAGCTATCTCTTCAATTACTTCGCGGGCAGTGTTATTGAAAATATACGAACTTTTCTGACCAGCCGCTATCATTAGGAAGACGCCTTCGGCAGCAAGTTTATTCAAACTTGATTCATTGACCGGTTTTTGCGTAATTGATGTTGCCAAATCTACATCAAAGGTTTCAAAGCTAGACATCGAAGACAAAAGCTCTCTAGTTTCTTTTGGTAATTTTTCAAACTTGCTAATAACCAAATTTTTCACAAGTGTGTCATCTACTTCTAGATCGAATTTATTATCCTCGCCACTAGCGATTATTCCAACAGCTGATGGCCATCCATGAGTTTGCTGGACAATCTGATCTATTTTCTTTTCGTTTGCGTCAACTCCAGAGACCTGAAGCAAAGCTTTAATTTCATCTTTTGAAAAAACTAAGTCACCCGCAGTGATAACTGATAATCGTCCAATACTGGAAAATCGCTTAAGTGAGACCGTGGGCATTATGCGTCGCAAGGCAAATATATGAATGTTATCCGGAATCGCATCCATATAAGATTGGGTAGTGTTTAATTGGTAAGTAAAAGCATCAACGACATTATCTAAAACCATTACAATGTCTTCATTAAGATTAGCGATAGCCTGAAAAATTGAGGTAACAGTTTTTATTTCGATATCAGTTGAAAAATTTGGAAACTGCTCGCGAATCGCGCTGATTAAATAGGTAGAGATACCAACTGAACTATCTGTTTCTGACATCGTGTACCAAATAATTTTTTTCTTACTTTGCTTGGCCCACTCGGCAATTAGGGAAGTTTTGCCATATCCAGCCGGGGCCACCACCATCGTGTAGCCAGGGGCGCGATCATCAATTAACTCAAAAAGGTGACGCCTAGAGAGGAAATTTGCTGGTAGTTCAGGGGGGCGGATTCGGGAAAGGGTGATCCTTGAATCGTGCTCGCTCATAGGGAAAGGGTTACTTAAGTGGGTGAGAATTGCTATATCTAACCCCTAAATTGTAGGGGTTAGGAACTAAATAACCCCTTGATCTAACCCCGTAGCGCGCTTCGCGGCAATGATTACCGGACGACCATTCTCGAGGGTATGAACGCTGACTCGGTCATCAAAGGCACTGCGCAGCTCAGATGAGTGAATAACCGCATGCGATTCGCCATCTAGCAGCACTCGCCCACTCTGCATAATGATGATTCGCTCTGCGTACATCGCACCTAAAGTGATGTCGTGCATAGTTGAAACAATGGTGACACCGGTTGTCTTAATTTCCTCAACTTTGTTAAGTACTGAAATCTGATGATGTAAATCAAGAGCACTCGTTGGTTCATCAAGCAGCATTACTTCTGGTTCTTGTACCAGTGCGCGCGCAATTAACACTCGTTGCATTTCGCCACCAGAAAGCGTATTCACTAATTGGCTCTGCATTCCTAATAGCTGAGTTGCCTCAAGCATTTCGTGCACAATATTTCGGCTATGCGCGCTCTCTTTGCCCCAGCCATCTAATTTGGCTCGACCTAACATTACATATTCAGCAACACTCATAGCCGCAGGAATTGAGGGACGTTGCGGTACAAATGCGATGTTAAGTGATTTGTTTTTTGCGATTTCACGGCCGTTGTATTTAATCGAACCTGAATACGGTTGCATGCCAAGCATTGTGCGCAACAGGGTTGTCTTGCCAGCGCCATTAGGTCCGACCAAGCAACTCCAAGACCCTTCAGGGATATCTAAATTAATGGACTGTAGAACTTCAGTGTTATCAAAACGCACTGAGAGATTTTCGATATTGATCATTGGCTACCTCGATTGCGAGCTCGTAGAACGAATAAGAAGAATGGCGCACCGACAAATGCAGTAATGACTCCAATAGGTAGCTCTGCTGGTGATAGCAATGTGCGAGCGCCCAAATCGGCAATTACTAAAAAGGCAGCGCCTACAAATGCGATGGAAAGCAATGATCGATTAGTGGCCCGCTTGGTTAAGCCTCTAACTAAGTGCGGCACCACAATTCCGACAAAGCCAATAAGGCCGCTAGCTGATACGGCTGTGGCTGTGGCTAAAGTAGCTGCCGCAACGGCAATTATGCGGATTTTCTGGGGTGAAACTCCTAGGGAATAGGCCTCTTCGTCACTCAACATCAAAGCATCGAGGACCTTGGAAATTCGAATTAACACGGCAAGAGCGACGAGGATGTAAACCCCTGCCCACTTAACCACGTCCCAATTGGCAACAGTTAGTTCGCCCAGAATCCAAGAGTAAACCGGACGCAAGGCCGCACTGTTGCGTTGCTGCAGATAAGTTTGAAACGCTGTCGCAAAAGAGCCAACCGCGATACCCGCTAATAACAAAGTACTGGGATCAGTAAACAACCGACCCGCAACTAAGAAAGTAGCGGCCACTGCAAGTACGCCACCAAGGAATGCAAAGATTGGTAGCAGAGCATGGAGGTTTCCACCACCGTTGGTAATAGCAATCGTTGCACCTAGCCCGGCACCTGATGCCACGCCAAGTAAATATGGATCAGCTAATGGGTTTCTAAAGACACTTTGATAAACCGCACCACTTGTTGCTAGGGCTGCCCCAACAAGTGCGCCTAATACAACTCGCGGTAATCGCAACTCAAGCAACAATGTACGGTCTTCGTTTTCTAAACCATTAGGCAAGCCCAATAAAGTTCTAATGATTGATCCGAAATTTAAATTTACTGGACCAAAGCCAACTCCTAGTAAACAAGCAATCAGCAACGCCGCAGCAGCACAGGCGGTAATCTGCCAACGCCACACGCGATCGATCTGATTCTTCTTCATATATTTACTTCTTCACCTTTGCCAGGCACGCGGCAACGTAGCGATAGAAATCAACTAGACGTGGTCCCCATCTAGAGGGAATGTCGTTTGGTAGCGCAAATACATTTTTCTTAGCAACAGCTGTAATGCCAGACCAACCAGCACGTGCCTTTACTGTTGCCGCACTTTCGCCATATTCAGCATCGGCCAAGAAAATTACATCTGGGTCAGTTTTCAATAGATATTCAGCCGATAGTTGCGGATAGCCATAAGAATCAGCTCCGGCAGCTTTATCTGCGATATTAACCAGGCCAAAGTCCTTATAAACCATGCCGATGAAAGTGTCAGAAGTGACTGAATAAAGCGTGTTGTCGAGTTCGTGGAAGAAAGTTATTTTGACGGTTCTTTTGGTTCGGTTGATAATCGATTTAATTAGCGCAGCCATCTTGAAGGTGACTTTCTTAGCCTCGGCTGATCGATCAGTGACTACACCAAGCACCTCAATTTCTTGATACGCCTGAGCCAATGTCTCTGGAGCTTTCTCCATCAATACCGAGATCTTTAACTTTTCCAGAGCTTCTTTGACCACCATAGATTTCATTGCATCAACCGAGAGCACCACTAGATCTGGTTTTAAAGCAGCTATTGCTTCGACATTTGGTTCGAATGCACTCAGCTGAGTAATTGGCGCTGACTTTGGAAAATTCGAAAGTGAATCAACTGCCAAAACTTGTTTGCCAGCACCAATTTCAAATAGCGATTCAGTCGCACTTGGTGAAAGCGAAATGATACGAGTTGGTTTTTTAACAATTGTTGTTGAGTACCCACCTGATGAAATAGTTAGTGGATATTTGGTAGCTGTGCTCGCCGCGTTAATTGGTGAAAGCGGGGCAAGCATTAGCGCCGCGACCAAGAATGCCGTCGGTCGAGAAAACCTTTTCAACATAAAAATACTCCCTCAAGATATTTGAGGGAGAAAGGGGGCAATTAAACGAAACGTTCCGCGTAAAGGCCCAACCTTCCTCCGAGGTTGGAAATCACTTTCGGCGTCACGCCAGGCGACCTGGCTTAGATCTTGCGATCTTTACAGTTGCGGGACAGCACCGGAATCAAACCGGATTTCGCTAAACGCAACGCCACTTGTTCATTGACAGCCATAATCTTTAGTGACTGGGCCGCCTGGATCAAGTGCGCTGAACTTATCACGGCCAATCGCAAGAGGCTATGAAGGGCGTTTTCTTCGGAATTTCGCGCTTAAACCCCACGCAGTTACTCGATAAATAGCCTCAAAAACAATCTTTTTAGACATCTTGCTAACGCCATATTTACGTTCTACAAAGGTAATTGGAATTTCCAAAATATTGCCCTCGATTTGGGACATGCGTTTAGTCATCTCGATTTGAAAACAATATCCCTCGCTTTTAACTGATTCTAAATCAATCTGAATCAACTTGGCAGTGCGATAGATTCGAAAGCCCGCTGTCATATCTTTTACTTTGCCGCCAAGTAATAACCGGGCATAAACATTGGCAGATCTTGATAACCATTCTCTACGTCTAGCCCAATTCTGAACTGCACCACCAGAAATCCAGCGCGATCCAATTACTAAATCTGAGCCACTCTTTTCGATCGCGCTCATCAAAGTATGTAAATCACTTACTTGGTGTGAGCCATCGGCATCCATCTCAATTAAGAATTTGTAACCGCGGTCCTCGCCATATTTGAAGCCAGCTTTATAAGCACTGCCCAAGCCCAATTTCTTCTTTCGTTCAACCACGACAATGCGGCCGCTTTCCAAACCTAATTGCCGACAAGCATTGGCTGTGCCATCAGGTGAGCCGTCATCTACTACCAAAATATCTAAATTAAGTTCGAGCAACTGAGGTAATAAAATACCGACGCTAGTGATCTCGTTATAAGTTGGGACGATAACTAAATAATCACGGTTCATCGAAATAAACTCAAATATTAATGAGTTAGCGTAACTTTTGAGAGGCCTACAGGCGCATCTGGATCGAAGCCAGATTTCTTGGCGAATTCAAGTGAGAAGCGCTGCAGCGAAATAGCATCAACAATGGTTGATTCCATCTCATCATGGCAATCAGAGCCCGCAATCACAATGTCGCCAGCCTCTGGTGAACCGCCATTGCCAACCCAAATAATGCGACCAGTAATGGCCCGAATGCGAGTTGTGGCTTCAGAGATTGAATTTAGTGGCAGATGGGCTGGCGCAAAAACAAATACTTGAGTTTCTGGAGTCAGCGCCGAAATTGGGCCATGTAAATAATCAGCTGTTGAAAGCCCTTGTACCGAAACTTTGCAGGTCTCTTGGATTTTAAGTGCTGCTTCGCGGGCATTGGGATAGGCAAAGCCACGACCAAGAACCACAGTTTCATTCTCTCGGCTACAAGCTGCAACAGCTTCAGAAACTAGTGAGGCATTACCAGTTAACTTCTCAGCTTGTGACACTAATAAATCGCCATCAATTTTTAAGTTTGCCCAAGTTGCTACTAACAAATATGAAGTTAAAAGTTGAGCTGAATAACTCTTGGTAGCCGCAACAGCTAACTCGGCTCCGGCTTGCAGATCTAAGTGATGGTCAGCGGCTTTTGCCAGTGGCGAGTCAGCATCATTAGTTAGTGAAATCAATTTAGCGCCAGCGCGCTTTGCTGAATTAGCAAAAGCAACCAGATCTGGTGACTGGCCACTCTGGCTCAGCGCTACAACCAAAACACCTTGGTAATGAAGTTCGGCATCATAAATAGTTACCGATGATGGCGAAGTAAGGCCACAAGGCAGGCCAAGTTTGGTCTCAATTAAATACTTAAGAAAATGTGCCGCATTATCTGAGGTGCCGCGAGCCAAAATTAAAATTGAAGTAATTTTATTGACAGGTAAAATATCTTTAATTGGTTCGAGGGCGTCTAAGTTGCTTAAAATGCGACGGAACACCTTTGGGGTCTCAGATATTTCGGAGGCCATTACAGCGCCCAAACTCTCATTAGCCATACTCATGACGCTATCTTCCCACAGTCTCTAGTGAGCTTCCATGGCCTCTTTTAAGCGCACTAAAGTCTTGGCAACCACCATTTGAGTCCACGGGTACGCTTTACGAAACTTTAACCAGGCTTGAGATATTGATTTACGGCCATCAAAAGTTTCGGTGACTTCGCATTGATTTGGGCTAATTTCGCGAATTTCATAACGCCAACGCCAGCGACCTAAGTGGCGCCAGGCGATGAGTTTATTTTCTTCAAATTCAACAACAGTATTCATAATCTTGTAATCGATGCCTAAGTGCATTGACATTCCAAATTTGGCACCCAGCGAGAGTCGCTCTGGCCCACTTAACTTTCCACGAATGGTATTTGAACCATCAATTTCTTTATGTCGATTGGGATTTGCTAAGAGATCAAAAATTTCGGCAGCAGGTGCGTCAATAATTATGCGAGCAGCTTTAACTCGTTCATTACCGGTTTCAAAAATCTCCGCCCGAACATTCTTTCCATCAGCCATGATTACTCAGCCCTTTCTAATAGCATCGCCTAATGCTAATCCTCTTACCTCCTAGTGAGAAGAAGAAAGCAGCAACTATCCAAGAAAAATTTGATCTAAGTTCACTTTCATTTTCAGCCGAGCTATCCGCTATTCGATCACAAACCACAGCCGACTATGACACTTCGCGTACATCATCAGCTATTGAAATCTATGATGGAGTTCTATACCAAGGTCTGGGCTGGGATTCGCTTTCGGTAACACAAAAGAAGCGCGCCAATTCAAGAGTATTAATTGTTTCAGCACTCTTTGGCCTGGTTAGACCGCTTGACCAGATTTTTCAATACAAAATAAAAATAGATAGCAAGCTGTGGCGCGATGCGATCGCAGCAATATCTGAGAAATTAACGGACGAATTAATAATTGATTGTCGCTCATCTACTTACAAAAGCGTCTGGGTGGTTAATCCTGAAAACACAGTTGAGGTAAGAGTATTTAAAGTCACGGGTACAGAGCGAAGCGTGATCACACATATGTCTAAAAAATATCGGGGCGAACTAACTAGGCACTTACTTATGCAGGCTAACGATCCCGAAACACCGGCAGATGTGCAGCGCATGACTGCGCTGTTATTTGAATGCGAGCTCCGCCCGCCTGCCGATGGGCAGCCATGGGTGCTGGATCTGTTGATTTCTTAAGGGCAAAGTGGGCGAGATACAATCGCACCATGGATTTACACAAGGTCATTTTGTATTACGGCTTCACGCCGATATCTGACCCTGCCGCCATTAAATTATGGCAACGTACCCTTTGTGAATCACTTGGCTTAACTGGTCGAATTATTATTTCTAAGCACGGCATAAATGGCACTTTAGGTGGCGAGATTGAAGCGCTTCGCACCTATGTAAAGAAGACTAAGAAGTACAACGGTTTTCGCAAAGTAGATTTCAAGTGGTCGGCTGGCGATGGCACTGAATTTCCTAAGTTATCGGTAAAAGTTCGCAAAGAACTCGTAGCATTCGGCCACCCTGATGAAATTAAAGTTGATGAAAACGGTGTAGTTGGTGGTGGCATTCATTTACGCCCTGAACAAGTTAATGAATTAGTGGCAGAACGCGGTGATGATGTTGTGTTCTTTGATGGTCGCAACGCCTTTGAAGCCAAGATCGGAAAGTTTAGAAATGCGATTGTTCCTGATGTTGAAACTTCACGTGACTTTGTTGCCGAAATTGAGAGTGGCAAGTACGACCACCTGAAAGATAAACCAATAGTCACTTATTGCACCGGCGGCATTCGCTGCGAAGTTCTTTCTGCCGTAATGAAAACACGTGGTTTTGAGGAAGTTTACCAAGTCAAGGGTGGAATCGTTCGATACGGAAATAAGTATGGCGATGATGGCCTATGGGATGGCTCGCTCTATGTATTTGATGACCGCATGGCAATGGATTTCTCATCAAAAGCTAAAACTATTGGTGAATGCGAATCTTGTTCTGCCCCCACTAAAATCTTTGTTAATTGCTCAAATATTGCCTGTCACAAGCTGGTTTTACTCTGTGAAACATGTGCGGCTAAAGATCGCTCAAGTGGCTGCGAGCATGATTTATCAAAAAAGCGCGATTCATCGCTAATCGGCTAACGCAATCGCTTGACTAAGTAATGAGCGCTTTTAAGAATCAGGTAATCAAGCAGCTAACGCAAGAGCTTCCGTCACTTGGCGATCACAAGCGAGCCCTCGGGGCACAGGCATACATGAAAGATATTGCCCCTTTCTTGGGTGTTATGACGCCCGTTCGTCGTGCACTCGTTAAATCAATCCTCTCCAAATTGCCGGTGCCGACTTCAGATGAAATCGCTGAAACTGTAAGAGCGCTTTGGAAGTTAGAAGAACGGGAATATCAATACGCGGGAAATGACCTACTCGCCAAATACAACTTGCAGTTGGATAAGAAGTTTTTGGCTGATCATTGCGAATACCTGATTTCACATAAATCTTGGTGGGACACGGTTGATGGCTTGGGTAGTGCGGTGGTTTCACCATTGACCATGAAATACCCGGCCAAATCACTCATGCGGAAATGGAATAAGAGTTCGGATATTTGGCTAGTACGAGCATCTATCCAACATCAACGTGGGCGCAAATATGAGACTGATATCGACCTGCTCTTCGAACTATGTGCGCCACATGTGGCAGATAAAGAATTCTTCATCGCAAAAGCTATTGGGTGGGCGCTACGAGATCTATCCCGAATTGATAATCGCGAAGTCATTAGATTTTTATCCGAACATCCGGATCTAAATTCTGTAGCTGTACGCGAGGCCAAAAAACTTACGAAGTGACCGCATCTCGAATCATGCGAATATAGAACTTATCAGATACCCGTGAACTTGGTTGTGGGTCTCCCATTGCCACGAAACCTAACTTTTCATAGACAGTTATTGCTGAAAAGTTATCTTCCCAAACGCCTAAACCATGCCGCTGCCAGCCTTTTTCTTGAGAATGGTTATCAACAAATTTGATCATCGCTTTCAAAAGTCCAACACCGCGATATTCCGGCGAGCTCCAACAGCCACCTATCCAAGCCGTCGCCCCGAAATCACCAACGAGATTTTCAACTGTCATGATTCCGCCATCAGTTCCATCAACTGAAGCAATTAAGTAATGAAGGTTTTCGAATTTAGCCCGCCACTCAAATTCACTTTGTACGCTTTCAGTTTCAAGATTTCCGCCGATAGCATGAGGGCTATCTCTCAGTGAAGCTAGTCGTAACTCTTTTACTCGAAACCAATGTTCAGCAGTTAGCAGTTCTACCGCAATCTGATTCATGAAGTAATCATAAACCCTTGCCTTAAGCGTGAGTAGACTCAATAGGTCACAAGAAAACGAATTAAATTAGAGCTCCATTAAATGAGGGATAACACTCAAGATCGTTCATAAAGAACTGTCAATGAACTTGACGAGATAATTTTTCCATTCATCGCCGCTAGTAAATTCTTCTGGGTTGCCTCACTATTTTTCAGCGTTAAGTTTTCTGATAATCCATATAATTTTATGGTGTAACTCTTTGAACCTGGACCTTGAGAGCAAGGTGGCGTATAGCCAACTTTTTTACCTTCGAAATTCTGACCTAAAGTCCCAATATTTGTGGCACCTGCTGGTAATGATTTAATCGAAACTGGAATGTTATATACGGTTAGATAAAAGTGATTACCAATGTCCACTTCACCTGGTCTAAGTGGTCCCGGAACAGTGTCCATAATTATCACATACGACAGAATCTTGCTTGATCCACCTGTCCAAGAAAATCCTGGTGAAATTCCTCTTCCGTCGCAAGTGTTATCTACCGATAATTTTCCACCATTTGTGAAATCAGGACTAGATAAAATTAAAGGAGAATCAACAATTGATGGGCTATTTGGAAATACTTTTGACTCCGAAACTACTTTCCGAAAAAGAATCGTGTTATCTAACTTTAGATCATTACTCCAAATCAACTTGGCGCTTGCTGACCAGTCGATATTGAAATATCCGTCTTTAACGCCAACGGCTTCCTTGGTAAATTCCTTAGCATTTAGCCAACTACTATCTTTGTAAGTCGAAGAGTACCAAGTAGTTGAATTCTTAATTGTCTGCGACTTACAGTCTGTTAATGGGGTTTTAGAGGTAACGCATTCGGGATTAAGCGGCGCCTTGAAAACTACCAAGGATCTCCAGGTTGAATCTGTATAAGCAACAATTTGATTGGTCGTGAGATCTCGTATTTGCAGGATAATTCCACCATCGCCTATTTGCTGATTACTTTTTCCAATATATTCCAAGCCGGATGCATTTTCGACAAAGTCTTTAGCCATTAAGCCAATCGTTAATGGGTAGGTGGCCGTGAAGTTAATTTTTTCACTGTTAAATGACTTCTCGGTTGAAATTGAAACTGAATCTTCGCCAACTTTCTTGCCATTTACGTAAAGAGAAAACCAATTATCGGCCCAGATTTCGGCTTGAAAAGAAACGTTTCTGCTTACGGCGGCTTGGGATATACCCGAGCTGGGTAGAAATGCAAACGCCAGAATTAGAACAAAGATTTTCTTCATTTCTAAGCAGATCTCGTATAGGAATCTGCAGTTTTTCCATCAAACAAAATGAAATCCACTTTTGCTAAGTTGTCATTTGTTGAGACTTTGAGGAATCCAGATCCCCCAACTCCTTTACCTGAGATATATCCATACTGATTTATGTTTATCTTATCTCCCGGGTGACTAGGCTGCGGAACTGTTTGGTAAATAATTCCGTCAAGCTCTTGTTTTACGTATAAGTGATCATGTCCCTTGAATACAAAGCCAACTTTATGGTCTAAAAGTAATTGGTGAATCGGCTTACCCCAGCCTGTGCGATAAGTATCAAAACCGAAACTGCCATCGTTATTTTTACCTCCCCATTCATTCTTTAGCGCAATTTCTACGCCGCCACGGGAAGTTTGATCTCCCACTAATAAATGGTGAATGTAGATAAATTTATGCCTTTCCTTGGAATTCTTAAGCGTGTCAACTAGCCAGTCATACTGGATTTTCCCGAGTGTCCATTCCCAGCCGATAGCTGTTGGATTCTTCATGGTGTAAGTAAAGGGATCTAAAACGATATGAATCTGATCCGGGCCAGTGAATGAGAAGTAAGCCAATTCACCGGTTTGTTCCGGGAAATACTCCTTTCGATATTTCTTGGTATTAAAGGAGCTATATCCAAGTTCACCGTCGTGATTCCCAAGACAAATCTTTAGAGGGATGGTTCCGATCTTCTGGTAAAAACTTTTCATCAGTTCAAATCGAGCTCGAATATTTGCCTCAGTCTTCTGCGGCAATTTGTCGACCATAAATATGTCACCAAGATCCATCAGGAACGCGGGAGTAGCGGCAACAATCTGTGCCAACGTACCGTTATAAACATCGGCACTTGAATTTTCATCCATATGCGGATCAGCTTGAATAGCGAAAATTGCATTTGCTACTTCTTTAGTGGTCGCAAAATTCGCTTGCGCTAACGATAAGAAAGTCTTACTGGTACCCGACGCATAGCGAATTCGATAGTAAATGATTGATGCTGGCTTGACACCTGTGAGAATAATATTTTGACTAGCACCTTTGGCTATTTGAATTGTCGGGCTCTTTAAACCATATCCAGTTTTTGCATATCCATATTCGATGTATACCTGAATAGATGTAGTGGTACTTAATGATTTAACGGCAATTGTGGCAGAAGTAGCGCTTGGAGAACCGACTAAACTTGCGCTTACCACTTTGCTTGCCGCCACAACTCGGCCAATAGTTGTAGAGGTTAGAAGAGCAACTACCGTGCCGCGCAATAAATTACGGCGCGAGAGTGAACCGCTTGCCCAATTAATTAGTTTCTTTGCAGTACTCATTTTCTCTTGTATACCTCAGTCCTAATAGCTCCACTTGCGTCAACAAACTGCATGTTCACATCAGTTAATGTTGCTGAATATTTGACGTGAAAATCGGCACCATTCAAGGAATACTGCAGATCAAATGTATTGCTGCCAGTTCTTTCTAATCCGGTGATTGCAGCGCCCCTCAATGGAGCGCCTGCAGGTCGAAAACCTTTAGTTACTGCTTGTGGAGATACTTGGTCATCTATTTCTTGAACGACGCCTTTAAAGCCGCCATTTATATATGGGTAGGTTTTGGTTCCGTGATAGTGATATTTCTTTTTACTATCGAAGTGGCCATTAAATTCATCTAGACCGGTAACTTTCTTGCCATCAACTTCTGTCTCGCCATAAATTGGATAGCCATCAAGTGCATATGCAATCGGTGCTTTTGCTCCAACAATTGACTGTAGATGTAGAGGGGCTATGTGATAGTGATAATCATCTGCACGGCCGCAATGTCCTCCCCAATCATCGAGCTCTCCAGCCAATAAAGCATCGTCCCCTCGATTGTTCAACGCATTGAAGATTGGAACGCCGTTAGCGGCAACAGCTATGGCTCCTCTTAAAAAGTGAGTTTTCGCAGACATTGGCGCCGAACTAATAACTGGAGTCATCGGAATTGACCAAGCATTTACACCTGAATACGGTTGCACTGTAGGTACTTGCTGTTGCCAACTCTTGATACCAACCATCATTTGATGATCGGGTATTCCCGAACTTTCAACTAGGTAGTACTTGCCACTTCTAAATACTTTTACGCTATTGCTAAATGCTGAGAAACCAGCCAACTTAACTGCTGTGGCTCCAATAGCATCCGTACTGGACACTAGATTTCCAAGAAGTCCTAGGCTTGAAGCAAAGCCAGCAACTTTCAGGAATTTTCTTCGATCTAATTCAGATAAATGAAATATCTCATGGTCATGCCTAGCGTTGCTCATTTCATTATTCGCTCTCTATTTTGGTTTTACAACGTAGCTATGTGCTAGCTGCATATTTTTTCGAGCAGTATCCTGTGGTCTAGCAGCTAGGAAATATTCAATCTTTGCCTCGCTAGAAGCAACTGTTACTCGAACGTGTCCTGAGTTAGGAGCTTTAACGCCAGTTAAATATGCAGACTCATTAAACATGCGGAAAGTGTCATCAGCCGGGTTTGGCATTGATTGATAAATCAAACCGTCTCTCTCTTGAGTGCAGAAGATATGATCGTGGCCTTGAAAGAAAATATTCACTTTGTTCTTGACCATCAGGTCGTGAATCGGAAGTTCCCAATTTGGTCGTTCTTTGGCGAATGTACTTGTTCCTTTGGGGTCTTTCCCGCCCCACTCATAATTAGTTGATACTTCGATCGCTCCTCGGCCCGTTCCAAGAACATGGTGCGCGAATACAAACTTATATTTTGCTTTGTTAGTTTCCAAAGTTTTCTTTAACCAGGCATATTGCTCGTCGCCAATTCCTACGCTCCAAAGATTGCCAGTTTTACCGCTGCCTCCATTGGCCCCACCGCCACCTGCGGGGGCTTTAGTAGCTTTCGGAGATGCCTTTGCACCACCATTTCCACCGCCACCTTGCTTTGTGGCACTTGGTGATGGTGATGCTTCAGCGGTGGCCATTGGTGAAGCTGAAGTTGAATTTTGATCTTCCGCTACAAGAACACCTGCAACGTTATCTACTGCGTTCTTTGAATGCCAATATGGATCAAGCGTGATGAAAAGGGCATCCCCCCAAGTCCAGGAATAGTAATCACGAGGCAACCCAACGCCGACAACCTCTTGAGTATCACCAGTGTAGAAACTATTTGGAGCAGGGAGTGGGTAATATTTCAATCGCGCATTTCCAGCCAAAACTGCTGGATTAGTTGTAGTTCCATCAAGTAAATATGCAGCAGCTTGTTCGTGATTACCATTTACTAAATAAATAGGAACGGATGAACCGGCAACATTTAACCAATTGCGATGTGTTTTATAGATGCTTTCAACATTTGCTTGAGTTGCCGCACCCTTGCTAATTAGCGGATCAATACTGAAGTCATCGCCCATCAAGATATGAAAGTCTGGTTGCTGCGAGGCGATATTCGCCATAGTTACATAGTAAAGATCTGAGTTAAACATGTTGCCTGAACGCTCTGGGTGAGTGTCTCCTTGGACCGAGAATGAGAACGCCGTTCCAGCCTTGCGTTGAGTCATGAACGAATTCTGTTTTTCGTTTACCACAGTTGAAGAATCCGCTGTTTTATAAGAGAAGCGATAATAAACTTTAGTATTTGCGCGAAGACCAGTTAATTCAAAGACTACTGGGGCACCTGCCTTTAGAGATACTGCTGAAGTCTTGGATGAATACCTAGTTTTAGTAATTCCATATTCAATATAGCCGTTAACATCAACGCTTGATAGAACACTTATTGCAATTGAATTATTTGTTGGTCGACCAAGAATTTTAGTAATAACAGGTGCCGTTACACCAAGTGCTTTACCAATTGAAGTGCCGGCAATTGCCGTTACAGCTGCGGCGCCAAAAAGTGATCGGCGGGATATTGGGTTTTTCGCCCAACTCTTAAATAGGTATTTGCTCTCATCGCTCATGCGGTAAAAATAGAGGATTATCTTTTTAAATAATCTAATTTACCTTTGTGAATATCTTGTGGATTTTCCCCGATGGTCAGCGGGTAATTTGGCTTTCTACTTAGCGTTTGGGGTTTTTGTTGGTTTTGAATTTGATTTATCGGTTGGTTTTGGATTATTTGACTTAGCTGGCTTGGCAGGTGGCGTAGGCATAGGTGCTGGTGTTGTTTTAACTGGCTTTTCGCCTGGCTTAACAACTGCTTCCATGGCAGCGTTACGTTCTGCAATTGCTGAGTCCATTTCCATTTTTCCGATAGCGCCAGCAGCTTTCTTAGCTTTTGCTGTCGTAGCGGCAGCTAATGCAGCGCTAGTTCGGATTTTGATTTCATCGGCATCGCTCTTAAATTTAGTTGCAATATCCTTGCGAGCTTGTTCCGCAGCTTTCACTGCCGCATTCCAATTTATCATCGCTGTTTTAAAGTTTTCTTGCTCGGCTTTAATGGCCAAATTCCAATTTGATAAAGCTGTTTGATATTGCTGAACCGCTAATTGGTAGTCACTCTGAGCATCAGCTAATGCAGTATTAGTCGAAGCAACTAGCGAGCTCGCGATTAATGCGATTACTGCGAGGCGCTTTTTCATCTTCGACCTTTCGATAGCCCGTCCCGGGGATGAGATAAGGATGCGGGTTAAGTTTGTGAAATCCTTGTGAATCTTAATGATTTCGCAAATGAAATGGGCGAACTAGCCTGCTGCCCTACCCATTGAAGACTTTACGAACTAGCCTTACCAGCATGTCCGAACGGCCAAAAGTATTAGTTATCGATGACGAACCAGGTGTCCGAGAGCTAATTAGCGAGGCGCTAAGCATCTCTGAGATCACGGCTGTTCAGGCCGCCGATGGGCTTGAAGCTCTCTCGCATCTTCGGCGCGAAAGGTTCGATCTACTAATTCTTGATATTAATATGCCAAAGCTTGACGGCTTAGCTCTGCTCGAAAAATTACGCGCTGAAGGCATGTCGGTTCCGGTATTGATGCTCAGTGCGCGCGCAGATAAGGCTGATATTAATCAAGGTTTGCGAATAGGCGCTGATGATTATTTAACTAAACCATTTAGTATCGAAGAGTTGGTCTTGCGAGTAAAAGCAATTATGCGTCGAAGTAAAGGTGAAGTTGCCGAAGTCAAAGTACTTACGTGTGGCCCAATCTCAATGGACTTTTCAAAATATTCGGTTAAGTTCAATGATCTACCAATCGAATTGTCCCCGACTGAGTTCAAATTGCTCGAGCAGTTGATTTTGAACCGTGGAAATGTAGTCACCAAAGAAACTTTGCTCTCTGAAGTTTGGGAGATAGATTTCAAAAGTAGTTCGACAGTAGTTGATACCTATATTTCTTACTTACGTAAAAAACTACATATCGATGGCTTTGATGGTATCAAAACAGTTCGCGGCATTGGTTTTCAGATTGTGGCTGATTAATGAAATTGCAGACTCGTCTCACGGCACTTGTCTCGGCCATAATTATTCTGATTTCAGCTGCGATCGGGCTTTTTGCAATCAGCATCACTGAAAGAAATGAAATTGGTCGAGTTGATTCAATTCTGGCTTCAGCAGTTAATCAGCTTGCCAATACCCAGGATGAACCGCTCTCTCTGGCTTTATTGCTTGCCGATCAGAGTGACCTTAAATTCACGGTTTCCTACATATCTGCCGCACGAGAAATAACCTCGCTTAATCAAAGTTCTGGTGATCTACCTGGTGTGCCAAATAACCAAAATCTGTTTGCCTCTCTTTCTGAAGGTATAACCCTAAAAACTGATGAAATGAACCGCATTAGAGCTATCCAATTGCCAGATGATGAATTCTTGGTTCTGTCAGTTTCGCTTGCCGATATAAAGACGGCTAAAAGTCAGAATATTCGCTACTTATTCCTCTTTACGCTGGTCATGGTTTTGCTTGGAATTTTCGTATCGAACTATTTATTCCGCCGCGATAACGAACTAAATGAAGTTGTTAATTCGCTCCAGAAAAATCAAGACAATATGCGGGAATTTCTCGGAGACGCTTCCCACGAACTGCGCACTCCATTAACTGTGATTAAGGGTTATGTTGAACTATTAAGTAATAATCAAATAACTGATGCGAATAAAACTGCCGAATATTACACACGCGTGGGTCACGAAATCGAAAGAATGCAGTCTTTGATCAATGATTTGCTCTTAATCGCCGAGCTAGAAGATCAAGCACCGGTTGAGACAGAAATCATTAATTTCTCACGTGAAGTAGCTCGCTTAAGCAATGATTTAAAAACGTTGCAACCAAGTCGACCTATTGAGACAAAGATCGAGCCGGGAATTTTAGTAAATATCTCTCATAACTATGCTCAGCAGTTGTTAGCTAACATATTTTCAAATCTTCGTCGGCATACTCCCGAGGACTCACAAGTACTAATTGTCTTAGCTACGACTAGCAATAAGGCTGTATTAACTATTTCTGATGCTGGTTCTGGCTTACCTGAAGAGGTGTACAAATCGGGGATCCAATATTTCCAGCGATTTGATCGTTCGCGCTCGCGAGAATCAGGTGGCAGTGGGTTAGGCATGACGATTATGAAGCGCATAATTGAAAATGCCAACGGTTCGATTGAGCTTCGTAAAAGTCAATTTGGCGGACTTGAGATTGAGATTAGTCTGCCGATAAGTCGTGATTAATTTAGCTACCAAAAAAAGTTAGCTGATTACACCAGTTGAAAGTAAGACCAATAAGAGTGAACCAAGTGCAATTCGATAAATAATAAATGGCGCAAAACTCTTGTTGGAAACAAACTTGAGCAACCAGGCAATTACTGCATAACCAATCACAAATGCGATTGCCGTTGCGAGCAAGGTTTCCAAAATTGTGAAGGTGGCGGTGTTCCCACCTTCTGCGATCGCGCCCTTTAGTTCATAAAAACCGCTGCCAAATACTGCCGGCAGAGCTAACAAGAAGGAATAGCGAAGAGCTGCTTGACGGCTGTAGCCAAGAATGCGACCCATCGCAATTGTGGCACCAGATCTAGAGACACCTGGAATAAGGGCCAGTGATTGCGCAAAACCATATAGCAGGCCATCGCGCACACTTAAGTTAGATAGGTCGCGATCACTATTTCCATACTTATCAGCAATACCCAGAATTACACCAAAAATAATCAAGGTGCTTGCTATCAACCAAAGCGAGCGAAATTCATTTCTGATTACATCGCTGCCCAAGTAGCCCAATACGCCAATCGGCAAACTTCCGACGATTATTAACCAACCCATACGGGCATCTGATTTTTCACTTGAACTTAAACCTGGACGCTTTGTTATCTGGCGAAACCAAGCCGAAATAATCTGCTTAATATCATTGCGAAAGAAAATTAGAACTGCGAGCTCGGTGCCGATCTGAGTGATAGCCGTGAAGCGAGCACCAGGATCTTCGGCGGTGCCGAATAGCGCCCCTGCGATTCGAATATGGGCACTTGAGGAAATCGGTAGGAACTCAGTTAAGCCTTGTAAAGCCCCCAAGAAAATTGCTTCGAACAAGGCAGCCCCTAAAGTTAGTTTGAATTAGAACCCCATCTTATCGAGGGATCTCCTCTAAACTCTGGAATTGTGAATGAATACGAGGCTGAAGTTCAAGAGCGTTGGGGCGATACTGCTGCTTTTGAACAATCTAAACCACGCACCTCAAAGTATTCGCATGCAGATTTTGCCGCAGCCAAAATTGACCAAGAAGCGGTTACTGAAAGATTCGCAAATGCATACGGAAATGGCGTTGATTTCAAGTCTGCCGAAGTCCAAGCAATGGTGGTCGCTCATCGAGAAGCTATTACTAAATGGTTCTATGATTGCTCAATTGAGATGCAAAAGAATTTAGCTTTGATGTATGTAGGTGATGAAAGATTTAAAAAGTATTACGACGGTCGAGTTCGTGGTTTAGCACAATATGTGCACGATGCGATTATGGCGAAAGGTTAAAAGGTGACTCACAACAGCGCTCAAACCACTTTGCAGCCTTCAACTCGCACAACTGACATCTTGAGTTACTCACATGATGCCTCACATTATTTGCTTAAACCAAAGGCGATCTATACCCCTGAAACTAAAGAGCAGCTGGCTGAGATTTTTTCGCTGGCCACCGAACTTGGCATTGGCGTAACTTTTCGTTCTGGCGGCACCAGCCTTAGTGGGCAAGCAACCAGTGATGGATTTCTAGTCGACACCCGCAAGAATTTTCGTGGCATTAAAGTAGGCAACCAAGGCGAACAAGTTTCAGTTAGTCCAGGCGCCACAGTTCGCGCCGTCAATACTTCACTAGCTCGCTTTAAACGCAAGCTAGGACCAGATCCTGCAAGTGAAGTCGCCTGCACAATCGGCGGCGTTGTTGCTAACAATTCTAGTGGCATGTGTTGTGGCACAGAACAGAATTCTTATCGCACTATTGCATCCCTTGTTTTAGTTCTGCCCAACGGATTAGTTATCGATACTGGGGCTAGCGATGCTGATGACACTCTGCAGCAAAAATCCCCCAGCATTCATGCTGGCTTGATCGCCTTACGCGATCGCGTGCGAAGTAATCCAGATTCAGTGGCGCTAATCAATAAGCTATTTAGCATCAAAAACACCATGGGCTATGGCATAAATTCCTTCCTTGATTTTGATTCCCCGGTAAAGATTCTTGAGCACTTAGTTGTTGGCAGTGAAGGCACGTTGGCTTTTGTTGCCGAAGCGACCTTTAACACTGTGCCGGCATATTCACACTTGGCTACTGGATTACTGATTTTTGAATCATTGGCCGATGCCACTGGCTCATTGCCCGAACTCGTTAAGGCTGGCTTTGCGGCGATCGAACTCATGGATGCCACCAGTTTGCGTGTGGCTCAGCGTGACCCAGAAGCAACAACTGAGCTAAAAGCGATCAAGGTTGTTAATCACGCAGCGCTATTAGTTGAGTTTCAAGAGGCAACTACCGAAGAATTGGCCAGCAAAGTAAGTGCTGTAATGCCTGTATTTAGTGCTTTGCCATTAACTCAGCCAGCTCAATTAACCAGTGATGCCGCCACTCGTAATAAAATCTGGCATATCCGTAAAGGCTTATACGCAGCAGTTGCTGGCAATCGTCCGTCAGGGACTACTGCGCTTCTTGAAGATATTGCCGTGCCAGTTACTGAGCTCTTATCAACCTGCGAGGAACTAATTGCACTACTTGTAAAACATGAATATACCGATAGCGTGATCTTTGGTCATGCTCGCGATGGAAATATTCACTTCTTAATCAATGAAGATTTCGAGAATCCAGCCAAGATGCAGCGATATAAGTTATTCACTGAAGAAATGGTTGAGCTCGTTCTAGCTCACGGCGGAACTTTAAAAGCTGAACACGGCACTGGTCGAATGATGGCACCCTTTGTGCGCCGCCAATATGGCGATGAGCTGTATGAAGTGATGTGGGCGCTTAAGAGATTGATAGATCCAGCAGGCATCCTAAATCCTGGAATTATTTTGAGTGAAAATCTAGAAACGCACCATGAGAACCTAAAAGTATTTCCTAAGATTCAAAAGATTGCCGACAATTGTGTTGAGTGCGGATATTGCGAACCAATCTGCCCAAGTAAAGATTTAACGTTAACGCCACGAAAGCGCATTGTCCTGCAGCGCGAATTAGTGTTGGCTAAAGCTGCTGGTAATTCTTCGCTGGCCAAAGAGATCGAGCGCGAATTTGCCTATGACGGCGCAGACACCTGTGCCGTCGATGGCATGTGTGCCACCACCTGCCCGATTTCGATTAATACGGGTTCGTTAGTTAGCGAATTACGGGCAGAGAGTGCTTCACCTATTTTTAAATCTGCCTGGAAACTTGCCGCCCAGAATTGGTCACTATTTACGCTCGCAGCCGGAACGGCTCTAAAGATCGCAAATCAGATTCCTGGGCTCAATAAGTATCCAACGGGCGGATCTATCCGCAAAGGTGCGCCAATTAATGACTTTGACGCGATTTTTTTCCCATCATGTACCGGCACACTCTTTGGAACCAGCGACTCGGCAGGTGCCTTTATGGCTCTAGCTAAACGCGCAGGTTTAAGAATTTCGATCCCAGCTGGAATTGATTCGCTCTGCTGTGGAACCCCGTGGAAATCTAAAGGTTACGCAAGTGGTTATGAAATCATGAGCAAAGCAGTTACGGCTGCACTCGCTAAAGTAACTAAGGGCGAGCAAGTAACCATTGTTACTGATGCTTCTTCTTGTTCTGGCGGGTTAACCGAACTACTTGCAGGCCAACCACACTTACGAGCAGTTGATTCAATTCAATACGTTGAAGAAAAAATCCTGCCAAAACTTTCGATAACTAAAGTACCTTCTGTCGCGCTACACCCGACTTGCTCAACTACCACCCTGGGTATTAACAGTTCGCTAACTAACTTAGCCAAGGCAATCGCAGATGAGGTATTTATTCCAGAAAATTGGGGTTGCTGCGCATTCGCTGGTGATCGCGGTCTGACATTTCCAGAGCTAACGGCATCTGCAACTCTAGAACAAGCAAATGAAATCAATGCGCGGGAAGATTCTTTTCACATCTCAGCTAACCGCACGTGCGAAATAGGCCTGTCAAAGGCAACTGGCAAAAAATATCGCCATATCCTCGAAGTTCTCGAAGATATGGCGACACCTTAATTACTAGTTAAATATCGAATCGATCTGCGTTCATAACTTTTACCCAAACGGCAATAAAGTCCTTAGCAAACTTAACCTTGTTATCATCTTGGGCATATAGCTCAGCATATGAGCGCAATACCGAATTAGACCCGAAAACTAAATCCGCGCGGGTGGCAGTGAATTTCACGTCACCGGTTGCGCGGTTACGAATGTTGTAAAGGTTGACTCCGGCTGGCTCCCAGACATAAGTCATATCGGTTAAATTCACAAAGAAATCAGGGGTTAGAGCGCCTACCTGATCAGTGAAAACACCATGTTTAGTTCCACCGTGGTTGGTGCCAAGAACTCGCATTCCACCGATAAGAACTGTCATTTCTGAGGCTGTTAGCCCCATCAATTGGGCGCGA
>Ga0209087_1000411_pt1 | contig 27459 bp, 17 predicted proteins | sample S_130805_EF_Meta_FD_187321 | JGI IMG/M metagenome (GOLD analysis project Ga0209087, IMG submission 187321) | Freshwater microbial communities from Lake Simoncouche, Canada to study carbon cycling - S_130805_EF_MetaG (SPAdes) (version 2) | ecosystem: Environmental > Aquatic > Freshwater > Lake ... | reverse complement strand
AAGAAGTCATGCGTAATTTACTTGAAAGCGTTCAAACTGCCCGTTTGAAAAATGCTTTTGAAAAGTATCTACCAGCAGTGTTGGAAGATAGATCTGTGAAAGCCCGTAAAGTAATTGCAGAATCTGTCACCTCAGTAACTGGTGATAAAACTACTGTTCCCAGTGTGTCGGAAGATCGCAGCAACGTGATTGACCTCAAGCGCCTGGCAGGTCTTTAATCTTAACAAGGAGACTTAAATGTCACAAGAACTATTAGAAAGTCGTTGGGGCGAAACCAAAGAGGCACTGTTAGAAGGTCTTAATGGAACTCGACGCAATAGCATGAATGTTATCCTCGAAAACACTCGTCGCTATTTGAAAGAGAATGCAACAGCTGGTTCTACCGCTGCTGGTAACATTGCTACACTTAACCGTGTTATTCTGCCAGTGATCCGTCGTGTTATGCCCACCGTTATTGCTAACGAGTTGGTTGGCGTTCAGCCCATGACAGGTCCAGTTGGTCAAATCCACACCCTGCGTGTGCGTTATGCCAACTCATTGACAGACACTTCTGCAGCCGCTACTTCTGTATCAGCTGGTGAAGAAGCATTGAGTCCATTCAAAATTGCTCAGGCATACTCTACTGTTCCTAGCGGAACAAACACTGCTACCAACTACACTGGTGGCAACACAGCTACCATGGAAGGTACTGGCGGTAAGCAAATTTCCGTTCAAATCCTGAAGCAAGCCGTTGAAGCTCGCACACGTAAGTTGCAAGCTCGCTGGACATTTGAATCTGCACAAGACGCACAAGCCATGCATGGTATTGACGTTGAAGCAGAAATCATGGCAGCATTGGCTCAAGAGATTACAGCTGAGATCGATCAAGAGATTCTCTTGAGCTTGCGCTCACTGGCAGCTACTGAGTTCACATACAACCAAGCTACCGTTTCTGGTACAGCAACATTCGTTGGTGACGAACACGCCGCACTGGCTGTGTTGGTTAACCGTGTTGCTAACTTGATTGCTCAACGCACACGTCGTGGCGCTGGTAACTACGCTGTGGTTTCCTCTGCTGCGTTGACAGTGTTGCAATCTGCAACAACTTCTGCTTTTGCTCGCACTACAGAAGGTACATTCGAAGCACCTACCAACACCAAGTTTGTTGGTACATTGAACGGCTCTATGAGAGTGTTCGTTGACAGCTATGCTGCTGACACACAATCAGTGCTGGTCGGTTACAAAGGTTCTTCAGAAGCTGACGCACCAGCATTCTACTGCCCATACATTCCTTTGATGAGCAGCGGTGTTGTGCTTGATCCAACAACATTCGAACCAGTCGTGTCATTCATGACACGTTATGGTTACATCGAATTGACCAACACTGCTAGTTCATTCGGCAACGCCGGTGACTACGTTGGTGAGATCGCAGTTTCCAACTTGTCATTCTCCTAATCAGAGAAGCCAACCCAGGGATGGGAAGGAACAAAAAAGCACCCTCGGGTGCTTTTTTGTTGGCTATACTTTGAACCAAGTTAGATATTGTTCTATTTTCTTTGTGACTGACTTCCAGTCACCCATGCTGGGCTGACGGAATATGCGCACAGTGCTGTACCAGGGACTTGAGTCTCGATCCAACATCCAACGCCAGTCTGTGGCAAACCACTGCAACATCAACCAAGTGGGTCGGCCCATGGCTCCTGCCAAGTGTGTGATAGCAGTGTCTACACTGATCACAACATCCATGCAATTGATCAATGCTGCGGTGTCGGCAAAGCTCTGTACGCTGCCAGGGTAGCGTGTTACTCCGGCATCGGCCAAGGCTTGATCTTCCTCATCTGTGGCATCAACTTGTAAATTGATCCACTCATATTGGGGATTGTTTTTGATCAATGCCAGCATATCTTCAAACGGTACTCCTTTGTGACGGTTCAACCAAGCATCTCGACGACCACTCCAGCTAAATCCCACACGCATGCGTTTCTTTGCACCTAATACTTTTAACCAAGCAGCAGCTTTGTCGGGTTCCGGATTGATGTATTGTACTTGTCGAGGCAAATTGTCCAATGTGACACCCAACACTCCCGGTATACTCATAATAGGAATCCAGTAGTCAAACTCAGGAGGTTGATCAGTGTATGTGCCAATCCAGGAAATCACACCACTGTTGCTCAACAGTGGAATCAGTCCTGCAGTGGTTTGAAACAGCACCCGAGCACCGGCGGCATGCAAGTTAAACAAGAACCTACAAAACTGTATGTTGTCCCCGTGTCCTTGCTCGCCTACCACAAGAATAGTTTTGTCTTTTAAATCTTGTCCAGTCCAACGAGGTTGAGCATGCTGTGGTAATGAACCTGCCAGGTGTTCATACTGCCAACGTGCCTCGTAAGCAGGCCACCCACGGGCATAGTCGCCCATGATCAAGTGACTCACGGCCAAATTAAAATGTGTTGTGACATTGTTGGGATCCAGTATGGCAGCATGTTCCAAGAACGGTATGCCTCTGCGTGGTTGTCCCATTTCTCGCATGACATTGCCATAGTTGTTGAATGCCGCGGCAGAGTCTGGATCCTGGCACATGGCCAAGGTGTAGCACTGCAACGCTTGTGCAGGTTGATGGTTGGCACGATATTGGTTGCCTTCTTCGATAAGTTGTGATGAGTCCATGCAATATTTACAGTATACACAGTGCGGTTAATTATTTTACCACATCCATAAATAAAAGTCAACGCAATACGGCGTTTTATGCGGTTTAACCCTCCGCGTAGCGACTAGAACTCGCATCGGACTTCTTTAAGGAGAAACAAAAATGGGACGTCCTCTAAAAATTCAACAATACTCTCTTGGTTCTGGTGATACTACTACCAGCACTACAAATGGCTACGGTGTGCCAGTTGTGATAGACTCAGCATATCCAATCTTTGGTCAACTGACTGCGCCAGTCAAACCTGCCACATATACCAATGCTCAATACTTTGGTGTTGTGGGTGGTTCAAACACTGTGCCTGGTCAAGCACAGAGCCTGACCGGTGCTGACTACCCCACGGTCAAAATTCGCGTGTACATCACAGGTGGATCGGAAGATGATGGGTTCATCATCACACAAAAAGGTGCTTATGAATACAAAGTGGCAGCACTGACTCCAATCAATGCCACATCAACTGTGGCCGGCAACGCATATCGTATTTTGACTACTGGTACTACACCTTGGTCTGCAATTGGCGGCCCAACCAGCGGTGTTGCAATTGGTGATGTATTCTATGCCACTGGAGTGGGCACAGGCTCGGGCACAGTGCAATTGGTAGGAACTTGTCAACTTGCTAACTTGGCCGATAATTCATTGACTGCTGGTACCATGACCATTACCATGGACATTGGCGACAGCGCAACCACTAGAGTGAGCAAACTCACCAACAAGTATGCACTGGACTGGACCGGCGGCAATACCTATGACGCTGCCTCTGTGGTACAACGTATTCGCTACTTGGCCAACTTCTTTGATCAAGGTGAAGTTGCTATCAAATCTGGCACTGCTCAAACCAATCTTACTTTGGCGCAAATCAACAGATACGATGCTTAATCAAAATAGTTGATTGATCAATCCCTCCAGATACATACTGGGGGGATTTTTTTATGAGCGCAGCATTTGTGTTGGGCAACGGCGTCAGCCGATTGCCAGTGGATTTAAATCAGTTGAAGCAACGTGGCAAAATCTACGGATGCAATGCCTTGTACCGAGAATTTGCGCCTGATGTACTGGTCAGCACAGATCGAGGTATTGCACAAACAATTCAAAATTCTGGATATGCACAAGAACATACCATGTATACCCGAAAACCCTTGCCTGGATTGGGCGCACGAACTGTACCACAAAGTTACTTTGGATTCAGTTCAGGTCCCATTGCTGTGGGGTTGGCTGCCTTGGACCAACATCTGGCAGTGTATCTTGTTGGATTTGACATGGGACCAACTGCCACTAACAAGTTCAACAACGTGTATGCTGATACCGAATTCTACAAAAAAAGTTCAAGTTTGCCCACATTCACAGGCAACTGGACCAGACAACTTGTGACCATTTGTCGAGATTTTCCTGACACCAGTTTTCATAGAGTAATGGGTGATGCCACTGCTAGTATACCAGAGTTAAACAGCATTGCCAATTTAAAAAACATGTCCATGACAGACTTTCTTGACCGCATAAATAACACAAAGGACCTTTAAATGTCAACAGTCAAACGAGTCAGTGGCGACTACACCGTACAAACCATAAATGCAGGTGATTTAGTCACCCTACAAAGTACCAATGTGAACATTGTGGGCGACCTCACTGTGACTGGTAACGCTGTACTGACAGGCAATATTAATGCTGACAAGATATTCAATGGTACCAGCAGTGTTGAAATCCCCACAATCAATGGCAATATCACATTCAATCCTGGTGGTGTGGCCAACATCATGGTGGTATCGCCCACAGGCACGTCTTTCAGTGGCGCAGTGGCATTTGCTGGCAACGTTGATGCAGGAAATTTAAATACCACCGGTGGTGTTTACACTACCAATGCTGCCGGTGCTGGCAACATATCCATTGTCAACGGCAACATGTTGATAGCGTACAGTTCCAATGCAACCAGCAATCAGAATATTAGATTCCAAGACTCAAACACCGCTGTGACTACACTGGGTGCAAACATTGGTGGCATTGAATGGTTTACATCTGATGCTACAGGTGCTGGCGCTAGAATCACAGCAAGAATTCGTGCCGTATACGAAGACGTCAACGGCAATGCCAACATTCAAATTCAAACTGGCAGTACTAGTACACCCACAACAAGAATCACAGTGATTGGCAGTTCGGGCAATGTGGGCATAGCCAATGCCGCGCCATTGCACACCTTTGCTGTGACTGGCAATTCTTATATAAGTGGCAATGCCAGTGTGATTGGCAATGTCAGTACTGGTAACATTCTGAATTCAGGACTCAACAGTGTCACGGGCAACATCACTGGTGGTAACTTGATCACAGCTGGATTAGCTACAGTAACTGGAAATATTACTGGTGGTAATTTGATCAGCGTGGGGGTGATCAGTGCTGGTTCTGCTGGTATCAGTACTACAGGCAATGTACGTGGTGGCAATATCAACAGTGATGATCAAATTTCAGCAACTGGCAATGTAAATGCTGCCAACTTCAATGCCACTCAAAACTTCAGCACCACAGGCAATGTTCGCAGTGGAACAGTCACTGCATCAGGCAACATTGTTGGAGCTAATCTCAATGTCACTGGAAACAGTTACGGCACAGGCATTGGGGTGGAAAACATTGTGTGGCAACCTACCACAGTAGCGTTTGCCAGCGCAAGTATGGCCAACGTTGGTAGTTTGGGATTCTTTATGCTGGGTGGATATACCTATAAATTTGAAGCATACTTGCCTATATTACCTGCTGGCGGCACTACAACTGGTTTCAGCACATATTTTGATGCAGGAACTTGCTATTACACAATTGACGCACAAACCACACAAACCAGCGCATTCAGCACTTCAACCTCTAACGTTTCTGGAACGGCAGCGGCTACACAGGCCATGACTGGCACTACACCTAGAGCTGTAAAAGTAACCGGCACAATCTACAGTGCTGGCAATGCCAACGTGGCCATACAAGCACAGACCAGCATTGCAAATATCAACATACAATCTGGCGCATATCTAACTTACACTAGATTATCCTAAAATAACAAACAAAGTCTTTTGGTAAATACATCAGAGGACATTGTAGACCTATGGCACAACAGATTATTGACATTGGTGCTGCCGCAAATGACGGCACCGGTGAACCGTTACGCGATGCATTTAACGCTGTAAACGAAAATTTTACTGAGATTTATACTGCTGGCCCAGTAGGCAGCAATGTCGTCATCTCCGGCAACACCATTACCGTTACTGGTGTCAACAACAACCTAGTGCTCAAAGCCAATGGCATAGGCAACATTCAAGCAAATTCAACCATTGTGCCCAGCATTGACGCTGTGTACGACATTGGTACTCCTACCGCAAGAATTGACACAGTCTATGCTGCATTTTTTCAGGGCAACGGATCACAATTAACTGGAATTACCACGGCTGGCACCAGCATAAATTCAGGCACATCCAACGTAAAAATTGTCACAGCAAACGGCAATGTAACTGTCAGCGTAAATGGCACATCGAATGTAGCAGTATTTGGCAATGTCAGTTCAAATATCAAAGGCAACTTGGCAGTTGGCAATCTTTCAACTGCTGGACAAATTTCAGCCACAGGCAACGTCACTGGTGGCAATATCAACACCAATGGCCTGGTCAGTGTAGTGGGTAATGTTACAGGCAGTTACTTCTTAGGAAATGGTGCTTTATTGTCTGGCATCAACACCGGAAATGCCAACAGCATTGTCAACGGCAACAGCAATGTTTTTATTAATAATGCTGGTGCCAATGTTGCTGTGTCAGTTCGCGGCGTGGCAAACACTGTGGTATTTGGCAATGTCAGTACCACATTTGCAGGCAACTTGTTGCCTGTGGGCAACAACGTTTATAACATAGGCTCTGCCACTCAGCGTTGGAATACACTGTGGTTGAGCGGCAATACCATCAGACTGGGCGAAAGTATAATAACGTCTGGCACTAACGATAGTTTGATATTGACTAACCCTGTGGGTGGGCAATTTGTTATAAGCGGCCCTGATATTATGGGATCAGCCAGGCTGGCCAATGGAACCAGCAACATTGGCATTCCTGTGTCAAACGGCAATGCCAACATCAGCATTGGCGGCGTATCAAATGTATTGGTGGCCAGTACCACTGGTGTTTCAGTAACAGGTGCAATGACAATCACTGGTAATGTGTCTGCCGTAGGCAATGTCACTGGTGGTAACGTAATTAGTTTGGCCGCAGTTAGTGCGGTCAGTGTGAACTCTTCTGGTAATATTTCAGCAACTGGCAACATTGCTGGTGGCAACATAAGAACCGTTGGATCCAATGGCAACATCATTGGAGTCAACTACCTCACAGCCAATTACCTGGTTGGCAATGGTAGTTTGATAACAGGCATTACAGTGAATGCCAATGCAGCACTGATTTATGGCAATACATTGAGTTCCAATGTGTTGTTTAGCAGTTTAAGAACTGTGGGCACACTAGACAGTTTAGTAGTGGCCAACATCAACGGCGGAACCGGTAATATTATTTCCAATAATATTGTGGCATACCACACTGTGAGTTCCGTAGGTAATGTAATAGGTATTAATGTCAATGCATCAGCCAATGTGTCAGCAGTTGGTGCAGTGATTGGTACACTAACAGCAACTAATATTAGAGCAACAAGCAATATCACAGCCACAGGCAATGTGATTGGTGGCAACTTGAACGCTGCAGGATTGAGTCTCAGTGGCAATGTTATATCTGCCTTGAATTTAACAACCAACATCACTACCACTGCCAATGTAACTGGCGGCAACTTGATTGGTGCCACTGCCACTGTAACAGGCAATGTCACTGGCGGCAATCTTTCGGCCATTGGCACTGTAACAGCTTCTGTGGTCACTGCAACCAGTTTGAGTCTGACTGGCAATGTTACTAGTGCATTAAACGTTACCTCCACTGCGGCAGCAGGTAGTTTTACAACGCCTGGCACAATATCAGCCACAGGCAATATCACCGGTGGCAATATCATTGGCATTGCTGCACTGTCAGCAGCCACAGTGGCCACAACTGGCAATGTTTTGGTGGGCGGAAATTTAATTGTCAACGGCGATATCAGTTATAACAATGTGACCAGTTTCAATGTTGAAGATCCAATCATTGGCCTGGGACGCAATGCCAACAATCAACCGCTGATCACAAATGACGGCAAAGACCGTGGTGAACAACTTTGGTATTATTCTGGCACAGAAAAATCTGCATTCATTGGTTATCAAAACAGCACTGGCAACATAATTGCTGCCGCAAATGTCACAATCTCAAATGAAATTGTAACTGTTACCAACTATGGTAATCTTGTGGTTGGTAACTTGCTTGGCGCCACAGTAAGCACAACAGGCAATGTCACAGCCAGTTATTTTATTGGCAATGGTTCCGCACTAACTGGCGTCGTGGCCACAGGCATTGGCGTGTTGCCAAGTTTGAGTGTGACTGGTAATATCACCACAGGCAATTTGATTTCACTCGGAGTGGTAAGCGCAGTCTCAGTCACAACGTCGGCCAATGTGTCGGGTGGTAATTTAACAACTGGTGGTCAAGTGAGTGCCACTGCCAATATCACTGGTGGTAATGTGTTAACTGGTGGAGCAGTATCGGCTACTGGCAATGTGTCTGCTGTAGGCAATATTATAGGTGGCAATGTAATTAGTTTGGCTGCAGTCAGCGCAGTCAGTGTGAGTGCTTCTGGTAACATCACTGGTGGCAACATCCTGGGTGGCGCCAATGTCAATGCCACATTGCACTCGGGTACCACTGTGAGTGTGTCAGGCAATATCACGGGCGGCAATTTGAATGCTGCTGGTTTGAGTTTGTCAAGCAATGTTGTATCTGCACTCAATGTCACCGGAAACATTGCAGGGGGCAATGTCTCAACAGCAGGTTTAATCACAGCCACTGGCAATGTCATTGGCAGCAATCTAAACACAGTGGGACAAGTGAGTGCCACTGCCAATATCACTGGCGGTAACATTATCACAGCAGGTTTGGCCACAGTCACCGGCAACGTCACTGGCGGTAACATTATCACAGCAGGTTTGGCCACAGTCACCGGCAACGTCACTGGCGGCAATCTAAACACAGTGGGACAAGTGAGTGCCACTGCCAATGTGTCAGGTGGCAACTTACGCACTGCTGGTGTTGTAACTGCGACTGGCAACGTCACTGGCGGTAATATCACCACAGCAGGTTTGGTAACTGCCACAGGTAACATTGTGTCAGGTGCGCTGATTTCGGCTGCAGGCAACGTTTCAGCCGCAGGCAATGTGTTTGCTCAATACTTTTTTGGTAACCTAGTTGGTAGTTTTTCACTGAGCACTGCCAACAGTCAGGTGCTATATGACAACAACGGGGCAGTGTCTGGCGATTCAGGTTTGATATATGATTTTGCTGCCAACGCACTCACAGTGGGTGGCGCAATAACAACTACCAATGGCGGAAGTTTAACAGTTGGCGGCGCTGCCACTATTACCGGTAACATCTCTACCACAATCGGCAACGTCACTGGCGCAAACGTCATTGCCACAACAGCAGTCAGTGCCGGTGGCAATGTTGTTGGTGGAAACATACTCACTGCCGGACTAGTATCTGCTACTGGTAACGTAACTGGTGGCAATATTAGTGCAACAACAGCAATCAGTGCCACTGGTAACATAATTGGTGGTAACATTAGCACAGCAGGATTGGTTAGTGCAACTGGTAATGTGACAGGTGGCAACATTGTCACAGCCGCATTAGTACAAGGTCAAACCATAAGTGCCACCGCCAATGTGATTGGTGGTAACATTTCAACCGCAGGATTGATCACAGCCACAGGCAACGTGACTGGTGGTAATATCAACACTGGCGGCCTGGCGTCAGTAGTAGGCAACGTAGTTGGCGGCAACATCAACACCGTGGGTGTAGTAAGCGCAACTGGTAACATCACAGGCGGTAACCTGTCAGGAACCAGCATTGTGGGCACATTGATCACAGCCGCCCAAACAAATATCACATCAGTAGGAACACTGGGCAGTTTGGCTGTTACCGCCAACATCACTGGTGGAAACTTGCTCACAGGTGGATTAATTTCGGCCACAAGTAACATTACTGGTGGCAACTTGAATGCAGTGGGATTGAGCCTGAGTGGCAATGTAATCAGCGCAATTAACTTGACTGCAAACATCACAACAACAGCCAATGTCAATGCCAACAACATCAACGCTACCAGCACGATAAATATCAACAACGCTAGAGTTGCGACCATAGATGACGCGGCTGCATTGGCAATAGCATTAGGATAACAAATGGCAAATACTTTCACACGAAAAACTTCACAGAACATAGGGGCAACTGCTACTCAAATAGGTGCATACACAGTGGCTGCAAGTACAACCACTATTGTGATTGGGCTGACTTGTACCAATACCACAGGCAGTGCAATCACAGCCAATGTGTTCTTGGCCAATGCCACCGCCAACACTTACATTGTGGCCAATGCGCCTATTAGTTCTGGAGCTTCATTAATTCCCATTGGCGGAGATCAAAAGATTGTGATGATCACTGGGGACAAAATGTATGTGCAAAGCAGTGCTAGTTCCAGCATTGATGCAATTTTGAGCATAATGGAAATCACCTAATGAGTTATCTTGGTCTTCAACCTAACACACCACTGCTGAATACCAGTACTCAAACATTCAGTGGTAATTCAGTGGCCACACAGTTTAACTTGGCTAGATCAGTGGCATCAGCGTCTGACCTAGACGTCATGATTGGCAGCACACTACAAAGACCATTTACAGATTACACAGCTGGCAACGTAGTTTTACAGTTTATTAGTGCTCCTACTACTGGCACAAACAATATTACAGTTACCTATCGTGGTGGTGCGTTGAATAGTTTGAATTTGTCAGCATCGGTATTCAATGCAGGCACAGTTGCGGCACCCAGCGTGGTAAGTTTAGCAGCCAACAATACTGGTTTGTATTGGGCTAATGCGTCATCAATGAGCGTGACAGTGAGTGGCACCAACCGAGCTACGTTTAATGCCAGTGCAAATTCAACCAGTAGCACCAGTGGTGCGTTGACAGTTGCTGGCGGTATTGGTGCAACTGGCAATATCAACACTGGTGGTAAAATCAACATAACTGATTCTACTCAAAGTGCCAATGTAAATTCTGGCAGTTTGACCACAGCAGGTGGTGCTGGCATTGTAGGTAACTTGAATGTGGGCGGCGACATCACCTGTGTAGGAGACTTCACAGTCAACGGTACGTTTACTACCACAGGCACAGACAGTCTGGCTGTGACAGATCCATTTATTTTCTTGGCCACAAACAATCCCGGCGACACTTACGACTCTGGTGTGGTTTCTCAATACTTTGACGGAGCCAACACACGTTACACCGGCTACTTCCGTGACATCACAGATGCCAAATACAAGTTGTTCAACAACTTGTTGACACAACCTACCACCACAGTTGACACCACAGATCCCAGTTTTCGATACACTGATTTGATCCTGGCCAACTTGAGTGCCACAGGCAATGTGTCAGGCACATATTTTGTCGGCAATGGCTCATTGTTGACTGGATTAACATCAACATCAAGTAATATTTTTAATGCCAATACATCAGTGGCCATTGCCGCGGTCAACGCCAATGTGAACATGGTGGTCAACAGTGCTCAAATTGCCAATGTATGGTCTGGTGGTATCAGTGTGGTAGGTGCGGTAGCAGCCAGCACCACAGTTAGTGCCACTGGCAACGTGATTGCTGGCAACGTTCAAACAGCAGGAGTAATCACAGCAACAGGCAACATCACATCAGCAGCCAATGTATCAGCCGGCAACGTATTGGCTGGCGGGGCAGTTAGTTCTGTGGGCAACATCACTGGTGGCAACATTATTGGTACTACAGCAGTCAGCACCGGCGGCAACGTAGTTGGTGGTAATGTAAAAACCAATGGCATTTTGTCAGCCTTAGGTGATGTTTATGGCAATAATTTCAGTGCAACTACCAACGCTACTGCTGGTGGATTAATCTCTGCTGTTGGAGATATTACTGGCGGCAACATATTCACTGCTGGTCAAGTCAGTGCAACTGGCAATGTCACAGGCAGTTACATTCTTGGCAATGGCAGCCAACTAACTGGCATTGATGCTGCAGGCATACAAAGCGGCACCAGCAATGTGCGAGTGGTAAGTTCAGGTGGCAATGTCACAGTTGGTGTTGGAGGCACATCAAACATAGCGGTGTTTAGTACATTGGGTGCCAACGTTGCTGGCTGGGTTGGCGCAACTGGAAACTTGGGCGTGGCTGGCAATGTTGCATTTACAGGCACAACGCAGAACATCACTATTGGTACCAGTCAGACCACAGGCAATGTAACAGTAGGCGGAGCCGCACAGACTGGATTTATCCAAATTGGCCAAAGTACCAATCCACAGACCATTTTTATTGGCAATGGTATCACAGGTTCGGGCAACACAAAAACTATCAGCGTTGGCGAAAATGGTGCTGCTGGGTCAACCACAAACATCAATGTTGGTCCAGTTACTGCAACCACAGCCGCAGGACTGGTAACATTTAACACAGCCACCAGAGTGGCCATTGCCAACACATCGGGCACAGCACTCAGCGTAGCAGGTAACATCACTGGTTCTAATATTAGCACAAGTGGACCTAGTGGTAACATCACTGGCGCCAACGTTATATCATCTACAAGTTTTACAGCCACAGCCAACGTGGTTGGTGGCAACATAATCACAGCAGGTGCAATCAGTGCTGCTAGTGTAAGTGCCAGTGCCACAGTTATTGCAGCAGGCAACGTCACTGGTGGCAATATATTAACCGGCGGGTTGATGTCGAGTACTGGCAACATCACCGGTGGTAACATTGACACTGCTGGATTGATCACTGCAACTGGCAACATTGTGGCCACTGCCAATGTGCGTGGCGGCAACATGATTGCAACAACTTTGGTACAAGGCAATATTTTGAGTGCCACAGCCAACGTGTTTGCCACAGCTAACGTGAGTGGTACATATTTCTTGGGTACTGGTATCAGTTTGAGTGGCAACGTGATTTCTGGTATCAGCACAACCGCTAACATCACTGGCTCTAATATCATTGCCACTGCCGCAATGAGTGCTGTTTCAGTATCAGCAAGTGGTAACATCACAGCAACTGGTAACATCAGCGGCGGCAATGTGTTGGGCGGAGCCAACGTCAATGCTACAACCCTGACAGGTACCACAGTTTCAGTCACTGCCAACATTACTGGTGGTAATATATTAACTGGCGGATTGATCAGTGCAACTGGCGCAATCACAGGTGCTGCTATAACCGGTACAAGTTTAACAGTGTCTACTGGTAACATCACACTTGGCAACATTGTCAATGCTGGTGCCAATTTGAGTGGTAATATTGGATCAGCAACTGGTTATTTCAACACAGTATTTGCCAAAGCAACATCGGCACAATACGCTGACTTGGCAGAGTGGTACGAAGCAGATGCTGACTATGAGCCTGGTACCGTGCTAGTGTTTGGTGGTGACAAAGAAGTTACAGTAGCAGTGGGCATTGGTAATGTGCGTGTAGCAGGAGTGGTATCAACTAATCCAGCACACATAATGAATGCCGGACTTGAAGCCAAACATACAGCGGCTGTGGCACTAACAGGTCGAGTTCCAACTTTGGTTGTTGGACCAGTGACCAAAGGCGACATGATGGTCACCGGCGGCGGCGGCCGCGCCATGGCTTGCGCAGAACCTAGAATGGGCGCAGTGATCGGCAAAGCACTACAAGACCACCCAGGTGGTCAAGGTGTAATTGAAATTGTTGTGGGAAGATTATAATGAGTTACTTAGGCAATACACCGCAGATTGGTCAATATCGTAAAATGGATAACTTGACCTTTAACGGTGTACAACAAACATTTGACATCAATATCAGTGGTGTGCCATTTAATCCGCCCACAGCCTATGCCATGATGGTGAGTTTGAACGGCGTGATATTAAATCCTGGGGTTAACTTTTCTATATCAGGATCGCAAATCAGTTTTGCAACCGCTCCAGCAGCACTGACTCCGTTCTTTGGCTTGCTGTTTGGAGATACGCTATATACAGGTACACCCAGCGATGCCACTGTTACCAACAGCAAAATTGCACAGGGTACGATCAATTACGACCGGTTCAGTGTCGACACTCAAGCAACATTGACTGCTAATCAAATCATATTTGGAGTTTAAGAAAAATGGCAAGAAAAAGAATATACGAATACGTGTTCACACCAGGCACAGCAGGTCTAGGCACTGTACAGGTCCAGGATCGTATCAACCTGGAGGACTTTTTGGCCATATACGATACCACAACCAATACGTCAATCTACAACTTTGGAGCACCCACACAAGGTGGCACAGTGAGCTTTAGCACAGGTACCATTGCTGGCTTGCCCAACGCCTATGCAGGGGTAACCACACTGAACTTGGACTTGGACACATCAACATTGAGTGCCAACGACAAATTGGCCATCTATGTGGAAGATCGCAACATCAGCACACAACCCTGGGAGTTTGGACTTGATGCCATTGGTCGTGCAAGAACCAGCAACCCAGAGTCATTAATTGACGCTGACTTTGAATACGGCTTGCAAAATACCAAATGGCAAAACGTGAGCACCATCAACAACATTCCCAGTTTCTACGAAGACGTAGGCGCTGACTTGATCTACAATACCAACGGGTATACCACAATGTTGGCCAGCACCAACTTGTTGACCAGTGCAGTTGACACTTCAGTCAACACAGAAAATCAAAGCACACCAACATTTATTGACAATGATTACGTGTTGATCGTGAGCCAAACACAAGGCAACACAACACCGTTTGTATCAAGTTATCTCACTGCCAATGTCAACAGTTCAGCAGAACGCACATTCACTGTGGCATCGACCACAGGCATATCTGCATTGGACAACATTGTTCTTATTGGCTTGCCCACCAGCGGTGGCACCACAACAGCAGTCAGTGCCATTACCAGCACTGCTACCACAACAGTCAATGTTACCAATGCTGCTGGTGCAAATATTGTAGCTGGTACTTATATTATTGTACAAACTGACACTGCGGGTGTTTACGAAGTTATGGCAGTGACCAGCGTTGCTACTAATGCACTTACAGTAGTACGTCAAAGCAATAAAACCAATGGTGCAGGCGCCAATATTGCTACCGGTAAAAATGTGTTCACAGTCAGTACAATGGAAATTGCACAAGTACAAGAAGTCACAGATGCAACCACATTGCAACTGAACCGTGGCTGGTACAATATTCCAGCAACCAACACATTTGTGTCTGGCTCGGTGTTTCAAAAGCTCAGTAGCAATGTAGAAATTGTTAAAAACAGCACATCCAGCACAGCAGTCAACGGCACGCAAACTATTGCTCGTGGTCAATTCAATACCACAGCATTGACCACGGCCGGTGTGGGATCACCTTTTGTACGCATGACTGGTATATTCTATGGTGGTTCAAACACTGTGCCCAGTGTAACAGTCAACGTTACAGACACTCCACTAGATGCCAATGAATATGTTAGTTTACAAAATACCTCAGCAACCAATGCAGAGGGTATCAACATTGTGTTCCTGGGCGAAACCAACAACTTTGCCTACTACCCACGCCGAGCACTCAACGTTGCTGCAGGATACCCAATAAACCAAACTGACACTTCAGTACGTCAAGCATTTCCATACACTGGGGCTGATTTTGACATTGTGAGTGTGGCCAGCGATGGTGGTAATCCCAGTATCATCACAGTGACCACACTGTATGCACATGGACTATTTCCAGGATGTCCAATCACAGTAGACATGACCGCAGGTACCAACACCAGTTACGCCGAAGGTTCATTCATTGTGAATGCCATTCCCAGCACAACCACATTCCAGTTCACTGCTAGAACAGGCGCAGTTGTGAGTGGCAGCCTGGCAGCCACGATCAACGTGCGAAGCAATGCTGTGTTCCAATCAAGACCGTTTGACGGTGGTGTGTTAATGGGACCAGGCACTCCCACACGTGGAGCAAGTGCAACTCGTGTGACCAAAAAATATTTCCGCTACCAATCTGGTAAAGGCATCTTGTTCAGTACAGGTACTGTGTTAGCACCCACCCTGGATGTGAGCAGTGTTACTTCAGATGGTACCACAATCAACAGCAACATCACAATTACCACAGATATTGAGCACGGTCTCAACGCTGGTGCAACCATTAGATTGAGTGGTATTACTACTTCAGGCTACGATGCCTCAGGGTACATTGTTACAAGTATCACTAGTGATGTTGCATTTGTAGTACAAGCACAAGGCACACTGGGCAGTACCACTCCTGTGCTGGGTCAACAACCTCGTATCAATGTCACTGCCTGGCAGGGCGCAAGTATTCGTGCAGGCTTGTTTGATGATCAAAATGGATTGTTCTGGGAAAACAACGGTGTCACTGTGAATGCAGTGCAGCGTACCAGTACATTCCAAACAGCAGGCCTGGTCAGCGTCAGCGTTGGCTCTAACCTTGTGACCGGAGACGGTAACTGCCGTTTCCAAGATCAACTCAACGTGGGCGATGTAGTGGTTATTCGTGGCATGACACACAGTGTGGCATCAATCACTAACAACAATCGCATGACGGTGGTGCCCACATTCCGTGGGGTGTCAAATCAAACTCGAGTGAAAATGGCCTTGCGTAACGAAATTCGTGTGCGTCAACAAGACTTCAACATTGACCCACTCAACGGCACAGGTGCATCAGGTTTCAATCTTGATGCCAGCAAGATGCAGATGTATGCCTTGGAATATTCATGGTACGGTGCTGGTACAGTTATCTGGATGTTGCGTGGACAAGATGGCAAGTTCAATTGGGCACACAGACGGCCCAACAACAACATCAGCAATGAAGCATACATGCGGTCAGGTAACTTGCCTGCACGTTATGAAGCCATAAACGAAACACCGGTGAACTCATTGAATGGCGCCATTGACAATAGTCAAACCACAATCACCTTGAGAGATGCCACAGACTATCCACCAGCGTCAGTCACATACCCTGCGTATGTAATGATTGACAGTGAGGTAATCAAGTATTCAGGCAAGAATGGCAACGACTTGACTGGTTGTACTCGTAGTGCAACGTTCACACAATGGGCTGAAGGACAAAGCCGCAGTTACACCAGTTCAGCAGCCACAACACATGCTGACAATGCAGGTGTTATATTGATCTCCAACACCTGTGTGCCCTTGGTAAGTCACTGGGGTAGTGCAGTTATCATGGACGGTAACTTCAACGGTGATGAGGGCTTCTCATTCACATATAATAGAAGTAACTATGGCTTACCAGCCACAGTTGGTGCCAGCCAAACTGCGTTTTTGATGCGGTTGGCTCCCAGTGTCAGTAATGGCGTTATTGGTGACTTGGGGCAACGTGACTTGATCAATCGTGCGCAGTTGACATTGGAAACGCTCACAGTGAATGTCAGCGCAGGGAGATACTTGATCACAGGTATTTTGAACCCCAACAACATTGATTCAGCCAACACCACCTGGTCAGGACTGAACAATGCTGGCGGCGGCTTCCAGCCCAGTTTCTCACAGTTTGCTGTGGCTCCTCGATACAACAACGAAACCACGGGTGGTGTCCAAGCTGCTCCACTAAACACTACAGGTGGTTTTGCACGTTCAGGTGTAATGACTTCATCAAGTTCTATTAGAACTTTTTCTGGATTAGGTCTAACCAATGTTTCTAGTTCAGGTTCGGGTGCCAACGTTACTGTGACATTGCAAGCATTGAAAACAGTGTACAGTGATACCACAACTGCTATCAGTGTTCAAAATCCTGGCACAGGATATGCTGTGGGCGATACTGTGAAGATTACTGGTAACTTATTGGGCGGATCAAGTCCTGCCAACGATTTGAACTTGACCGTGGCTGCGGTGTCGGCAGACATCACAGGTGGTGAACGATTATTTGCCATACCAATTCAGGCCACAGGTGTCAACAACCTGGATCTAACACAGATCAAACAGATCGGACAAAGTTCAATTCCAGGAACAGGAACCTACCCCAATGGTCCAGAAGTGCTGGCAGTGGTGATCACAGCATTGAGTACTACTGCAACTCCAGTGGGCGAAATTCAGTTGAGTTTCCAGGAAAGCCAGGCTTAAACACCAGCAGCAAGATAACGCTCAACAGTGTCTATCTTGCTTTGTACTGTTTCAATGTTCACAGTTGACCACAAGCCAGGGTGCATGGGTCTGGGCCATTGACCACGATCAATCCAGGCATATCCCATGTGTTCCTCATTTAGAACTGGAACAAATTCATCTGCCACAACACACACCCAGGTGTTGTATTCAAATTGACCGTCTGACGATGTGAATTTTTCTAGTGGAACCAAGCGTTGATACTCAGGCATTGAGCCCAGTTCTTCTATGCACTCACGTTCCATGGCGCCCAGTAGTGTTTCGCCTGTTTCTACCTTGCCACCAGGCAGCCCCCAAGATCCGGGATGTCGTGTGTCATTGCGTAGTAGATATAGATAACGTCCTGTGGCACTGCTGCGAAACCAAACTCCCACAGCTTTCACAGCACAATCCTCCAGGTGCCTCCGGGATATGCACCTTGATAACTTTTGATCCAGGCATCGCCGACCCAACGGTATTGGATACCAGTGGTCAGATTGGTAACATACTGTGTGGTGTTGGTTTCTGTGGCAGCGCGGAATACCACACGCCAGTAGTTGTTTGAGTATTCAATGATGTCATTGGCCTGTGCCACAAGTCCGCGACCATTGGCACCAACCCACGCACTGGCAGGCGTGGGGTTGTCTAAAGATCCTGTGTCTTCGGTGAGCAAATAGCGTTGTCCATCAATAGCAGAGTCCAGGCCATCCTGTGGTCCGGCAGTCAACGGGTTGACCACGGCATCAATGGGATCCAGGGTGTTTTGTGGTGTGGTGTCGATGTCTACATCAAACAACAAAAATCTGTCATCATTGGGATCCAGTGCAATGGTACCCACAACTTCAGTTTCGTCGGGCTGTATTAACCGTATTTGGCTGATACCAGGACGCAGTGATCCGTACAAATCAATCACCGCAGGCCATAACAAGTTACTGTCGGGCACAATCTCTGTAGGAGTAATAGTATCGTTTCCGGGTTCTTGCGACAAGTACTGTTGTTGCAAACACTGTAGTTTGTTGCCAATCAACACAGCGGCATAGTTGAAAGGTGTGATAACTTGTCTGGTGCCCATCAGCAGGTCTTCATTGTCGATAGCATTGTTCAAGTCGCCTTGTGCATCGTACATTGATGCAATCACACGTTCAATCACGCCCAGTTTCAATACCTTGGCAGGTGGTGAAATCCAGATAGGCATGCTAAACGTCAAAGTAGCAACGTCAATGGGATTGTCAGTGCCAATGGGGATAGTACGACTGCTCCATACAGTGCGGTCTAGGTACATCACACTTAAACTGGTCCAGTCAATGTAGTTGTCTGTGCTTTGTATTTCCAAACTGGGATTGAACAGTGTGAGCACCTGCTCCAACAACTGCAACTTCTGGTTAGTATTGCTTGTCCAAATATCCAAGTTGATAGTGAGTTTAAAAGGAACAGGCATCAGTCGTTCAATGGTGAATGCGTTGCCCTGTGTGGTCTCGTAAGTTTCTGTAGCAGGGTCATAGGTTTGTTGGCGCACATTGATCTTGCTCACAAAGTAAGGATCCTGCATGCGACTTTGTTCGTAGTCCAGGCCAGTGATATAAAATGTCATCAAGGGAGTCGACGGCAAACTGTTGCGACTGTTTTCTTGTATGATGGTTTGTGCGTTGCGACTGGCGTCACCATAGCGCACAGGAACCCTCAACAATGCGGCAGCGTTTACTCCGTCGTTCTCATTATCATACTCAATTTGAAAGCCTGAAAAAATTCTTGTGAACTGCAACAAGAATCTGCGTATCTGGGCGTCATAAAAAAATTGTTGCATTATGTTCCTGGCGGTAAGAAGCCACCTTGATCACCATTGTCTGCTCGGGGACGAAGAATTTCGCTCAAACTCTGACGACTTGGAATGTTGCCCAAGTCTTTGGTATTGACAGTAGCAGTGTTATTTACGAAGCCGCTGCGAAGTGTTTTATTTGTTGGCCCGTTGTTGAGATTGGTTCGAACCCGGTCGTCAACCTTGACCCAACGTGCGCCATCATAACGGAACAAGCGATTGGGTTTGTAGTCCAGGCGCAGTACATAAGCACCTGCCACTGGATTCGGAGGAAAGTTCACAGCAGGAGTAACTGGCAATCCATTAGGGGCCGCACCGCCGCCAGTGAGATATCCCGAAGCATAGCCTTCGCCTGTGGGCGTGACGCTCATGCCACCTTGTGTGCCATCTACTGTGGGAGTTTCATCAGCAGTCAAACTGGTAGGGTTGGCAGGTCCACCTGTGGGTGTGGTAGGTTCAATATAGAACGTGGTATTGTCGTAGCCTGACAGTGGCACCTCTGCATCTGCTTGTGCCAGGATAGCATCATTGATCTCGTAATCTTTCTCACGTGTGCCTTGAACATCACTGATGGTACTTGGTGTGTACTCTTGCCAAAACGTAGTGTTTGTAATAGGGGTATCAGCAGGCACATTGCTTTGTGCTTGATAATAGGTATTGCCGTAGTTCACAATGGTACCTGTAGGATAAAAGTTGCCTGGATCCCAGATATTTTCTGCCACAAATGGCTTGTTGGTAATTTGATTGAACTCTTGTTGATCCTTCATTGGTGTACATTTCACACGCCACAAGTGAGGCAACCAAGTTACTGAAAATCCTTCTGATGCAAAGTCAGCGTCTTGTATCACGTAGTATCTGGGCAGGGCACGGGGTATGTTTTGATTCAGAGGATGATAGTCTTTTAAGTTGGGAATCTCTATCACATCACCGTTCATGAGCTTGCGACCAAATGTGTCAATCATGTCGTTGTAGTGAAATGTCATGAATATGGTATCGTTGTTGAGGAACAGGCCAAACTGTGTCAAATCAAAGTCCACGTCCTGCGTGTTGTACACACCACGCATGACATACACATCAGGATCATACACTCTGTCGCGGTTTTCCAACAACAGCAAGTCTTGAATGTTGAGCACATCCACTGTGTCGTATGTGGGCTGTGTGGCATCAAAGTTGCCACTCAGTGCAGAATCGTTGCCTCCGGCTTGTGGCCCTTGGTATTTGTGAACATAAATGTCCAAGCCGCCCACAGTGTACATTTCACTGATGGTGCGGTCCAAAAATTGATAGTCTCTGGTTCGATTGGGGCGGAATAGGGATAAGCGTGGCATGTTATATTTATAGCACTTTGGGTTTACCTTTTCTGGGGTTGACCAATAAATCCAATTCTGCTATAATTACGTATAAATTTACCAGGAGCCCAGATGAACGCCACACGAGCCGCTGTCAAGCCATTGAACCCCCGCAGTCCTGATACCAAATACACAGGACTTGAACCCACATGGCGTGTGCAACCCACAGACGATCGCACCAGCCAACTGAGTGCTGCCTTTTCCTGGTACAACTACTTCTACGGCAAAAAAGATGCCCGCGAAATGCTGGTGGCTTATTTAGAGCATAACGGCCGCAAAGCAGATGTTCGTGCGCTGAAAGGCGTGCCCGACTCAGCAGTCAGACTGACCACTGCCTGGCTGTGCCGCATGAGCATGGTGGGCTTGGAACTCACAGACACAGAACAAGTGCGACTGGAAGGCTATATCCAAGAAATATTAACTGCCCGTGAGCCCGAAGTTGTGGTAGCAGAAGTTGCACCTACGGTGGCCAAGCCCAACATTCAAGACCGGTTGCGTGAAAAGGTATCAGAATGTGCTGGTGAACTGGATGGCATGTTTGACGAATTCGTCACAGCCGGCGCCAAGATGAGCGCAGACTACAAGCCCATCATGGTGATCCGTGGCTTGAATGTGGCACCGCAGATGATTTCAGACATTGCCAACTTGTGGAAGCACAAACTTGCAGAGTTTGAAACTGTGATCGAAGGCAAGGATGCCCAATTGGTTGAGGGCTACAGTCACCTCAGCAAGATTCAGATGCGCAATCTTGTGAAGTTTTGCGAAGCAGTGATCAATGACTGCGGTGCGTATGTGCAGATCAAGAAAGTGGAACGCAAGCCACGCAAAGTCAAAGCAGTGCCACCAGAGAAACGTGCCGCAAAGTTTAAGGTGCTGATGGAATTTGCCGAACTCAAACTCAAGGGCCTGCCAGCCGCAAGTCTTGTGGACAAAGCAGAAGCCTGGTTGTATGACACCAAAAAGCGCAAGTTGATCCACCTTGTGGCTGACAGCCATACACAGGCATTCACTGTAAAAAGCAACAGCATCATTGGTTTCAGCACCATTGAAACCATGCAAAAAACTGTGCGCAAGCCAGCAGATGTTGTGAAGGCTGTGCAAGCGGCAGGCAAGCCGGCAGCACGTAAGATCTACAAGGACTTGACCACTACAGAAACCCCGTTCAACGGACGCGGAACTGAGAACCTGGTCATACTCAAAGCCTGGTAAATACAGGGACTTGGAGTCCCACATGCCAGAACAGCAACAACAATCACTGCCCACCCTGAAGCAAAACTTGATAGAGTATGTCAAGCTTCAGTTGGGCGGTGATATCATTGACCTAGAACTAGACCCCTCACACTACGAAGCGGCTTACCAAAAAACCATTGGCACTTATCGCCAACGAGCCAACAATGCCTATGAAGAAAGCTACAGCTTCATGCAGTTGGTTACAGACGTTAACATTTACGAACTGCCACAAGAAGTAATTTCAGTGCGCCAAATTTTTCGCAGAACATTTGGCGACAGCTCGGGCCCATTTGCATCAAACTTTGATCCGTTTGCACAGGCCTCAATCAACGTTTACCTCATGAACTTCAATGTGGCAGGTGGACTGGCCACCTACGACTTCTACAGTCAGTACATTGAACTGGCAGGGCGCATGTTTGGTGCCTACATGAACTACACTTGGAATCCTGTAACAAAGAAACTGCAATTGATCCGTGATCCCAAAGGATCAGGAGAAACTGTGTTGTTGTGGACCTACAATTTGAAACCCGAAATCAACCTGCTGAGTGATCATCAAATACAGCAATGGATCAAGGACTACATGGTGGCCAACTGTAAAATGATCATTGGCGAAGCACGTGAGAAATTTGGCACTATCGCCGGACCGCAAGGCGGCGGCACTCTAAATGGCACTGCCATGAAATCAGAAGCACAAACTCAAATGGACGGCTTGATCGAACAACTCAAAATGTATGTTGATGGAAGTCAGCCACTTACCTGGGTTATTGGTTAAACTCGCAACACTTCTACGTAAAATTGTGTTATAATCCTTGTACACAAGTACCAGGAGAATCAAAATCGACTTAATGATCGACATTGAAGGTTTGGCCACAGGCCCTGAAGCAACAATTTTAACCATTGCGGCTCAGGCGTTTGATCCTCTTGGTACCGGCTATTACCAGCAACAGTACTATGCCAGAGTAGATCTTGAAAGCCAGGAAAACCGTACCATTGAACAAGGCACTATAAACTGGTGGGCCACTCAAGGCGCCGCACAAGACGAAGCCTTTGCAGAAGATGGGCGCATACCACTAGATCAGGCCTTGGATGAACTGCACCGGCTGTGCTGGAAGTCAAATCGCATTTGGATGAATGGTCCCACATACGATGCCAACATACTTGAGCATGCCTACAAGAGTTACGGCAAACCGCTACCATGGCAATATTATAAGATCCGTGATGCACGAACGGTATATAGTTTGTACCCAGGGTTGCCCAAGCCAGCCACCAGCCATCATGCGCTGGAAGATTGTCGCAGACAGATTGACATGTTGCAAGCAACCTTGACTCATTTAAACATCAAGGAACTGGCATGATTATTGGCGTTTGTGGATTTATTGGCTCAGGCAAAGATACTGTTGCGGACTATCTTGTGAATTTGCATCATTTTCGTAGAGAAAGTTTTGCCAACACACTGAAAGATGCTGTGAGCGCAGTGTTTGGCTGGGATCGAACCATGCTGGAAGGACGTACCAAACAAGCCCGTGAATGGCGCGAACAGCAAGACAATTGGTGGACCGATCGATTAGGTATAGTAATTACTCCTCGTTGGGTTTTGCAAAACTGGGGTACTGAAGTATGCCGCAATGGATTCCATGATGATATCTGGATTGCCAGTTTGGAAAACAAACTGCGCCACAGCCGTGACAATGTTGTCATAAGCGACTGTAGATTTCCCAACGAAATTGCCGCTATTAAAAAAGCCGGCGGCCGTGTGGTGCGTGTGGTGCGTGGTGCTGAACCCGAGTGGTACGATGCGGCTGTGAGCCGCAACCGTGGTCCCGATGGCAATATCAATTGGGCACTCAGCGGACGAAGGCTCGAGCAATTAGGAGTTCATGCATCAGAAACTGCTTGGGTAGGCACTGAATTTGATGCTGTGCTGGACAACAATGGCACACCGGATGATCTGTATCAGCAGATCATGCATCTGGTTCAAGATCGCCCGCCCTCCAAGTAACTTCAGTACGGGCAATTTCTTCCACACAATTACGGCACACTGTGCGTAGATTTCTCAATGAGGTATTGTTGAGATCACCATCCACGTGATACACCAACAACTGACTGGCAATTCTTGCTTTGAACCCGCATCTATCACATGCGGGTTTTTTCTTGTATCCTGCGGATTTCCACCGTGGTTCTCTGGGTTTGATGCCACGTCCTCGACGCTGGCAAGTCTCACATCTTGAACGATAATGCGTGACGTCCTCTCGGATGTAGTTTACGGCACAAGGGCGTTGATTGCAGGCTTTGCAGATAGGTCTCATGAGGTATTTATAGGTTGGACCTTGGCCAAAGGGCAGTGTAAACTGGGTTTTTTTAGGTATGCCAATAAATATCAATAACTTGAAAAGGAACCAACCATGGCACTAGTATCACCAGGCGTAGAAGTACAAGTAATCGACGAGAGTCAATATATCCCTTCCGCTGTAAACACAGTACCCTATTTTTTAATCGCCACAGCACAGAACAAAGCTGATGCTGCCGGTGTAGGCGTTGCAGCCGGTACAACTGCTGCCAATGCAAACAAAACGTATCTCATTACCAGTCAGCGTGATTTGGCAGCCACATTTGGTGTGCCATTCTTTTACAACACCACAACTGGTACACCAATCAATGGTTACGAGCTCAATGAGTATGGCTTGCTGGCAGCATACTCAGCATTGGGTGTTACAAATCGTGCCTATATTCAACGTGTTGATATTGACTTGACAGAATTGTCCGCAAGTTTAAGCCGCCCTACTGGCAATGCCAACAACGGCACATACTGGTTGGATACTAGCACCAGCCTTTGGGGTATTTTTGAATGGGATCAAGCGGCTGCAACATTTACCAATTATGTGCCCACTGTTATTACTGATACCGCAGATGTAGTCAATTATGCAGGCGGCGACTACACTCCACTTACTACAATTGGCAGTATTGGCGATTATGCGGTGAGTGCTGTGAGTTTGAACAATCAGAATTATTACAAACGTGGCGGTCCTACTGCCAGTCAAACCACTGCCACTGCTTTGAGCAATCTTTACAACACCTGGGTTTTAATTGGCAGCGATAATTGGAAAACATCATGGCCTACATTGCAAGGCACAAACTCAGTGACCACAACATTGACTGTGGGCGCCAACATGTATATCAATGGTACACTGGCCACAGTCAGCGCAACCAACACAGTGGCAGGATTTGCCGCGGTGATTAACACATTGGCTATTCCAGGTGTTACTGCTGCCACAATCAGCAACAAGTTGACATTGTATGCAACCAGCGCTGCTTCTAATGACGGATCCACAGACAGTGGCGGCGTGATCAGTATTCAAGCTGGAACAATTGGCGGCGCAGCACTGCTGACACAACTGGGTATCACCGCAACGGAATACCGTGCCCCAAATTATTTTCCAGGATACAGCTATCAAGCCCCCCGTTGGAGAACTACAGACACTGATCCGGCACCCACAGGTTCTGTTTGGCAAAATATCAGCACTGTCAGCAACGGCATGAGCATTAAAGTTAAAAAATACGATGCAGCCTTGGATGCATGGGTAGCACAAACTTCTAACGTGTACTCAGATGACGTTGCTGCAAATTATGCGCTGGATGTTACAGGTGGTGGTAAAAATATCCCTGTAGGAACCACCTATGTTGAATACAATTCTCAATTGTACAATACTGCACCAAACAGCAATGCTACGTTTTTGTTGTTGGAAAGAATTGCCCTGGGTGCTACTATAGTCACGGGCACTACTACTCCAGGACAAAACGGTGATCCGTTGTTTATAGCAAGCAGTACTTTTGTAATAGCAGCGTCAGAAGCAGGTTCAACAACCCTTAACACTGCTACAGTTACTTTAACTACAACCACAGTAGCTGGATTCATTGCAGACGTTAGTGCCGCCAATATTCCTTATGTTAGTGCCAGTGTCAACAGTGCAGGCAACATTGTGTTTACTCACAGTCAAGGTGGAACAATCTTGCTGGATGAAACATTGAACACTCCTGTAACCAGAGCAGGTTTTACTACTAGCACAGAAAAAGTTCGTCTTGATCAGGTAGCTGGATTTTTGGTATTGAGCAATTGGGTCACAGCAGATTTATTCTCTTACACTGCCAGCGACACTGCGCCAGACCAAGATCCAGTCAATGGCAAACTGTGGTATTACAGTGCAGTTGACCAAGTGGACATCATGATTCAAAACAACGGTTCTTGGGTAGGCTATCAAACAGTGACCAATGATACTCGTGGTTTTGACTTGACCTTGTGCAATGCTTCTGGACCTATTGTGGCTGCAAGCGCACCTACCACACAAAACGACACAGCGTTGAGTCCATTGCAGTATGGCGATTTGTGGATTGACAGCAGTGATTTGGAAAACTATCCATTGCTGTATCGTTGGGAACAAGTCAGCGGAGTAGCCCAATGGGTAGCAGTTGACACCACAGATCAAATCACTAGCAATGGTATTTTGTTTGCAGATGCACGTTGGGCCGGCAATGGCACAACAGATCCTGTGGCAGATCCACTGCCAAACATTGTAGATTTGCTGACCAGTAATTATTTAGATTTAGACGCACCTGATTCTGCGCTGTATCCACAAGGTATGTTGCTATTCAACACACGCCGTTCAGGTTACAATGTCAAGAGCTTCCAATCAAATTATTTGACTCAAGCCAACTTCCCTGACCAGGCTAGTTATCCAACAGTGACCAGCACATGGCTCACAGCAAGTGGTAACAAAGACAATGGTAGCATGTATGCAGGCCGTCAGGCACAGCGTAAATTGATTGTGGCTGCAATGAAGTCGGGCATTGACACCAGTCTAGCCGCAAGAGAAGAACAGAATCAATTTAATTTGATTGCTGCTCCTGGTTATCCTGAACTGGCAGTGAACATGGTTGCACTCAGCAATGAGCGGGCTAACACACTGTTTGTAGTAGGCGATACTCCCATGCGCTTGGCTGCAAATGGTACCGATCTTGCAACTTATGCAACAGACAACGGCGGCCTAGGATTACCAACTGAAGATGGACTCACAATTGGCTCAGCATACGCCGCTGTGTTCTATCCCAGCTGTCAGACCACAGACTTGAGTGGCAACACAGTTGTTGCTCCTCC
>Ga0209087_1000410_pt1 | contig 27465 bp, 31 predicted proteins | sample S_130805_EF_Meta_FD_187321 | JGI IMG/M metagenome (GOLD analysis project Ga0209087, IMG submission 187321) | Freshwater microbial communities from Lake Simoncouche, Canada to study carbon cycling - S_130805_EF_MetaG (SPAdes) (version 2) | ecosystem: Environmental > Aquatic > Freshwater > Lake ... | reverse complement strand
CTTCGGAACGGGGGGCCGTTTCTTTGCCATCGGCAGATTTTAGTTTGGCGTTAGCCGAACCCGAAGCGTGACCTTCATTTGGGTTAGTCGGGAAAAGATTTGGTTGAGTTGAGGAATGTGAGGCCATTGCCGAGCTTTCCATTGATGGTTCTATTTTCGGTTCCTTATGATGGTTCATTATAGATGGTATGAACTGGTTCATAGGGTGGGTGGTATGAACTGGGTTAGAGGGTGATGGTGTGAACTGATTCATACCATCACTTGTCCTGTGCTTACTTTTGGGTATAGCCAAATAGATCACATCCTTCGTCAATTCATCATCGCCAACCTTGCTCAAATTGAGCTTGTAGGTATTCGATGTCCGCCGCCCCACTGGGCTGAATCGCTCTTCTGCTTCAACCAATCCGATCTTTTCAAAAGCATGAAGAAACTTCCTTGTCGTTTCCTCGGATATATTCGCTTTCTTGGCAATAGTCTTAATTGACGGGAAGCATACTCCCTCATCACTGCAAGTATCAGCTAAAGACAAAAGAACCAACCTTGCGTTACCTTGGGTCTTACTGCGCTCAAAGACCTCTGACATTATTCGGACGCTCATAGTTCAATCCCCTCCTTGAAAAAATCGTTAATATATCCAGCAGATACGAGTTCATTATATGCGGTTGCGCCTTGAAAATTTCCTTTCGCCAAAGTGATCCTATCAAAAAAGAAATCTGCATCTTTGTGCATTTTCAGTGCCTGATATTCATAAGTTATGTATGCCGCCAATCCAATCGCTGCTAAAGACAGATTAGCGTCAGTTAATATTTCCACGGGGATTACGGAATAATTTTGGAATCCGTAAATATTTGTTTTTTTCATTTAAAAAAGGCGACCCCTTGTGGCAGCGGATAAAAGCGGCAACTGACGCATGAGAGTGGTTTACCACCACAAGGGATCATATAGTTTGTTTGTTAATTTAATTTTATCCTTCACTTCGGCTCTCACCCCGAAGGCACGATTTCTCGCACGACTGAAAACTACTATAGGTTGTGTTCGATGTCAAGCATCTTTTTCGTGATGTCACGAAATTGATTATCGGTTACGATAATTCCTCTATACTTACTTCTTCAATTGCGCCCTGCGACCAGTCATACATCTTTCCGTTTATGAGTTCCCAGATTTCATCTGCACTTTCTGCATCTTCGCATTGAATGATAGTGCGACCTTCACCGATACCTTCATCAGTAATAACAAGATCATATTTGAAAACGATACTACCTCCAGTTGATGTCGCGGCCAAGATAGCTGTATTATTTGTCCTCATAGCCAGCGAGCAGATACCTTTTTGGTTTTCATATGTAGCCATGAATGGACTATTCATAGAAGTGGCGAGAGACATATTTGTAACTAAAACTGTCTTCCTTACATTAACGAGAAGGTCTTCCAGATTTTTATCTAAATTGTTTGCAGGGTTTGTGTTATCCATAGGCAATCATAGTATCAAAAAAATATTGACTTGTCAATAGTCTTGGTTTATTTTTTATGGAAATGAAACATCCATTAGAAACTGCTTATGAATCCTGCATGAGTGCCTACGAGCAATCACGCACGATCCGTTCTCTTGGACGAAAGACTTTTGCAAGCCAGCTTCGTGAAACAAGGAGATTGCTGAAATTAACTGTCCGTGAACTTGGAGACAAGATCGGCGTAACAGGATCACTGGTCAACCAGATTGAAGTAAACTCCAAGAGTATTTTAAAGAAAGAACAAGTCGAAAAAGTAATCGCCCTATGCTACAAAGAAAAACGCCCCTACAGGCAAAAACAGGATTCAAAAAACGAGGAGGAAAGCTAAAGGCATTTAGTAATCGCAAGCGCGAGGAGAACGAAAAATATAAGGTAGCTCGGAATCTTTATTTTAACCTTCATCCAGACTGCGAAGTATGTGGTTGTCCCGCAACTGATATTCACCACAAAGCCAAGCGTGGAAAAAACCTTTACAACATGGAAACATTCATGGCAACCTGCCGTTTGTGCCACAACCGCATTCACGATAACCCCGCATGGGCGCGTGAGATGGGCTATTTAATTTATGACTACAAATAATACGTTTGAATCCCGCATTATCTGCGAGGGAACTGAAGTAAGCAATACACCGGAGAAGATTTTGTTTCGTCAGAAATTCAATCAATGTTGGGTGAAGAAAAGTGACATCCGACTGAATGAAACTCTTGGACATCTTGACGGAGAGAAAGTAGTTCGTATTGTAGTTCCAGAAGAAGTAGCAAATACTTTGGAACTTGAAGGAATTCTTGATTGATCTTTACTGGGAAGCATGGAGTCATGCAGCTAACTACGAGCTTTGAAGTAGTCTTGTGTAAAGTGGCAAAAAGAGCCAAACGGCAATACATGGGGCCGTCACTAAAACCATGACCAAGAGTAACGCCTTGGCCCAGTATTAAATTTTATATGGTCGGCGGATGAGATGCAAGCGACAGAAACGATCACCTGTGGGCATCAATAATGCTGAGTTAACCCGGCCTCCATTTTAGCAGGCAGGTGTCTAATTACCGGATGAGCGGCAGTGGAGCTTGGCTTCGACCCGCCACATCGAACTGGGGAGACTCTGGGTAGTCTATAAGTTTGGTAACCCTACATCTGAAAAGGGGATGCATACTCGTTCCTGCTACTTACCAATCTCCATTATCGTCTGATCCGTAGTCATCATCTAGAGTGGTATCAATTGATACTTCATCCCGCGCCCAGAATCGGTTAGTTGGAACTGGTTTATCGTTTCCGATAAAAACAAGCCCATTACGCCGCGCCATTTCAAGGGCGTAGATTAAACTATCACTCAAGTCAGGCGAGTATCCCGTTCTACCCTTGAGTTCATCTTTAGTTTCAATGGCGATCTTCTTTGACTTGATCGTGTATCTACGAAGGCAAAGTTCCCGCGCCAAATCTGAAGCAGGATCAATACCAAAGATAACACGACTCTTGAAAGCGTGATAAGCTGAGTAGTAGTATTCAGAAACAAGTCTATCGTAAACATCCTTACACGGGCGTTTATCAACCTCTGCCGCGATTCGGTCAGTAGGTTTACCCATAGATGAGATAAGAGCGATAGCGGCTCCAGAAGAGTCAAAGCGTAGCCACTCACGAATGATAGCCTGTCCGACACGTCCACCATCACCAGACACGTCCATACCAAACTTGGATGGCTGCACTCCAGCCGACCTACAATAATTAACAACTTCAGTAGCAAGTTGGATTTCAAACTCAGCAGCGGCGTTAGCGGATAGTTGGATTACCTTCTGATCTTCCAACCACATCACACGATTGCGAGTCCCACGCACATACCCAAGTTTGGCGATAGTAAGAACGCACCTATCTCCACCGATTGTAAATGCAGTATCGAATCCAGCCACCTTGGTAAAGCCTTCCGAATCCCATAGTGGTTCTTCATTGGTATCTGCGTTACGGATCAAATCAGCGGTGAGGATAGTCTGAGCGAATCCAGACTTCGGCCACCAACCAATAGCGTTACGAACGTAGTCAATAGCATTCTCATCTCCGTAACACTGCTTGAGCATGATTTCTTGTTTCTTACGATCCATTAGGAACGGAAACGGAGATGGTTCACTTGCAGGTGCGGCGAAGTTTGGACTACGCATACCATTGTAAAACAAGCAAACGCCAGTCTCAGTTTCCCACTTATCCATGTCTGGACTGACTGTATCAAAGTTAGATGCGCCTTTAGGCATCGCCCAACGAGTGTGAGGATTGTCACCACCAGACGGGTTTCCAATGCCGATAAAAGTTATATCATTGTTAGCTGATAAGTTAACCTTGGCGGTAATTGCGCCAAGCTCCATTTCTGGCAACTCGTCAAGGGCTAACCTAATACGATCATTCTTACGACCACGGGTAGTATCAATAGCTTTCTGACCTTCGTTACCGGATTGGAACGCGAGAGCCTTTATCGCATTACGATAATCTTTATCCTCATCGTTAGATGCGCCACCCCAAACAATCATATGGCGATAGTCAATGAGCTTACCGAACTGAACACGGGCGCACTTCCAGAGTTTAGAAATGATACCCCAGATACGATCTTCGGATGCGCCGAGAGTAGTTGTTGCAACCCAAGAAGAGGTGCAATGTGGAGCAGAACACCAATCAAGGTAAACCCACAATCCAACTGGAAAAGATTTACCCATCGAAGCCGCGCCTGCTAAACAAATATCTGTATTATTACAGAGTTCTTCAAGCGTTCTCAACAACTGGGTATTAGTGTAACCACGATTGACGATAGAAACCTCAGTCGGCCATTGTAGTTTGACGGCATTGATGAAGTGTTCGTGTGGTGAGAGTAACTTAAAATCTGAAAGATTTATATTTTGTTTGTTGCAATAGTCTTTTCCGTATTCACCTCGGCTTATAGCGTAGCAGTATAACTCAATACCAAGATCATCCATGTTTTCTGGGAATTGAATACCATAGCGACGAACACCTTTGTTTGAAGAAAAAACTCTTGACATATCAATAAGAAAGTATATTTTTCGATCAAAGGCAAGATGAAACTGAAAAACAAAAACCTCGCTCCAGTCGGTGGCTTTTACTGGCGTTATGAGATCAAGCGCGATAAACTCACGTTTCCAGCGATTGTTTACGGAAGCACATGGAGCAGTTTGATGCAGAACATTCAGAAAGACTATCGCTCCAACGGAGTTGAACTTCCTGCTAACATTGAACAGATGGTTGAAGATCAAATCTGCCAACGCCAACCAAGCGATCGTTGCTGGTATAATGATGGACTCGGAGATAGGATTGCACAGGTTATTCACACAGTAGCCAAGACTACTGACAAAGTTTTAGGAACTAAACTTGAGCATAAAGCTCGCGGATGTTCTTCTTGCAATAAACGCAGGAATGCGCTCAACTCATTATCGTAAACGATAAAAATTATGCTATCCATCGGAAACGACAACTTTTCACTTGCTGTCTTAGATCAAGACGGCAAACCACCAGAAACACGAATCTCCAACGCTTCGCACGCTTGGAACATCGCAAATCATCTTCGGCTTGCTAATATCGGGCGCGAAAATAAGCGCATTCGTATCTATAAGGCGTATAAGATGTTCCCCCCCACAGGGTATAGCAAACTTGCCGAGAAGCGTCTGCCTTGGCAATCGGATGTAAACTACGGACAACTTGGATTTATCGTAGATAACCAAAAGTCCAGTTACTACGATGTAATTACAGAACGGCAGGCTTGCTGCACGATCAAAAGTAAATTTGGCAATGAAAAAGAACGCCTCGTTAACTCAGAGAACATCGGAATTGCATTTGACCAAGCAATCCGCGAATGGCCCGGATACCTCTACAATACAGAGCAAGACCTTGAGGAAATGTTGCTGTATGGAAAAGGAATCGGAATGTGGGATAGCCCACTCGGATGGATGCCAGAACACGTTTACCTCTCCGACCTTCTCTTTCCAGACGACATTAGGATTGACTTTTGCAACCTTGAAGAGTTTGTCCGCCGTGTCCGTTTGACACCATACGAACTCTACAAGAAGATTGAGAATCGTGCGGCGGCAGAAGCAATGGGATGGAATGTGGACGCAGCAATTGACGCTATTCGCTTCCACCGTGCATTCAGCAACAATCGCAAGACCCGTGAAGACTTTTTCCGCACGATCAGCGAAGCAGGATTTAACTGGTCACTATCTGTAAACCAAAAGATTGACCTCTACGAAGTTTACTGGAGGGAGTTTGACGGAAAGATCAGTAAGGCGATTATCCTTCAAGACTACCAACCCATCTCGGACTATATCAACTCCAATATCAAGGGAGCAGGCAAGATCAGTGAAGATGATGTCAGAAGCCAACACGGGTTTATGATGCTCAAGATTGGACTCTTCAACTCATGGGATGAGATCATGTATATGCTGACCGACTCGGTTGGTAGCGGACTCTTCCAAGACATCAAGAGCCAAGCTGAATCGGCATTCGTCGCCTGTCGCCAGTATGACTTCACAATGAACTCATTGGTTGATGCCGTGCGCCTCAACTCCATGTTGATGATCGAAGGTCAAGGCCCAGACGCAACTAAGATGTTGAAGCAGATGGAATGGTTGCCAATCAGCGTAATGCCAGATGGCGCGAAGTTTATCCAGAACCGCTTCCAGCTTCCAGTAGCAGAGAGCATGAGCTTCATGCAGTTCTTCATGGGAGATATGTATAGGGGCATGGGTCAATATCGCATCAATGCTCCTACCGCTGGTGGAAAGCAACGCACTAAAGGAGAAGCAGAATTGGATGCGGCTGAGTCTGCAAAACTTTCTGGAACTCAGATTCGTCGATTCAACGAGTGCCAAACTTTATATTTCAAACAACTCTACAAACGATTCGTAAGTGCCAAATCCAGCGATGATGGATACGAATATGTTAAGAAGTTCTATGAGATTCTTGAGGAACTTGGAACACCTAAAGAAGCGGCAGCATATAAGAACATCACAAGCATCCGTTCTAACCTCATCAATGGAGCAGGTAGTCCATCGTTCAAGTTAATCACAGCAGAGAAGCTACTGAACATCACAGCAATCACTCCAGCCAACGAAGGGCAAGAGAACGCAGTTAAAGACGCAATTGCGGCACTCTCTGGCAGGGACAACGTAGCTCGTTACCGGAATACCAAGCCAACCAAGATTACTGATACCGCTCGCGTAATCGGGTTTGAAAATGCTGGTATGACTGATGCGTTTGTTAACCCACAAAACTTCCCAGTGCTGCCAACTGATCCGCACATCGAACACGCAGTTGGTCACTTGCAAGACATGATGATGCAGTTGCAGATGAACCTGCAATCTGTGCAGCAAGGTCAACCAGAGCTTGCAGAACTTTCCAAGGCAGTCCGCTCAGTCAAATTCAAGGGTGGTCACATCATGGCGCACGTTGAGTATATCAGCAAAGACCCATCTAAAGAAGACTTCTTGAAACAATTCATGCAGGGAATGAATGAAGCTCAGAAAATGGCAGACGAACTCCAACAAGTTTACGTCCAAATGGCTGAAGCTGAAGCTCAGAAACAAGGTCAACCAAACTCCGAGGAAGACATCAAACTTCAATACCTCGCTGCTAAATCTGGTATCGAAATCGACACCAAGAAGAAGCTTGCTGACATCTCGGTTGGCAAGGCTTCTATCAGTCATGCTCAACGCACTGAGCAGCGTAAAGAACAAGGCATCACTCAACTCGCGCTTCAGAAGGCTAAAGCCCGTGCAGAGATTCAGAAGGAGAAATCCAAGCAAGCAGCAATGCAGGGTGAAGCTCCAGAAATGGAAGAGCCGGAGGAAATGGAAACCGAAGAGGTTGAGACTCCAGAAGTAACTGAAGAAGTTGAAGTTGAAGAAACTCCAATGCAGACACCAACACAAACATGACAACAGACAAAGTAAAATCCCTATGCGCGGCGATAACCTCACACGAAGACTGGAACAAACTACAGGCGTATTTACTACTTAACGTAAATCCACCAGAAGGAGTAACCACGCTAATCCATGCAATCAAAACTATTGAAGCTATTGGAACTGAAGAGCAGGGAGCATTCAAAAAAACAAAAGCTGCTGGAAAACTTAAAGAACCAGCGGACAGCACGATTGATCCAGACCTCGACGAAATCTAATTTATGGCAGACCCAAACGACACAGCAGAAGTAATCAAGGAACTGAAATCCAAGCCTCAAGTTCCGATTAAAGGTAATACATCTGACTTCCTCAAGAAGTTCAGCAAACAACAATCCGACGAGGGTAAGCCAAGTGCTACCAATGTTGGTGATCCTAAACTTGGAATAGCAAAATACAATGAAGAAGAACCACCAGAAGAAGTGGCGGGAGTTACCGAAGCTGAAATCACATCTGACCGAACAGGAAAAAAGAAAAAGTTCGTTGAGCGACAAATCGAAGAGAACCGCAAGCTCAAAGAAGAACTTGAGAAATACAAGAAAGATGAAATCCCCAAGTTTGAAACCAAAATCCAAGAACTTGAGCGAATGGTATCCGAGTCAACATCGACTAAAGAAGCCAACCACTACCAAGATCAACTCAACAAAGCCAACCAAGAAAAGTTGGAAGTTGAGCAACAACTATCAGAGCAAATCAAAGACCTTCGGGGTAAGCTGGACTTCCACGACATCACAAGTAATCCAGATTTCAAAAAGACTTACCTCGATCCTATCAAAAGCACCTACGATACTGCGCGACAATTGCTATCGAATGATCCAACTCTTCTTTCGACATTCTCCCGTGCTGTCAATGCAAATGCCTCCATCTTCAATGCGTCCTCCGAAGAGGATCGTCGAGCGGCGGAAGCCGACCGCGACCAAGCGTTCGAGGAAATCACGAACTCGCTCTCGCAGTTCAAGCAGTATCAATTCGCGGAGCAAGTCAACAGCTTCATCAAAGCAACTCAAGGACATCACGCAGCTCTTGTCAACTTTGAAGAAACCAAGCAGAATATCCTTCAAACCGCTAAACAAAAAGAGCAAGAAGGCAGGAACAAGTATCTAAACCAGTGGCGTGAGGGCTACAAGAATACCCAGCAGGAGATTGATCGGGCTACTGAAATCCCAGATACAATTGCTGATTACATGAAGGAGAAGGGAATCAAGTATGACATCTCCCGCGACGAGGCTATTGCTCTGGCAGCTACCCAGCAGACCAATGAGCAGGCATCAGTTGAAGACATGAACCGACTGATCCACCAAGGCCGCGCCTATCAGAAGATTCAAGCACAACTGAAAGCATACCAAGAGATGGTAAAAGAAAAAGATGAGTATATCGCACAACTGAAAGGTTCGTCGCGCATCTCGTCATCATCAAGTGCATCGGATTCCCAGAAACCAAGAATGAGCATTACGGAAGGACTGGCTGCTAAACTTGCGAAATTCTCACCGCAAGGTCGAACAGCATAAGCCTTACATTCTTGAGTCTGGTCATAGACGGGGGAGGTAGTTTGCGTTCTACCTCCCCCAAACTTTTTTTAAAAATATCGCTTGACATAGTAAATAAGTGATTGCAATGTCCGTTCAAAGAGAAATCCGAAATTATCGTTTACGATAAAATTAGGGATTCAACCGCACTCTGGTTGGCGAGTTTTCGACCTCGCATTAAAAGCGATTTCTGGACAGAAGAAACTCTGGGTTGAGTCCAGCAGAGGAAACCAAGCACTCGCTTGCTATTCCTCTGTGATATAGTTGGCGGTGCAAAACTAAAACTAAACCAAAATCAAATATATCAATGAGCGATCAACTCTACTTCAATAGTTGTGCCGAGATTGACAGTTTCTTCCGCGAGGGCCGCGAATATTTCAACGACCTCTACGTCAAGAAGCTCGTCACCAACTCTGCATATTTCACCCGTTTCGAGGAGCAAGCATGGCCTCTTAACCACACAACCGAGCAGAAAGCATTCCGCTTTGGCCGTGGATTCCACGATCCTTGCGCTCCTTTCCGCACGATCACCGACACCTACTGCGAGACTGATTCTTGCGATAGCAAACCCGAAGTCATCCAACGTCCCGGCACTGAGAGCTACACTTTCGAGCTTCTCCGTAAAGAGATGACCACTGACTGGATTTGCGTTGAGAGCCTTCTCTATCGCCTCTTCCCCGCTGAAGAGATTCTCCAGTTCGAGGAGTCGAATGCCCGTATCACCAAGAACGTCCACGAAGAGTTCCTTCGTTCCAACTACATTGGTGGTTCTGGACACAAATGGATGGGCATCACCACGGATGACGGAACCTACTGCGGACTCGTTGACGATGCAGCATGGTTCGTTCCAGAGCATACGCTCAACAACGAAGCTGGCTACGACCTCTGCGCTCTTCGCGTTAAGATGGCTCCTGCCGACCTCAACAAGATCGCTTATCTCTCGCTTGATATGCTCGACGATGCACTCGTTGACCTCCAAGACGAAGATGACGCTTTCCGCCTTGATCTCCAAGACGCGACTGGTCAGCCTTTGCTCGACATCGTTATCCCTGATCCTCAAGTTGGCCGTGCGCTTTACTTCCAAGCCAAGCGTAACAATGGTTACTGGGATGCTAACACGGACTTCGATGAACGCCTTACCCGTCTGAAACTTGGCATCAATCGTATCATCGGCGACTACGCTTTTGGTTACGACATCAACGCCGCTCGCTTCAACGCTGACACTGCCTTCAACGCATCGCTTGGAGCTTTCAATGAAGCTGATCCTGCGACATGGGCACGTCTCGTTCGCGTTCCTCGTTACATCAAGATCGTCCAAGAAAACGGATGCTCCTATGTTCCTAACCGCGCTTACCGCAATGCCGACTTCGGTATCTCGGTTGCTATGGTTAACAAGGCAATGTGCAAATGGACAATGCCATCCTCGACTGGATACGGCCAAGCCCAACAAATGACCCAGAACTACGCTGGTGATTGGGAGTGGAAAAACCCAGATTGGGAGTGCAACCGCTGGCGCAAAACGGGCTTCTATCAAGCCCAGTTCCGTCTCGCTGCACAGGTCAAAGACCCAACCATCATGCACTCGTTCCTGCATCGCTTGCCTAAGAGCAAGAGCCTCTATGGTTCCTGCTGCGAGGTTCAGAGCTACATCGTTCCTGAGAACAATCAGGACTGCTATAGCTGCGCTGGTGTGGGTGACATCGTTGTGCCTTCCTAAGTTAAATAGGGGAGGGGCTTATTCAAGCCTCTCCCCACAACCTTAAATAAAATACAAAATATGTCTAATTCACGACCACTCGCTTATGATCGCGTCAACCTGTTTGGCCCGATTGCCGTTAACCTCCTCGCTTCTGGAAACGCTGACCTCCTCGTTCTTAACGACGAAGAGACCAAGTTCTTTCCAACAAGCATCGTTCTGGAAACTGCCTACGCTCGCGGAACCACTGCCACCGATCCAGTTGTGATCGTTGACAACGGAACCACTGGCGAAAACATCACTTCCTCGTTGACTATCACGGACGCTCTTGATAACCAAGGCCGCTACAATCCTCTCACGATTGCCGCCAATCCTTACGTCATCACTGGTTCCCGCTCACTCCGCTTGCTCAAATCCACTGTTGGACTCGGCCAAGCTACGGCTACCCGCGCTCGCACTGCTGGCGTTGCTACAATCGTTACTGGTGCTGCTCATGGTTTTACCACGGGTGACACAATCACGATTGCCAGCATGACCGACACTACGTTCAACGATGTGCAGGCTGAAGTTACTGTCGTTAACTCTACCACCTTCACCTACGCAAACGCTGGCGTGAATGTCGTTTCCGGTGCTGATACTGCTGGACGTGTTGGCGCACTTTATGTGAACGCCTACGTTGTTGGTATCTACTACTAAACCTTAACTTTGGGTGGGGAAGCTCAATACTTCCTCACCCTTACCCTTTTTTTTAATTATGGCTTGTTTTACCGCTCTTGACTACCGCAATAAATCCTATCCGCTTCTTCTAACAATTCAATCAGTAGGATTAAGTAGAGGAATTACTATTCCCGTTGTGTCTTACGGATGTTTTGATGCTATGAGCGATTCAGCTAAAATGTATCAATTTTATGCTGCGCTTCAAACGTATGGTAACGGAACTCCAATCGCCGAGAATTGTTTTGTTCAAAAAACTGAAGATCAGCAATTGTTCCTTCTTAATGATTCGCTTGAGAACGCTCTTCAAAGAAATTTCGGCGGTTAATTATCGTAACCGATAAAATATTATGGCACTCACACAACCCTGCTTCATCAATCTAACTCCAGATCAACAAAATTTCAATATCTATGAGCAATTGAAACAAGTTACTGGATTTGACATTCCTCCGTATGATAGGATTGACATCACCTACTATGGGGCCACAAATAATATTGCGACTGTTCTGTATAAAAATGCAGGAGTCTTAGTGGCTACACTAACGCTTGAGTATGCTACTCAACCTCCAACAGTAAACGATACAAACTTAGTAAAAGTAACAATCACTTACCCATAGTATGGCATATAAATTCAATCCATTTACAGGTAAATTAGATATTGCAGGTGGTGGCGGTGGGGCTGGAACAGTCACCAGCATTACAGCAGGCACAGGACTGACTGGTGGAACCATTACTACTTCTGGAACTATTGCAATTGATAGCACTGTAGTTGTAAAAGACGCTAATAATAACATCTCAGCGAATGCGTTTTTCAATAATCTTGCAACAATTACTGCATCTGGAACTCAAGTTGTTTTAACTGCTGCATCTGCTCCTGTCTCTCTTGTCACTGGTTCTGGTGGACAAACGATTAAGTTGCCAGATGCTACTACTCTAACAAAAGGCACAATTTTTAGTTTCAACAACAATCAAAGTTCTGGTGCAATTTTAGTTAATAACAATTCTAATACTCTTGTTGTTTCAATCCCATCTGGTGCATATGTAACAGTTGTTTTGCTTGATAATGCTATTGCAGCAGGCTCTTGGGATAGACACGATCAGTCTCCAGCAAATGTTTCTTGGTCAACCAATACATTTGATTATCCCGGATCAATTACTTCTGCTACTTGGAATGGCAATACTGTTGCCGCAAATCGAGGCGGAACAGGGCAATCTTCAGCATTTGTTGCTGGTGGAATAGCCTATGGTTCTACAACTTCAGCATTGGGTGTAACTCCTATTGGAACTGCTGGTCAAGTATTAACTTCTGCTGGTGCAGGAACCCCTACATGGACAACTCCTGCAACAGGGACAGTAATATCTGTCACTGGAACTTCGCCAATAGCATCATCTGGCGGGGCAACTCCCGCAATCAGTATTGCAGACGCAGCGGCAGATGGAACAACAAAGGGAGCGGCAGCATTTACCGCTTCTGATTTTGACGCAACGGCGGGAGTTGTTTCAATTGACTATACTAATGGTCAAGCCGCATCTGCATCAACAAAAGGCTTCCTTACTGCTGCAAACTGGACTACTTTTAACAACAAGCAAGCAACAATCACAACTGGTGCTGTTGATAATGCAATCCTTCGCGCTGACGGAACTGGTGGAGCAACATTGCAAAATTCTGATTTAAATATTGATGATGCTACTGTTTCTACTCAAGCAAATGTTGCTATCACGAACCAGCATTCTGGTCAGTCTAATTCGGCAATTGTTCTTACCCCGAAAGGCACGGGGGCATTTATTCTTGGGCCAAAACCAGATGGAACTACAACTGGTGGAAATGCGCGTGGAGCAAATGCTGTTGATTTACAAACAACAAGATCGGCATCTACTCAGATTGCAAGTGGAGCTAATAGTTTTGCTGTTGGTTCTGGTAATACTGTCACAAATTCCAATGGTGTGGCAATGGGTTCTAATAATTCTGTTACTGGAGGATCGTTTCCAAGTGCTGCAATTGGAACCAGTTGTTCAGCAAATGCAACAAGTGCATTTGCATTTGGTCGCAATTCTTCCGCAGGAAACTATGCTTTTGCTGTTGGTGGATTTTGTAACGCGTCAGGAGATGGGTCTTGTGGCGTTGGAAACAACGCAATATCTTCTGGTCAAAACTCGCAAGCCTTTGGAGAATCTGTTACATCAAGTGCTACTTATTCATCTGCTTTTGGAAATTTTGGAGTTTCAAACAGACATGGAATGTTTTCGCATTGCGGTGGAACTTTTAGCGGAACAGTAACTGGCGATGCCCAGCGCGCTCGATTTGTCCTGCGTTGTAAAACCACAACGAACACAGCAGTTGAAATGGCACTAAATGGAAGCACAACATATCTTGGAATCCCATCTGGAAAGATCATCGCCTGCACAATTAACATTACTGGAAGCAAGTCGGATGGAACTGCTGTAGCTCACTACTTGCGCCAATACTGCGTTAAGAATGTTGGTGGAACTTCTTCAGAAGTTTACGCTCCAGTGACTATCGGAACTGATAACGCCGCAGGAACAACGATTGCGCTTTCTGCAAATAACGCTGATGATACGCTTCGCATCTTGGTTACTGGTATTACTTCTGAAACATGGAGATGGGTAGCTTCGGTTGACGCAGTAGAAGTGGCTTACGGAACATAATTACTATGCTTAAAACATACGGACTCATATTTCCAAACGGAGACAAGTATCTTTCCAGTGTTGTGCTGGACGAAGACGGGAATCCTCGCATTGACACTATTCGACCATACCCAGTGCCAGAAGATTGGGTTGATCCAACGCTTGTAGAATTAATCAAAGCAGAACCTCCCGGCCCAGAAACGGAATGGGAAAGCTACCTTGAATGGTTTGATGATAGAGTAGAGGTAAAGTGGAAACCAGTATCGTAAACAATAAATCACTATGAGTTGTTGCAACGAAACTATTATTGTAGCATATCAAGAGCTTGGAATAACATTATCGTAAACAATAAATCGCAATGGACACACACTCATTTAACGCAGGCATGGCAGGAGTATTGGCTACAGCAACATCAGTTGGTATTTCATTCTTGCCAGAAGTAGAGGCATGGTTGCGGATTGCATCACTTCTCGTTGGTATCGCAGTTGGTATCGGGTCACTTATCGTCCTTGCGCGTAACTGGAATAAAAATAAATGAACCCTAAACAAATCGCACTTGGATTAGTTATTATCTCGCTTGCATTTCTCGCAATGGCATTCTTGACTGGGTGCGAGACACTTGGAATTTCCCTACAGACACAATACGGAAGTTTTACTTATGAACTTCCTGAACCAAAAGGAACAAAAAAATGAAAACTAATTGGAAAACCACACTCCTCGGAGTATTCACAATCCTCGCGGCAGTTGCTGACGCAGGAAAAGATTTCATTGCGACTGGTCAACTTGGTGATGTCGGATTGCTATTTGCCTCATTGACTGCTGGTATCGGTTTAATCCTTGCCAAAGATAGCAACAAATAATGGTTCCTAATTCCAGACCACAACAAGCAAAAGAGAAGACTCTTGCTATGGTAATCAAAGCAGGAATCGAAGATCGCGTTGCACTGGTCGGAATTCGTGGATATTACTCTGAAACATTTGCTCCATCTGGGAATAATCGGGGGGTCTATGATGACGCTATTATTTTGATTTCACCAAGTGTCCATGCTACGTTTAACGCTAATACCGATCCTTCAGTTTTTAGAAAAGGCATTGCGGTGCTTCAAACGGGCGTTCACCGCTTTCGTAAGGGGAATCACGGCATTAGCAAGCCCGGAGGCGGCTATCCAGCACTGCGACCTGCTAACGCCAAAGAGGAGTTGCCTGTTACGCGAGACGGCATTGGAGATGATATGGGCATCGCTATCAACATTCATAAGGGATCATACAACTCAACTTCCTCGGAAGGATGTCAAACAATCTACCCGCCGCAATGGGATGGGTTCATCAACCTCGTCTATTCGGAAATGAATAGATACAACCAAAAAACAATTCCATATTTATTAACGGAATTATCGTAAACGATAAAAAACAAATGAATAAATGGCAACAAATCGAGCGGGATGCTACAAAGAAATCCCATGAAGTAGAAATCACGGATTACAAAAACCAAATCAAACGCTATCAACAAACAGTAGACGAGTTGGACAAGCAACTTGGAATTGTATCTGCATTGAAGGAAGACAAGTTTAAGAAAGACACATACAAGATAGAATCGGCGCGAGGCATATCAAGCGCGGCGGTAGCTGTATTGTCTGACTGGCACGTCGAAGAACAAGTTGACCCAAGAACAGTTTCACACTTAAACAATTTCAATCTTGAAATTGCAGATCGTCGTATTGAAAAAGCAACTCAAGCTATTTTGCGACTAACGGAAATTGAACGAGTGGGACGTGATATTCCTATCTTGGTTCTTGCACTTTTGGGAGATTTAATGACGGGATACATTCACGAAGAACTCCGCGAGGAAAATGAATTGTCACCTACTCAAACAATTCTTTGGTTACGCCAAAAGTTATCCAAGTTAATCAACACGATTAAAAAAGAAGGGAACTTTGAGCGCATCGTAATTCCATGTTCGATTGGAAATCACGGCAGAACTACAATCAAACCTCGGCATAGCACAGCTTACAAGAATAGCTACGAGTGGCTTCTTTATAAATTGCTGGAGCAAGAGATTGAAGGCGTAGAATGGATTGTAGGAGAAAGCTACCACACATACCTTGAAGTATTTGGAAAAACATTCCGACTGCATCATGGGGATGGATTGAAGTATCAAGGGGGTATCGGAGGACTGACCATACCTGTAGAGAAAGCAATTTCGAGCTGGAATAAGGGGAGGTCAGCAGACATTGACATTTTCGGTCACTGGCATACTTCTCAACAAAATCCCAAGTGGATTAGCAACGGGAGTCTCGTAGGACACAACGCATATAGCATTGCTATCAAAGCAGCGTTTGAACCACCACAACAAACTTACTTTCTGTTCGATGCGAAGCGCGGAAGAACTGGAACTTGGCCGATATTCTTGGAGGACTAACCAATGGCAAACTGGAACAAAATAGTAGAGGCTCACAACAAAGAGCATTACAAATGGCCGAGCGGTTGGGATACCCGCGAAACAATTGCCGAACAGTTAGAGTGTAGTCCAGAAAGAGTGGCAGAACAATTGTCATCTGCCATTAAAGGTGGGCAAGTAGAAAAAAAATCTATCACCTATTGGAACGAAGAACTAAAAAGAAAAGTTACTGTTTTTGGCTATCGACCTATTCAAAAAGACAAGCCGACCAAAGAGAAAGTATCGTTAACGATAAAATGGCCCCCAGCAGAAGGAATACGGGTATCTCGTAAAGACAATCCTAAGAACAAAGGAACACATATTAGCAAAGGAAAAATATTGTGGGATAATGGTCGTGTTACAGAACCTAAAGGAGGCACAATCCAAAAAATAATTCTTGCTTAAAGAATAAAAACAATCAATATATTAAAAATATGAGTTGTTCAAATTCCAATTCCAAATGCAACCCATGTGGCCCAAGCGAAGATGCAATGAATGCGATTGCGAATCGCGCAAACTACTATGCGAGGGTAGCACAAAATGCGGCAGATCAAATCGCGGGATTTGGGGAAGCAATACAATCAACAATCGCCGTTGGTAGTGCTGTTTCGTTGACAACTGGAACTTCAGCAACTGTTACAAGTATTTCCTTACCCGCTGGACAATGGTATGTAAATGGACAGGTTGATTATCGCGCAGGAGCTACAACAAGCATTACAATTTTAACACAAGGAATCAGCACAACCGCAGCAACACTCGGAGCGCAAGATACATTTTCACGAAGTGTATCTTCTGCATTTGTTCCAACGGCATCAAATGATGTTGGATTGCCTATGCGTGGTCAATTATTTACGCTTACCGCAACCACCACTGTTTATCTTGTGGCAAATGCTACTTTCACTGTAAGCACACTTTCAGCTTACGGAACTATAGAAGCACGAAGGATTAGATAATTTATGACTCCATGCACACCTTGTCCTCCTTGTGATGCTGACTATCCTGTATTCTGTGAATCACTTGAGCCAACAAATACAGCTAAAGCATTTGTCGTTGAAGACTCATCGTTCTGCCAGAAACGATTGACTGGTGAAGAGGGTGACATTCCAAGGATTACAAGTGGGTTTATCAAATTCACTAAAGCTGTTAGCACAAATACTCCAAACTCCATAGTTGCAAGAGACTCCAATGGTGGTGCGGACTTTTCTTCAATTAGCGGAACTGAACTTCTTCTGAACAACCCAACCGGAGATACACGAATTGAAGTTGGTGGGTCTGGAAATGTTTACATGGATTTAAAGAATCCCAACTCGGATGACTACGATCTCCGAATCCAAGCCGCAGGAACAACACCAAGGATTTTTACTAACGCCGCGATCCTTCAGATTGACGGAACGAGCGTAAACCTCCAATCAAACACGAATGGCAATGTAGGTATTGGAACCAACGCGCCAGCAGTAAAGTTGGATGTATCACAGACGCAAGCATCACAAACTGCCGCACGGGTAGTAAATACCAGCACATCAAGCGCGGCATCTGCATCCTATCTTGCAGTTCAAGGTGGTGTAAATGCAAACTTTTCCGCAAAAGAAAACGCGCAAGCCGAAATAGGAACATCTTCATTACATCCGGTAATATTAAAATCCAATGATGTTGAAAGAATTCGCGTAACAAGCGGTGGAGATGTTGGAGTTGGAATTACAGCACCTCTCGGTAAAATGCACATTTCAGCATCGACTGCAAACGATGTAGTAAGAATAACTCAATCTGGACTTGGCGCACCATTCCGAGTCGAGGATGAGACTACAGATACAACTCCGTTTATTATAGATGCAGCAGGTAATGTTGGAATAGGAACTCCAACTCCATCTGCAAAACTTGAAATATCAAGTAATACTCAAGGATTTTTGCCTCCAAGAATGACAACAACAGAAAGAAATGCAATCGTAAGTCCAGTTGCCGGATTGGTTATCTACAATACTACAACAAATGTTCTTAACTTTTACAATGGCACAACTTGGGGTGCAGTATAATAAATAATATGAGTAATTGCACACCTTGCCCACCTTGCGACACAGAGTTTCCTTTATTCTGCGAAGGACTCGAAACAACTACAGACGGACGCAAACTTGTAGTAGAAGATACTGCATCTTGCCAAAAAGTATTACTAGAACCAACTGAAGTATCCGTTCTTCAGTATGACGCAAACAACGATGTTGCTTGGAAGAGTGGGTCATTGACATCACCAATCAAACTCCCAAGTCTTCAGCTTAATGCAATCAATGTTGCGCCAAAGATCATGGTTCTTCAAGTTGATGGAACTGTGAGGCAATGGCAACCAACTGACACAGGAGATAACTTCTTGGCTTATTGGGATGGAACGCAATGGAAGATAGGGAATCTTGCTTCAATCCTCCCATCTGGTGATGGGGTTGTAGTTAAGAATGGAAGTTCCTTTTCACTTGCCAGCGGAGTAAATGGAGAGTTCCTACAAGTTTTAAGTGGAAATATACAATTCAATTCCACAATTCCCGGTGGTATGCCTACTGGAAGCGTTATTGCATTTGCTGGAACAGCTACACCTTCTGGATGGATTATTTGCAATGGTGGATTGTATGGCAGAACAAGTGGCGACCCATCACCTCAACCAAATCTTTTTAATGTTATTGGAACAACTTATGGAGTTGGAAATAGCTTAACAACATTTGCCATCCCAGACCTTCGTGGGATGTTTGTTCGTGGAGTTGATAATGGAAGGAATATTGATCCACTTCGTGCATTTGGTAGCCAGCAAGCAGACGCATTCAAGTCTCACAATCATAGTGGCAATACTGGTTTATTTAACGCAACCCATACGCATTCATTTAGTGGAACAACAGGAACTGACTCGCCAGATCATACTCATTCTTTTGGCCCTACTGGCGGGGCTGGTAGCACTTACTGGTTTGGAGGAAGTTCAACTGGAGCAAATTCTGGTAATACAGGAGGCGCATCTACAAGGCATACACACGCCTATTCTGGAACAACTTCATCTGGAGGATCAGACCATCAACACACAATTTCATCTGATGGGCAAAATGAAACTCGCCCAATAAATGTGGCAATGAACTACATTATCAAAACATAATGCCAGCAGAAGGATCAGTATTTGATGGGTTCACAAGCGTTATAGCGCAAGACGCTGCAACGCATCCATCGTATTTACCTGAGATGTATGTAGCTGAATCGGTCAATAGGACATTTCGAGGGGGAATCAACCGCACTCGTCCAAGTATTAGAAACATCAATATCGTAGCGGGAACAGGACAACCAGAGACTATCGTTAACGATATTCAGACTGGAAACTTCCAAGGCGCGTATCCGTATCGGAGGACAACATACGAATCTGCTGATGGAATAGTAATATCAGTAGCAGGGGTCATTTACTTTCTGAATATGGTAAACAATGTTGCATACGCATATAAATTACCAGTTGCAGATGGGTGGACATGGAATGATGGAAGTTTGATGCACACATTTTTTGTGCAGGCTGAAGATCAACTATACATCCAGAACGGATACCAAAATCCGATTGCATGGAATGGTGATCTTAATACAAACGCAGTAAGATTAAATCCATTCAATCGAGAAATGCCGATTGGCACTATCATGGAGTATGCGTTTGGCCGAGTCTTTGTTTCTGACAAGTTCAATCAAATTTACGCATCCGATATTATTTTTGGTGCTGGACTTACTGACACAGAAAATACGCGTAGATTCAAAGAAATAACCTATTGGGAATTGGGTGGAGCATTCGCTACTCCATCAATGATGGGAAACATAACTGGCATGAAAATAATGCCAGAGCTTGGATTGAACCTTCGCGGCCAAGGTCAACTTGTAGTCTTAACTGGTAACGGAGCATTCTCAATGGATGTATCAATCCCAAGAGCGCAATGGAATACAACGAACATCCAACGTATCAGTCTTCTTGGGCGGGGTTGCACAAGTCCATACTTAGCTTTGGTAAACTCTGAGCTTTGGTTTAGGTCACACGATGGTTGGGCGTTCTACTCAAATACTCAATCGGAGTTTAATAGATACTTCTCACTTCGTAAACTTTCGAGGGAAGTAAATAAATGGGTTGAGCGAGATACGCCTTGGCTTAGACAATTTGCTTCTACGATGTTTTTTGATAACTACCTATTAAGCACAGTTGCTCCAGAGATTACGAGGACATCCGCGCCCGGATTGCATAGGTATCATCGTGGAATGATTGCGTTGGACTTAGATCAATCCGCAAGCCCATCACCAGACGCTCAACTTTCTTTTCGCTGGAATGGACTATGGACTGGAGTTCGACCAACTCAAATGGTATCGGCGTTGATAGCTGGACAGAAGCGTGGGTTTGCATTCTCCTTTGATAAAGACAACAAGAATCGTTTGTATGAAGTAACTTCAGAACAAACGGATGACTATGGCCCAAATGGAAACAGACAGATTGAATCCTTCTTTACGACTGGCAGGTATGACTTCAATCGAAGCGGGGCTACAAACAAGTTCCTCCGCAAGAAAATTACTGGCGGGGAAATGTGGATGAGTGAGATTAAGGGAGAAGTTGAAAGCTACGTTGAGTTTCGCGCAGATAGTAATCCTTGTTGGTCAGAGTTAAAAGTCCCAACAAAATTCGGTTGCGATCCATGTTCTCCAATAGCCACAGAATGCGTTCCGCAACGTGGAGGCAATCGCTACAAACGTTACAAATTTAACACTCCAGACCCAAGTGAGTGCAATGACTTGGCAGGCATCCCATCAGTGGAAGGAAGCGAATTTCAAATTAAAATTAACCTAACTGGATCAGCGACCATTGATCGAGTAAGATTAATGGCAAATATCAAAAACAACGACGATTCTCCAGTTGGCGACTGCCCAGAAGAAAATCAAGAATGTGAACCATTTTTGTGTTGCCAAGAAAAATATTGGGAATACAATATCGTCAACTAAATAGTCATGGACAATCAAGATTCATCGCCTGCACTTATCTTTCCATCTGTTCCAGATGATTTCTGCCCAGTTGGAAATTGGACTCAAGTATTCCAACAATTTTCTGACATTGTTCTTGCAGCTGGAACTGTTAACATCCCCGGCCTTTCTGACGTTACTCCACAGCAAATTCAAACAATAAACGCTTATCTTCAGAGTTTACAAGACCAAGTAAATGTTCTTGCTACTACACAAGTAAGGCAAGGAGTTATTTCTGGACTTGTTGTTGGAGATCAAACGGTCACAATTACTTTTACAACTGCGATGCCAAGCGACAATTATACTGTTTGCTTCACTCCTCATTCAAATACAGGTGGCGCAACGCAGGCTCCAATTTTTGCGGTTCAAACCGGATCGCAAACTATTAGTGGATTCACGGTCTTCATTGATAATAACGTGGCCACAGTAACTCAAGTGGATTGGGTAGCAATCCATTCAGCATAACAACAAACAAAATAAACATATGACACCACTAAAAGGAACCGATCCTAAACTCGTCAGCGGCGGCTCACCAACTCGCGGAATGATCCGTGAAGGTATGGGAAACATGAACCCACCTAACACTGGTAAGAACCCATACTCCAGCGCACCGCTTCCTAAATCTGGCAAGCCCGTTGGCGGAAAATAATTATCGGTAACGATAATCCCTATGGCTGATACCCTCGAAGAGATGGTAGAGCTTGTGAAGGGGTTTTGCGGCGACTCTGGCACTTGTTCATACGAGCGCGGAGTCAAAGCCGTAAACCAAGCAAGGCGACTACTCTGGAATAAACGCAATTGGACTACTCAAGAAGAGTATGTCCAAATTTGCTGCGTTAATAGTTGCTTCACGCTTCCATCTCGCTATGAGCAAATCAGACTTGCGTGGATTGGAGATGAATCAGCGTCTTTAGCAGATGAATGGTTCAATGCAACCAATGCATTTGCTCTCCAAGCAAACAACTCATGCCATAGAGGGATTGTTGAAATTGGTGGACTCCATGTTCTTTTCCGAGATTACACTACAAATCCCTATCAATTAGGAATCATTGCAGAGGACATAGCGGATGTCGGTGTAGAGTTGATGTTTGAAGTGCAGGATCAGTATGACACCTACCATAAGGTAAACTTGCTTGCCGCGCAGAGTCCGAATTTTGCGAAGACCGATCTACTTATCAAGGGAGTTCGCTCAGTATCAAAGCCAGTAACTAAAGGTAGGATTCGCGTTTACGCTTACGACATGGAGTTACAGGCAAGAACGCTAATTTCCATCTATCAACCGAACGATGCTAACCCAAGTTTCCGTAGGTTCAAAGCACCCAAAACGTGTGAGTGCATTACGCTTTACGTTTCTAAAAGATACTTTGATCTAACTGATCCAAAAGAATTGATGGAGTTTAGCGCGGATGCAATGATCTATGCTGTTCTTGCATTGAACTCGCGTGAAAATCGCAAGGCACAGGAGTTCATGGCTAACCTCGCTCTCGCTGTGCAAGAGCAAGAAAAGGAGATGGAGAATGTAGAGATTCCTACTGCCGCGCCGATTCGCTTTGCTAACTATAGTCGGGCAGACAACCTTATTGGTGCTGATATACTATCACCAACACCCAACGATTACTTTCTTTATAGATGACGCTGACAATTCCAGATAAAATTGATGCAAGAAGCGTAATTGGATATGGTGATCCAAACTACGAACTCAACTTGATGGACTTGGAGATTCTGAAACTACCTCCACGGGAATGTCCGCTGGTGCATAGGTTCACGCCGGGTATGTATATTCGGGAAATCTATATGCCGAAGGATACTATTCTCACAACTTTGCTCCATCTTACGACTCATCCATTCTTTGTGATGAAAGGTGATGTGACTGTCTGGTATCATGGTATCCCTGCCCACCGCTACAAAACGGGCTACAGCGGCATCACAGAAGCGGGAACAAGGCGTTTGCTTGCTACTCACAAAGACACAATCTGGACTACCTGCCATGTCACAGACTTAACTGATCCAGACGAAATTATTGACAGCATCACTTCAAGAGACTTTAATCCTCACATCGCCAAGGAAGACCCAAGGGTGCAGAAGTGGCGGCATAACCGAACCGACTTAATCAAATGAGATTCCTTCTACCAGACCATTTAGGCAACGACAAACATTCAATGATGTTTCACTCTAGCGGATTTGCTATTGCGGCTGGTGTAGTTGCTGTAGGTGCAGCAGCAGGGTCGGCGGCTATTTCAATGTCGGCAGCAGACCGAGCAAAGAAAGCTCAAGGTGCTGCTGGTGGAGCATACAAAAAACAACTTAAACAAGCTACAAGTCAGTTCACTAAACAGCAAGATCAAGTTAAAGCTGCAATTGCAGCTATTGATCCTAACTTAAATATTCCAGAATACAATCTACAGGGAGCTACACTTGATTCAATTGAAGCTGCAAATAAAATTACTGCTAATACGCTGAAGCAAATTGAAAACATTATTCCGGGTTCCGCTCAAGCAAGAGGTCAAGTAATGCAATCACTTGGTCAATGGGAAAACAATCTCAATCAACAATATCAAGGACTACAAGCTAACCAAGGATTGATTGACCAACAACGGGGAGTTGTTAGCAGTATGTTGAGGGGTGAACTTACTCCGGTTCAACAAGAGCAAATTAACCGAGTCATTGCTGAAAGAGGAGGAGCAGGGTTTAATCCCGCAACAGCAGGTAGAGTTGGAGGATTCCAAACTGCACAAGCACAACTTGCAGATCAGTTGCGTCAATCTTCAGAAGCAAGAATACTTGCTGGAATGCAATTAGCACCCGGAGTCAACGAACAGCAAAGGGGATTGGCAGCATCAAGCCTTGGACTTTCTGAGGGTTTCCGAGGCTTACAAAACACAGCGCAAAGTTGGAAGCAATTAGCTGTAACATTTACACAAAATGTTCCTCAGATAATGGGAATAGGGCTACAAGGAAGAGGACAGGACATCCAAGTAAAACAATATGGAATCCAAAATGCTTTGCAGCAACAAGGTTTGATTTCTCAAATTAACCAAGGAAACTATGGCGCATTGACTGGGCAAGCGCAGAATATCTACAATGTGAACAGAGAGAATGCCGCAGCAAGTTATGCCGCACAGCAAGCAGTCGGACAAGGTGTTGGTGACATTGGACAAGCTACATCTGGCGCGTTGATGGGTATGAGCTACGCATCAGCAGCACAACAAGGCTTGGGTGGTGGAATGGGTGGGTATGGAGGATTGGGAGGAAGACAAAATTACGAAAAAATTTATGGCCCTGCAACTTATGGAAATTCATCTGATGCTTGGGGCAATTTTAGCATGGGATCGGGAACAGGAGCATAATTTATGTCTATCGCAGAACTCATAATGCAGGGAACCAATCGCGCATCGGAATCTACCGCATGGGTTGGAGATTCTTTGGCTAAACTTGGTCAGAATGTAGGACAAGCCTTGGCTCAACGCGAGCAGCAGAAGCAAGCTCAAGAAATGCTACCATACTTACAACAGAGTATGCAGGAGTCTATGAATCTTGCTCAAAAAGGTGATACTGCGGCAGCATATTCTAACATGATGGGTGTATTTGCATCCAATCCTAATCTCATGCAGAATCAAGCTGTGCTTCCGTTCCTTCAAATTGGACTTAAAGGCATCAATGAATCTGCTGATCGTTACAAACAAGGCCAAGATTACAATCAAAGACAAGCATACTACAATGGTGTTCTTGCTAAGAAAACTGGTGGTGGTGGAGAAGATGGGAGTATTTACACTCCAGAAGAAAGAGCGAATATGACATTGTTAGGTCAGAACCCTCCTGATATGGCATATCAAGATCAAGGTGTTGTTTCTGATACCACAGCAGTATCTCAACCTACAACGCAACAGCAAACAGGAATTCCAGCAATGCAAGGCAGTTCTCCAAAAGTTGTAGAAGTTCCACTTCCAGAAGAAGGTGGAACTACTGAGATGACATATAAAAATTCACAATTGAAAGCAGTGGAAAGCATGGCTGCATCTATTCAATCTCCAGAATATAAAAAAGCCCTTTTAAAATCCGTTAAGAATCCTGCACCTAAAGAACAAATTGCATCATTTAAACAATTTGCAGAAAAATACAATTCACTTACAGAAGATGGAAAGATGGCAGTGATGCAAGACTTGTCTATTGTTTTTGATTCAGATAAGAATTTTGAAAAAACCAAACAACAGTTAGGAAAGAACTTTTATCCACTTAAACCTGAACAAAGTGCTGTAATTGGAAATAATATTACTGGAATAGTTCTTGAGCCCACAACTGAAGCAAAGTCTTTTACCGCTGGCGCAAAATCTGATTCAGTTACTTTTGGAACAAACAAAAATGATATTGATACTTATCAAACTTTATTCACATCAGCAACAAGTGAATTGAGTCAAGGTAAACTTGGAAAGTTCTTGAAAGAAAATGGTGGTGTATTCAATACAACATATACAGAAACAGGAGTAAAAGAAGTTACGGATGAAGAAACTGGGGAAACAAAAAAGGTTCCTAAAAGTGTTATCTTGTATCAAAAGAATCTTGATCCAAACAACGAAAGAACTCCAGTCATAGAACTTACTGAAGGACAATTTGCTGCATTTAAAACAATTCAAAATTCTCCAAGCAGATTGCAGCAACTGAGAGCAGGAAATAGCAACTCTTCATTTGTTCGTATCGCGCCAACTGGCCCGACTAAAGAAGGAACTAAAATGATTCCAGCATCAAATACTTCATTTAAAACAGTAGCAGAAGCAGAGGCTTCTGGCTTGCCAAAGGGAACAATTGTTACTATAAATGGTCGTAAAGCAAGGATCGACTAATGGCTATTACATTCTTAGATGAAGAACCAACGGGAAGAAAGATCACGTTTCTTGATGAAGAAACAAAAGAACCAGTAGGCACTTCTATTGGTCAAGAAATCTCGCAAATTCCAGCGGCACTCAAACAATCGTTTGGTCAACCGCTTGAAGCTATTGGGCAAACCGCAGAGGTAGTTGGATTCCCCGCAGTAGCTACAGCATTGAAGGGTGCGATTCAAGAACCAGAAGGTTATGTTTCTGCTGGTGAACGTTTCATGGCTCCCAAAGAAGGCGAGTTCCAGATTGCAGGGTTTGCGCCTCAGTATGCTCCAAGAGCGGTTGCTGAACAAACTGGTCAGATTCTTTATAGCATTGGATCACGAATTGTTGGAAAATTTATTGGTAGAGGAGTTGGAGGTTTGCTTGGCCCAACAGGAGGCACAATAGGTGGCGCGGCTGGAGAATTCGTAGGCCCAGCAGCAATTGCAGCAGCGCAAGTTGTAGGCCCAGTTGCCTTGGAACGAGCCAAGAATAATGGTTACACAGAACCAACTGACGAGGATATGGCTTACGCTATATCAACCGCCGCTGTATCTGGTGCATTAGATTCTTTTGCTACAAGATTCCTTCCGGGTGGAAAGGAAGCTGTTGGCCCATTCTTTAAACGCCTTGGGGCTGCATTCCTTGGGCAGAGTGTTCCAGAGGGCTTGCAATCTTTCGCTGAACAAATTGGTGGCACTATAGAAACCAAGAAGGGAATACAGGTTAATCCTAAACAGGCTATCGGTGAAGCATTGATTGGAGGCGCGGCAGGCGCGGCAGCTACTACTATCGCCGCACCATTTACACCAGAGCAAATCGCAGAAGCTAAGATTACTGAGAGTGCAAACAAAGAAGCCGAGAATCTTGTTATCGGAAACGATAATCCGCAAGGTAAGGCAGTGCTGGCTAACAAACAAAAGTTAGAACAAGAAATCGCAGATACCAAGCAAGTCCTACAAGCTATTGAATCCACTGATCCAATAGCACAGAAGCTGAAGTTAGAACTGAAAGAGAAAGAAGCCATCCTTGCTGCTGCGCAAGGCCAAGTAGATAGTATCGTTGAATCTACCAACCCAATAGCAGAAGCAAAGAAGCAACAGGTTGAATTGGCGAAAGCGATTACCACTCCAGAAGCTGCAC
>Ga0209087_1000407_pt1 | contig 27638 bp, 27 predicted proteins | sample S_130805_EF_Meta_FD_187321 | JGI IMG/M metagenome (GOLD analysis project Ga0209087, IMG submission 187321) | Freshwater microbial communities from Lake Simoncouche, Canada to study carbon cycling - S_130805_EF_MetaG (SPAdes) (version 2) | ecosystem: Environmental > Aquatic > Freshwater > Lake ... | reverse complement strand
TAACCGTTAACTGATTATGTGGGACTGGGCGGAGGCAATCATTGCAGCCGCCTGTATATGCGCCTTCATAATCGCTGGAACCTACTTGATTGCTTGGGCAGGGACATGATGAATGCGCTGGATCGTATTGTTATTGCTGTTAGGGCTGGTTGGAGCCGTAGCCAAGAACGGATGTCATGTCCGAGAGTTCTATGGCATAGCTTACACAATTCACGACCCTACCGAGCGCCACAAGGAAATGATGGCGTGGCTCAATCAAAACGCAGGTCATTGCAAATCAACGGATTACGTAGTTATCTGGAACAACTTGTCCGAGTGGGCAGGTACGGCAGATTCCACATGGCTGCGTAATAAAGTCGTACATGGCTATAAAGATGCACTTGAGCGCGAAAAGAAATGATTCCGCCTTTGTACAAATGGTATCCAATGGTTCAGCCGGGAGGAGAGCCAACCAAGACAGACGCGCTTGAGCGCAGGGCTGAGAAGCTGACTGAGGACTATAAGCAGGCGGTCAAGATGAGGAAGATGGATGAGAAAATTGACGCTCTTGAGTTTGAGTTGTATGTGAAGAAAGCGCAGCGCAACCAACTTAGCCTTGAGATTTTTACCAACCGTAAGCTGGACATTTATGTATGACCAAGAAGCCAATACCCAGACCGTCAAGAAAGCCGCAGATAGAAGTGAAAGAAAAACTGACGCTGTACGTCACGCTAATGGTCAGCACGACATTGTGCATCTCAGTTCTGGGTATGGTGTTTGCTTTTCTAATCGGCTTATGGGCAAAAGAAGTGGACAATGCAGAGATATTCAAGATGATTTCACCCGCTTTTTCTACACTTATCGGCGGCATGATTGGGTTCCTGTCTGGCATCAAACTCATGCAGAATGAAGACTCTAAAAAGGATAGCAAATGTTAGACATATTAAGTGGCGGTATTCTTGGTTCAGTGTTTGGCGGCTTGTTCCGCATGGCTCCTGAAGTCCTAAAGTTCTTTGACAAGAAAAACGAGCGCCTGCATGAGCTTGCCATGTTTAAACATCAGTGCGACTTAGAAGCCCAGCGCGGTCAGCAAAAGTTAGCTGAGATTGGCGCACAGCGGGAAGCCGCTATTGACGTAGGCGTAATGGATGCGTTTAACAACGCCATCACCCAGCAGGCCGAGATGGTCAAAGCCGCAGGTGGATGGGTGGCTAGCTTGTCTGCATCCGTCAGGCCGGTGGTTACATACTGGGTGCTGTTTGTCTGGTCATTCATCCACGTATGGTTTGCATGGAACGCATGGCTTGCCGGTGCGCCAGCCGTTGAAGTGTTCAAGACCATGATGACACCCGACTTCTCAGCCCTGTTGTCTGGAACAATCAACTATTGGTTCCTCGATAGAACTCTCAAGCAGCGCGGAATATGAACCTAGAGTTAGCCGCAGCCCTATGCCGTCAATTTGAGGGCTACCGCGCCAAGCCGTACCTTTGTCCGGCTGGCGTGGCTACGATTGGCTATGGTTCTACCTACTACGCAGACAAGCGCAAGGTGACTTTGGAAGATGCACCAATGGATGAACCTACGGCTAGGGCGCTTCTGATGATTGAGCTTGAGCATACGTACCTACCCGGTGTTTTGCGTAACTGCCCCGGCCTCATCACTGACGTTCGCAAGTGCAATGCCATTGTGGATTTCTGCTATAACTTGGGCACTGGACGCTTGCAAACAAGTACGTTAAAGAGGAAAATCAACGCCAATGATTGGGACGGGGCAAAAGAACAACTGATGCTCTGGACTAAAGGTGGCGGCAAAGTTTTGCCGGGCTTGTTAAAACGCCGCACGGCTGAGTGCGCTTTACTGGATTGACCGATGCCGCTCAAAAAACTAACTCTCAAAGCTGGTGTAAACAAAGAAAACACCCGCTATACCAGTGAGAATGGCTGGTTTATTTCCGACAAGATGCGGTTTCGCCAAGGTACGCCAGAAAAGATTGGTGGTTGGGTTCGTATTTCTGCGTCTGTTTTTCAAGGTGTGTGCCGTTCCCTGTGGAACTGGGTCACACTAAACTCCATCAATCTAATTGGTGTGGGCACTAACTTAAAGTTTTATCTTGAGTCTGGCGGTGCGTACAACGACATCACGCCTATTCGCTCTACAGTTACGATCAACAACAACCCATTTGCACTGACTGCCTCTACCACTGTTACAGTGACTGACACGGCTCATGGTGCATACACGGGCGACTTTGTTACCTTCAGCGGGGCTACAGCTATTGGCGGTGGTGGAACTAACGTCACCGCAGCCGTCCTAAACCAGAACTTCCAAGTTACCGTCATTGACGCTAACACCTACACAATTGTTATCTCTGTAACACCAAACGCCACAGCTATTGCGGCTTCTCCGGGTGGTGGTGCGACTGTCATGGCGGCTTATGAGATTCATGCTGGCCCGGCTTACGCCGTAGCTATTAACGGCTGGGGTGGTGGCCCTTGGGGTTCAGGCACTTGGGGTGTCGGTATTAACTCTGTTAATGCCATTCAGTTGTGGAGCCAGAACAACTTTGGTGAAGATCTGATCTACGCTCCAAGAGGCGGGGCTATTTATTACTGGGATGCCCAGATTGGCGTGTCTTCACTAGCATTTACAGTAACTATTGCTTCTCCCGCTGTATTGACTGTGGCTTTAAGAAATGGCACTGCGGTTTCCCTAAATACAACTGGTGCTTTGCCAACTGGCTTGGTTGCCGGTGTTGTTTATTATGTAGTAGGTAGCACGGGCACAACCTGTAATCTGTCCTTGACCTACGGCGGCGCGGCTATTAACACCAGCGGAACGCAGTCTGGCACTCAGACCATATCTGCCAGAGGTCTTGATATTACCCAACTAGGCGGAGCATCAGATTGCCCAACTATTCAGAACACCATCTTTGTTGCTGATGTAAGCCGGTTTGTGTTTGCGTTTGGCTGTAACGACTATAGCAGTACAGTTCAAGATCCAATGCTGATTCGCTGGTCTGACCAAGAATCTGTAACAAACTGGACACCATCAGCCACAAACCAAGCCGGTAGTATCCGCCTGTCCCACGGCTCAGAGATTATTACTTGCGTACAGACCCGCCAAGAGATTGTGGTTTGGACTGACTCATCTTTGTATTCACTCCAATATCAAGGCCCGCCAGCAGTTTGGTCTAGTCAGCTTCTAGGAGACAACATCTCCATCATCGGCCCTAATGCGGCTGTTGTTGCATCTGGCGTGATTTACTGGATGGGCGTAGATAAATTCTATAAGTACGATGGTCGCACTCAAACTTTGCGTTGCGATCTGCTCCGTCATATCTACCAAGACATTAACTTAGCGCAGGCATCTCAAGTGTTTGCTGGGACTAACGAAGGCTTTAACGAAGTCTGGTGGTTTTATTGTTCTGCTACTAGCTCTGCCATTGACCTGTACACAATCTATAACTACGCAGAAGATGTCTGGTCTTATGGGACACTGGCCCGTACAGCATGGCTTGATTCAGGACTGCGTAACTATCCAATAGCCGCTACGTACTCATATAACCTTGTTGACCATGAGCAAGGCAATGACGATAACGTAAGCGGTACGCCTGCGGCTATTTCTGCCATTATTGGTTCGGCTGAATTTGACATTGATGACGGCGATCACTTTGGTTTTGTCTGGAGAATGCTTCCTGATATTACATTCCGTGGATCTGACGCAGCTTCACCTCAAGTCACAATGTCGCTAATCCCCATGCAGAACTCAGGCTCTGGATATAACAATCCTATCTCTGTAGGCGGTAACTCAAGTGCCACAGTAACCCGTACATCGACTTCTGTGATTGAGCAGTTTACAGGTCAGGTGTACGTCAGGGTGCGAGGCCGTCAGATGATTATTCAAATTGAGTCTAATCAGCTAGGATGCGCTTGGCAGTTGGGTTCACCCCGTATTGACATCAAACAAGACGGCAGAAGGGGTAATTCATGATTGTTATTTCTGACTTTGAGATCAATCAGGTTGCCTCGCCTAACTTACCGCTGTCTCCAATGCAGTATGAACGGCAATACGCCGATCAGCTAAACAACGTGCTTCGTTTGTACTTCAACAGGGTTGATGCTATTTTGAATCAACTAAAGACAGATGAGATTATCCCAGCACTGACGAACTACACAGTGGCAACATTACCAAGCGCGGTGACATCTGGCAAAGGCGCAAGGTCTTTTGTAACTGATGCTTTGCTTCCTACGTTTGGGTCTACGGTTTCTGGTGGCGGTGCTGTTGCTACACCCGTATACTCTGACGGCACTAATTGGAAGGTTGGATAATGGCAATCCGAAGAGACGAAAACTACCTCATGAACTATGAGGACACTGGTGGTTTTGGTGGGGATGAATTTGATAACTTCATCCCTTCTGGGATAACGTCTTTACCTATTCAGCAACCCGTAATTCAACCTATAGCACAGCCTATAGTTCAACCTATAGTCCAGCCTGTTGCTCCTGTAGTAGCGCCTCAACCTGAAGTCCAGCAAGTACAGCAGGTTATTCAGCCTATTCCTCAACCCATAGTCCAGCCAAGTCCTTCAATTGTTCAACCAATAGCACAGCCATTAACGCCTTTTGCTCCTCCTGTTGTTGAGCAAGTAGCTCAAGAGGAAAACACTGGCGTCTTTGGTTTACCATCTGTCCAACCTCCACCTGTAGTGCCCCCTGCCCAACCTGCGGCACCAGTTGGTCCTGATCCAAAAGCAATTGATGCACTTACAAATCAGATTCTTGGGCAAGGTTTAACCAGTAAATGGTCTGGTGAAGGTTTTGGTTCAGCTGAAAAGAATGCAGCCGACATGGCCAAGATTCTTGCCGGCATTGGTATTACAGACATCAAGCAGTTTGGAAAGTTCACTCAGACTGGTATCAATGAATCTGTTTATCCAGATGGTAGAGGTGGGTTTGTAGATTTACGGGGTAAGCCCGTAGACCCAAGTCTTGTCCAAGCCAATGAATTCAATGGCGAGGCTGGTAGTTGGACGGACTACAGCGCCCCAGTTGGAACACAAGAAGTATTTGGCAACAAAATTACAAAGCAGGCTGTACCAATTACGTATAGTGAACGCCAGACTGGTAACTTCTTTGGCGGTACGTTTGCGGGTAAGGGCAATACTGGCTATGGCGTACAGTTCGATGCGCAGGGCAATCCAATCTTTTACACGCAAGGTGCATCATCTAATGACCTAGCCAATATCATGAAAGATCTTGGGCCGCTTGGTCAGATTGCTATTGCGGCGGCTACTGGTGGATTGTCTTTGCCTGCCCAACTAGCGGCCAATGCTGGCATCCAATTACTGGCCGGTGGCAACCTTGGCGATATTGTCAAAGGTACAGCCCTGTCTTATTTGGGTGGACAGGCCGGTAACTTGATCTCTGGATCTAGCGGTATTACAGATCTATTAGGTAAAACAGGATCAGATATTGCGGCTAGGACAACTCAGCAGTTTGTTGGTAGCGGCGGTAAAGCTGATCTTGGACAGGCGTTGTTGGGTAATGTTGTTGGGTCTGGTGTTAACAGTGTTATTGGTGAATTGCCGGGTCTTGATAGTCTGTCTGCTACAGACAAAAACCTCACATCAAACTTGATAGCGGCTGTTGCTACTGGCACTCCTATCGACCAAGCCATACAGAATGCTTTAGTAGGCAAAGCGTCATCTTTGGCCAGTGGTGCTGTAGCTGAAGCAAGGAATGCGGCACCAGCTCCGCAGACATATGAAGACATGATGGCATCTATCATGCCAAAGATGCCTGACCAGCCAAGTACAGATACAGGTCCAAGTAACGATGAGATCTTAAAGCAGATTGGGTATGAGCCAGAGCCTGTAACTGTTTCTCAAGAACCTCAAAACATAAATGAATTGCTTGCTCAGTTGGAACCGCTCAAAGAGAAGGCCGCTCCTGGTATTAATGTTGCTGAACAACAGGCATCTGCGGAAAGAGTTGCACAGGAGCAAGCGGCTAGAGAAAAGGCTTACCAAGAGCAAGCAGATAGAGATGCTCAAGAGCGCCAAGCTGCTATTCAAAAAGCAAATGAAGAAGCTGAAGCCGCTCAAAGAGCTCATGATGAACAAGTAGCCCAAGAGACTAAAGCGGCCAAGGAAAGACAAGACGCTATTGACAAAGCGGCGGCAGAAGCTAAACAAGCGGATGATGCACGGGCGCAAGCTAAAGCCAAAGCTGACCAAGAAGAGCATGATGCTCAAGTAGCAAAAGATGCACAAGCTGCGGCTGAAAGACAGGCGGCTATTGACAGAGAGCGGGCACAAGCTGAAGCAGATCAGAAAGCTTATGAAGAGCAAGTTGCCCGGGAAACTCAAGAAGCTAAAGATAAACAGGATGCTATTGACAGGGCAAATGCAGAGGCTAAAAAGCAAATTTTGCCAGAGCCTACACCAGAGCCTACAAATGTTACTGAGCTCTTACGTCAAATACAGCCTGAACCAATTGTAGAACCAGCTGTTCAACCTGTGGCAGAGGAGCCCGTTGCTCAGCCTACAGTTACTGAAGAGCCGGCCAGTATTGATGAGTTATTGCGTAGTTTGCAGCCATATGCAGAGCCTACTGTAGAGAGTAGAACGCTTCCTCAAGAAGTACCGCAAATAGAAGAAAAGCCCGTTATTCAAGATATGCCATTTGACCTTGATAAGTTACTAGGTCAATTGCCAACTCAAGAAGAACAACCAGCTGTTGATAACTTGATAAACAAGGCTGTCACAGATACACTGGGAACTAAAACCGAAACTGCGGCAGAGCCCGCTACTGGAAAGGAAAAAACCATGGATGAAGATACTGGTGGCGACTACATGGGCAATTTGTCTTCTTTAATTAATCCAAGTGGATTTAATTATTTTGAGGAAGAACAAGCACCTCCTCCAGCAAATATTGATGATGTATTAAATTCGTTATCTGGCGGAGTAAATGAAGACTTTTTGAAGAACCTGTCGCCAGATGAGCTTGCTCGTTACAGAGCTATGCAGCAGGGTGACTATACACCTCCTAGTTATGACGTTCAAGATAGCGGCGTATCTCAGCAAATGATGGATGAGTTTAATAAGAACTTCAATCCAGCTGGTGGATTTGGTAGCCAATATCAGACTGTTGGAACCAACAGAGTTATGATTAATGACGATGGCACAGCCACAATTTTGGATCCAACAACTGGTCAATCATCTTATTTGGATGAAGATCAAGTTAAAGCTCTCGTCAAAAACGGCACATTGAACTCTAGCAGTTCTGGCTATGTTGGTGCTACTGGTGGTACAGGATCCACTCCCGGCGGTTCTAAAGCCTCTACAAGCACATCAAAAACTGCCGCTAAACCTACGGCCGCATCACCCGGCACAAACAACAACGGCTTGATTATGGCTTTAATGGCAATGATGGCCATGATGAACAGCAAGGGTGGTGGCTCAAGCGCGGCCTCTAGTATTCCTGCTTTGTCTGCCAATCGTTCACAACTCCCATATGCTCCAGTAGGACGCCCCGGAGCTGGTGGTGTTAACTACTTCTCACCAACAACTTACACAGCCAAAGCGGCCGAAGGTGGTTTGATGGGACTGGCCGGTGGTGGTATGTCTAATCTGGGTGGTTATTCAGATGGTGGCCGTCTATTGCGTGGTCCCGGCGATGGTGTATCTGACTCAATTCCTGCGACAATCGGTGGTAAACAACCAGCCCGCTTAGCCACAGGTGAGTTTGTTGTACCAGCGCGCATTGTGTCTGAACTAGGTAACGGCGACACAAAGTCTGGCGCTGACAAACTGTACGGGATGATGGATCGTGTCCAGAAAGCCCGCCGCAAAACAAAGAACGTAGCTGCTGACACAAAAGCACATAAATATTTACCCGCATAAGGAGCTGTTATGGCCGGAGAAACTCTACCTTCAGGATCGACAAACACCCAAGGCCTAGCCGATTGGGCGGCTCCTTACATTACCAATTACCTTGGCAAGGCTCAAGCTTTATCTGAAACGCCCTATCAGGCATATCAAGGACCGCTGACTGCTGGCGCTTCTGATCTGCAAAATCAGGCGTTTCAAGGTATTGGCTCATTAACAGTTCCGGCTAGTATTGGTCAAGCGGCCACCACGGCTGGCGATATTGCATCTAAAGCTCAGAACATGGGGTATTCCCCAACTCAGTTTACAAGCCAGTTTAATGCTCCCGGTGCGTATACGCCTTCTGGTGGTCCTCAATATAACCAGTTAAACGCCAATACTGTATCTTCTCAGTTCAATGCTCCTAGCGCATATCAAGCCGGCACGTTTGGTAACCAGTTTCAAGCACCAACACAATCTGGAGCCACTAACTTTACAAACCAGTTTAACGCTCCCGGCCAGTACCAAAACACAGCGTTTAGCTCTGGAACGTTTGGTGGAGAGCAAGCTCAGCAATACATGAACCCGTATTTGCAGGCATCTCTAAGCCCTCAATTGCAAGAAGCTCGCCGTCAATCTGATATTACAGAACAACAAAACAAAGCCGCAATGACGCGAGCTGGCGCGTTTGGTGGTGGTCGTCAGGCTATCTTGACCGCAGAAGGTCAGCGTAACCTTGGCACTAACCTAGCTAGTATCACTGGTAAGGGTTACGACACAGCGTTTCAGAACGCTATGAGTCAGTACAACCAAGACCAAGCCCGTAATATGCAGGCTCAGCAGGCCTCTGAGCAGTCCAAGCAATTTGGTGCTGGCCAGTCTATGACTGCCGCTCAACTAATGGCTCAGTATGGTATGTCTGCACAGCAAGCTCAAGAAACAGCTCGTCAGTTTAACCAACAGCAGGCAATGACTGGCGCTCAGTCTGCGGCTCAGTATGGTCTTGCAGGTCAACAAGCTGGTGAGGCTTCTCGTCAGTTTGGTGCAAACCTTGGATTACAAGCGGCTACAACAGCTGGCGCGCAGGGTCTACAGGCGGCATTGGCTAACCAATCTGCTGGACTTACTGCCGGTCAGGGAAACATTAATGCGGCTTTGGAAGCGGCTCGTCAGGGTGAGGCTTCACGCCAGTTTGGTGCTCAGCAGGGCATGACTGCGGCACAGCAAGCGGCGCAGTATGGCCAAGCAGCACAAGCGGCTTCTGAACAGTCTAAACAGTTTGGAGCGCAGCAAGGTTTGGCTGGTTTAAGTACAGCTCTTAGCGCGGCTCAAGCTCAAGGTAACTTGGGTGCTACTCAGAACCAGACCAATCTTGCCAATATTAATGCCCAACTTGGTGCTGGTGCTCAACAGCGCGGCATTACTTCTGAAGGTATTGCGGCTGATCTGGCTGAGTTTAACCAACAGCGTCAGTATCCATTCCAACAAGTTCAGTTCCAGCGTGACATGATTTCTGGATTGCCTACAGGATCAGTAACAAATACGCCCGCCAATATCACTGGTGTAGGCGCTCTGTTATCTGCTTTAGGAGGTGGTACTGCCGCCGCTTCTGCTTTGGGATATAAAAACGTTGGTGAATTGTTAAGCGCTCTTGGCCTTAATGTGGGTCAGAAAGTACCTGAGTAAATAAAATGAACCTCATCCAAATTCAAGAACATCTGAAGGATTTGCCTACACAGGCAATCATGTCCTATGCTAACGGGCAAAACCCAGAGGTACCTCCGTACATGGCTTTGGGTGAAATGAACAGACGAAAGAACATGGAGCAACGCGCGGCGCAGGCTCCTAATGCTTCTGTGAAAGAAAAGCTTGAAAGTGAACTAAACCAACAAGTGGCTTTGCCGGGTATTGGTCAGGGCATGAACATGAGGATTAACCCTGAAGGAATGCCTCAACCTGTGCCTGCCGCACAGCCCCAGATGGCTCCTCAGATGCCTAAGATGCAGAACCCTCCGATGGCTCAGAAGATGCCTCCACAACAAATGGCTCAGCCCGGCGGTATTCCTGCTCCCGGCATGGCTGGCGGTGGACTGGCCACATTACCAGTTGATCCTGATATGTTTAGCTACGCACCCGGCGGCATTGTTGCTTTTGCTGATGAAGACAATAACCAGTTAGTCTTACCTCCAGGTACTCCTTATAGTGCTGAAGAGTCAGGAACGTATGGTGATGCCAGCTCAGACAAACTTCCCGTTGGTTTGGCTAACAGGATCTTAGCTTCTCAACTAAAGGGTGACTTTGGTCTTCCTATGCCTGCCAGTAGGGATGATGAGCGCAAACGCTTTATTGAGTCAAATCCTCAATTTGCGGCAATTTTAAACAAAGCTCCTGGTGAAGCATTGGGTAAACTGGCTACAGAACTTGAGTCCCAGAACACAGCTCAACGCTCTAGGTTCCAAGAGGGCGAAGGCCGGCAAGGTCTTGCCGCTCTGTCACAGGCTTTGATTGCCGCTGGTGAAGCTACCCGTGGGCAAAAGGGTATGGGTAGCCTTGGTGCGGCTTTTGGTGGCTTTGGTAAATCATATAACGCCGCTACACAAGCCACAGAAGAACGTGCCGCCAAACAGCAAGCTCTGGAACGTGCTCAGACCATTGAGACTATTAAGCTCCAGTCTGACATTGAGCAGATGCAACGCGCGTTTGCTGAAGGCCGTATAGATGATGGAATGAAACTCAAGGCCGCTATTGAAGCTCGCGAAGGTAAGATTGCAGAACTGCAAGGCTCACGCTCTAAAGATGTACTTGATCTTGAAGATAAAGCCAAACAGCGTACCGCTCAAGAAGCGCGTTATAAAGCGCAAGAGGCGCACGAACAGCGTATGTATGAGCAGAGCAAACGCTCTGCCGATGCCACAATCGCATCTAAGCCTACTGCTGAAGAAAGAAAAATAAATCTTGCAATGACCAAAATTGGAATTGACAAGGTAATTCAAAATCTAGCAGCACAAGCCAAAGAGCCCGGCATTACTCCAGACGAATACAACACTATTCTTCGTAGGATTGAGGCTAGGGAAAGACAAATCTTTGCAAACCAAGGCGTAAAAGATGCACCAGTTGGCGTTGAATCAACAGTACAGACTGCCGTAAACGCCAAAGGTGAGACAATTACTTCTACCGATGGGGGCACCACATGGAAGGATGCCAAGGGTAAAATCGTTAAATAATTTTGGTTTGGAGTAGATATGGCGTTACCAGCTGGGTATGTTCTTGTTGAGCCACAGAAAACTAAACTCCCAGAAGGGTATACGTTAGTTTCTCAGAAGGATACCGATCAAGAAGGCTTGCCATCTATAGTTAAGAAGGCTCCAAGGGAGGAGCCAAGGGAAGCTCCAACCTACGACCCTCTTGGCCAAGTGATTGGTGACGTTCCTGCGCCTCTGGATTACACGGTTGAAGGCCAAGGCAGAATGAATGAGCCCGGTGCGTTTACCACTGTGGCCGACTTTGCCAAGCAGTTCATAGCTCCCGGCGCCAAGGCTCCATTTGCATTACCGCTGGCCACAGAAACAGCTGCCAAAGGAGTTGTTCGTCAAGCGCTAGAGCAGCCAGAGTCTTCAATGACGTCTGCAGTCCAGCCGGGTTTAGTAAGACTTTTATCACCCTTGCTAATGCAGCAGAGGGATAAACTGTTTGGGCCTAAGACGGAAGAAGATAGACTTAAAAAGCAGCTTGAGGTTCAACGCACTATTGCTTCAATCCCATCTATTCCGGGCGCAAAAGCTCTTAACAAGATTGGCGAGAATGTTCAAAAGGACATTCTTGGTAGCCTGTCTCCAGAGGCCAAGAAAGCTCTTCAAGAGTCACAGATCACCGGCAACATCTTTGAAGGTGAAGTTGACTTTGGTACAAACCCAAATGCTTATGGCTATGCTTTGCAGGCGGCTAATGTGTTTGGTTCTATGGCGCCAGTCATTGCTACGGCCATGGTCACCAAGAGCCCGGGCGCTGGTGGTTTTGTTGGCGGCACCATGGCGGCTGATGAAGCGGCCACCAAGGCTGCAGAGTACATAAACAAGATTCCTGATGCAGAGTTGCGTCAGAAGAGCCCAATCTATGCACAGTTAATTGCAGCTGGAGCTTCACCTAAAGAAGCGCGCGAGTTGACCGTTAAGAAGGCCGCTGAATCAGGCGCTGCACTTCAGGGCCTGGTTGCTACATTTGGTGACGTCCTGACTGGTAAGCTGGTCACTGGTGCATTTGATAAAGCAATCGCCAAGCTTGGCACAAACCGCCTTGCTCGTACAGCTGGTGTTGGCACTGCATCCGGCTTAGAAGAAGCTGTTCAAGAAACCGGCGAAGGCTTGGCTTCTGATGTAACCCTAAAGAACGTCATTCCAAGCAAAGAGTTGGGCGAAGATTCTGCGGGTAACTTTATTCTTGGCTTCCTTGGTGGTGCTGGCCCCGGTACGGTAAAGGGCGCTCTGAGTGAAGGTGAAGCCAAAGCTCCAGAGCGTGAGAAGTATGTCCAGCCAGAAGGCGGCTTGGCTGAACTCATGGCCCGTCAAAGGGGATTCCTGACGCCAGAAGGTAGGCCGCCCGCACCTCCAGCTGCACCGGCTGCTCAAGCTCCTATGCCGCCCGCACCTCCTGCTGGCCCAGCGGAAACCATACAGGCTCCTGAATCTGAGTCCCGCGATACGCAGGCCATGTTGCAAGAGTTAATTAACAGTGTTAATTACCCCCAAGAAAAAGAGCCTGAAGTTAAGGTTGAGAGGCCAGCGGAGGCGCCTGTTGTTCAAGCTGCTGCCGTTGAAGCGCCTTTAGAGCAACCAGCCAGCACAAAACTGGTTGAAGAGGTTATGCCTAAAGAACCAGAGGCAAAAGCTCGCCCAAGTACGCCTGAGATCTACAACGCCATCATTGATGGTTGGCAAGGCAATGCGGGCAAACTGCCAAAGGAAACACTCACTTGGATGACAGAGAACGGTCTGATCAAGGGTGGAAGCACGACACCTCTGGGTCAGCGTTTGATGGACACTGTCAAGCAAGCTGAAGAGCAGTACAAGAGTTCTCAGAGTGTTGGAATTCTTGAGGCTATGAAGCGCGGTGAACCAATGCCGGCTCCTAAGTCCATGAGCATGGATCAGGTTGATCAAGTTGTTGATAAGTTTATTGAGGCTAATAAACCTAAGACCGCTCCCAAACCAGCCCCTGTGACAGAGAAGCCAGTTGAAACAATACCGCCAGCCAAAACAGAGGCGACAAAAGTATTCCGTGGCCACAAAGTTGGGGAAGAGTTTAAAAGCGCTGATGATGGCAATCTTGGTGCTGGCTACTACACAACAGAGTCCGAGCAGGCGGCCAAAGAGTTTGCTTCGCGCAATACAAACGGCACTGTGTTGCAGGGTGAGCTTAAAGCCAGCCGTGTTCTTGATTTGGACAAATTAACCAAAGAAGATGTTGTTAATCTGAAGCGCGCAATTCCAACAACTGCCGAAGAATTGCAGGCGTATGGTGTTCCTTATTACGATGAAGCAACCAATGAGGCGGTTACGGAAGATCTTCAAAAGATTCACTCCAATTTAAATCGCGGTGGATTTGAGCCGCGCAAGCTTTCTGATGCTTTGCCTCAAGGTTACACGGATGTATTGGGAGCCATTTATAACGAAGCCGGCTATGACGCGCTTACTCGCATGGGAGATGCTTTAAAGAGCGGCACTAAGTACAAAGAGTATGTGACATTCTCACCAGAGAGCCAGACACTAGAAGGCTTGGATAAGCGCAAGAAATCGGCTCGCCAAGAAGAGCCTACTGAGCTTGAGCCCGATGAATCGTTTGGCGTCATGGGCGGTAAAGCCACGCAACCTAAAGAATTTATTGAAGCAAAAGCAAGGGTTGATCAGTCCGTTAAGACTGTTAATAAAATGCGCGCCAAGCCTGGAAGCTTGTGGAGCGCCCTTACTGGCTCATTAAACCCAGAAGAGGTTCGCGAGATTTTTGGTAAGAAACCAAATCTTGGTCAGCGTAGGTTACAAATCACTCAGGGTAATGGCAATGGCGCCTACATTGTTGACTTGGTTGATGATGGGGCATTGGACGCATTCTTGCCACCAGACAAACGCCATGACGCAAATAACTTTGATGCAGCTGAATCAGCTCAGTTAATTAAAGATGCGGTTGGCAGTCAAGACTATGTGCCATTTGACGCCAAAACAGAAATTGAAATGATTTTTGATTCCGTCAAGGATGCGGAAGATCTTGTTAAAGAATACTTAACCATTGAGGAACAGAATCGTGAACTCCAAATTGCAGCAGATGAACAAAGAGAAGCTGATCAAAAAGCTGAGATCACTGAGCCCAGCAACAAGGATCGCGCTGCTGAAACAAGTGAAAGAGAAGCGTTTGAGCTCACAGCCCCCACAAAAGATGAGCTGAAGTCTAAGCAAGACGAGATTGATCGTCTAAGCAAGGAGAACGAGCGCCTAGCCAAGCAGGCAGAAGCCAAGGCCAAGGCAGATGAACAGGCTGCTGAGTTCACCCTGACCGGCAGTGACCGTGCGGCTGATGTTGCTGCAGCCCGTGGCCAGAAGGACATCTTTGCTGAAGATAATACTTTTAACCCGGTTGAATTGGGTGAAGAGTTTCCAGAAATTGGGGCAGAAGCATTTGCCTACCTTGATACAACAAATTCTGAAGTACGCAAAGCAATTGGTGCCCTTTACAAAAAAGGCGATATTGATGGGGCAATTGCTGTCCTTGAAAATATGCCAAAGAACGTTGCCGTAGTTGAGAAGCCCAAGGACAACAAGCAAGAGATTGCTGACCTGAAAAAAGAGCAGAAGACTTTGATGCTCCAGATCATCAAGGCTGGCCTAGAAGAAACGCCAGAGCAAGAAGCTCGCATGGCTGAGATCGACAAGCGCCTGCGTGAGCTTGAAGGCAAGCCTGCAATTCAGCAGGTAGAAAAGCCAGTAGTAAAACAAAGAAGCGTTGAAGAGATTCAAGACGAGCTCCAAGACTTGGAAGACCAGCTTGATTTAGAGCTCAACAAAGAAAAACGTAAGTCTCTTGTTTCAGAAATATCCAAGCTGCAAGGCGAGTTGACTGCAGCCGAAGGTAGGGCTGCAAGAGCTGCTGCAGAAGCCGCGCCAACAGAGGCTGAAACCGAAGCGGCGGAAGAGGCGGCAGAAGAAGCCATACGAAACAAGGCAGAAGCTGAAATTGATGAAGGCCCAATTGGTCAGGCTATTGCTAAGATTGAAAACGGCGACATTGAAACCAAGGCTCAGATCCGAAGCTTCATTAAAAAGCTAGAGCGTGATGGCGTCCTTGATGATGTAGAAGATGTCCGAGAAGGTCTTAGCGATAGAGAGCAAGATGCAAGCGAAGTTCTGGATACTCTAAGCGGCCTGCTAGATGACGCCAGAGACAACGCTATTGATGAGCGTGTTGACGAATTACTTGAGGAACGGGCGCAAGAGCAGGCGGTTGAAGAGCCAGCCGAAGAGCCGTCTTTTGAAGTGGAAACCCCTGAAGGCAACACCCTGAGTTACCCAGCTGCGTATGGCCTTGTTAATACAGGCTACACAGTGTTGGCCCTAAATGATCCACGCACCTACACAGACAAGGGCGGCAAACAACACCGCACATTTGAGAAGGATGGCGCGCGCATAGCTGTTAGCCCTAACCAAGTATTGTTTGAGTGGAAGGGCCGTGTTCAGTACGGCATGGGTAACCCTAATGAGCTAACCCTTGAAATGCTTGCTGTTGATCCCAAGGATCGCGGCAAAGGCAAAGGCACTCAGGTTCTTAAAGACCTTACCAAGGTTGCTGACCAGTACGGAATAACCCTGTATGGCGAGCCCGTGCCCATCGTTAACCTCAAGCAAAAAGATGTTGGCCTTGACTTTGACCAGCTGGTTAATCTTTACAAGAAGTTTGACTTCAAGTTCCAAGAGACAGACAGCGGCGTAAGTGAGAGGGTTATTGTCAGGCAGCCTGAAACTGAAGTGCTGCCCGCCAAAGAGCCACAGATTGCCGGCCAGGTTGGCTTTGAGCCCTACACCATGGAAGGTGAATTTACTGAGATTGGCGAGGAGAGGCAGCAAAAGATTCTGACTGATCAAACCTCCAAGTTAAGCGAAGACCAGACTAAATCCCTAGAAAGCCAGTACGGCGCCAAGCGCAATAGCACCGAGTTTTTAGATAGCCTGCGTAAAGATGTCATTGCGTTCATTAACGAGGGCGCCAAGGCGGTTAACGGAAGGATTCGCGCAATCATCCGGCAAATAGCTGCTGGCGTAATGTCTGCTGCGGTTGTTCTTAACCCAATGGCGCTGACCAACAACTTTGAATTTAACCTACCAAAAACTTACAAAACTACTGTTACTACGCAAGTCAAAGCTGAAGTCCCTGCAAACGCAAAAGCCAAGATGTCTACGTTGGCGCAGTCGGTTTACGAGTCAATGGCGCCCACAGCCAAGGCTTCTGGCAAAGGATTCATCATTGCAGACAAGCCAAACGGCATGATGCACGTTTTCTTTGCTGACGGGTCAATGCTGGTTCAAGACACCGCCCTGTACGGTAAAGACATTGGTGACGTTGAAAGCGATGTTTCGTCTTTAGTAGGCGGGCCCAAGATAACTCCAGCGGGAAAGTTTACGTTGGCGGCTATGCCTGATGCTGAATATGCGGGCGGCGTGACATTGGCTTTGTCAGAGACTGCCGGCAACGGAATAATTGCTGTTCATGCCGCATACCTTGGAAACCCACAAGAAAAACGGCTTGAGCGTTTGGCTACGCCCGGGGCAGAGGATAAGCGTATTAGCTACGGCTGCATCAATACAGCACATGAAACATTCCTAAAGTCTATTCTGCCAAACATTGACGCGCTCAACGGCGGCATGATCTTTGTGCTACCAGACAATCAAGCTGCCACTGCGGCTATGTTTCCGGCTAAGACCAAGACCACCGTCACAGAGCAACAGGTGCCTGCTCCTAAGACGGTTGCCGAGCGTAAACAAGCTGGCAGGGAAGAACGATTCTTCAGTCTTGAGAAGCAGACTGGGACGCCAGCGTTTAAGAAGTTCTTTGGCGACAGCAAGGTTGTAGATGCTGACGGCAATCCATTGGTTGTCTACCACGGCACCATCGTTCGTCCAGATACCGAAGGTGTGAAGGGTATGGGGGACATCATGGCGTTTGACCGGATGTTTACCACTCAGTTCCGTAAGCCATCTATTGATACTGTTGGCAGCTTCTTCAGCACCAACCCCGGCGAAGGTGGTGCCCAGATGTACTCTGGCACTGGTGAAGGCGCTGCGGTCTATCCCGTGTACTTGTCTATCAAGAACCCATACACCACAACATTTGGAACAATGTTAAGACGCGCCCGCATGATGGAAAACGGCGTGGACGATGGCCGTAAGATTGGCGCAAAAGAAGTTGAAGCCCTGCGTAAGTTCTTAAAAGAAGCTGGCAAAGATGGCATCCATATTAAGGCTGACCCCAAGAGCGCTGAGTTTAAAGATCAGGATGTATGGATTGCTTTAGAGCCAGAGCAAATCAAGTCAGCCACTGGTAACCGTGGTACGTTTGATGAGTCTGGCAACATTAACAAGAGTCTTGGTGATGATTTGGTCAAGCTTACTGATCAGATGGCCGGTGACATGGCGGAAGATGAGAAGAAGCGTTCCCCGTCTTTGATTCGTAAGCTTAAAACGTACAACCGCCAGCGCAAGGCCGGCAAAATGTCTGACGAGATGTACGTCCTAATGACCGATGCGGCCATCCGTGAAGACTATGAAAATGACTTGCTTAATCCCGCAAAACCACGCCAGCGCGGGTACTTGCACATCCAAGAAAAACTGTCGGCAGCTGTTCGTAGAGGTGAGTTGACGCGGGAAGCATACGACTTGGCTAATTGGTTTATGCAGCAGAACGAGGCTTTGGTCGATGACCTTGGTATCAGCATTAAAGCCAACAAAAGAGAAGGTGCGGGCGGGTTCTATAACAACCTCTCACGCATCATCACGTTATTCAAGAATGGTGGCTCAGACCTTACAACCGTACACGAAATTTTGCACCATCTTGAGCGCATGATGCCGCTTAAGATTCAGCAAGCCATTCGTAAAGCTTGGTTGACTCAGCTGACAAAGGCGGCCAAAGCTACTAAAGACCCAGTCCAGAAGCTTTACTTTGAAGCCGTGTTGGATGCAAATTTTGGCGACAATAAACACGCCATGGTGAACGTCCCAGAGGGTGCCGGCGTGGCGTACTCTAATGCGCGCATGGCCTTGGAAGACATGGCTCGCGGGAATACCAGCGTAAAGCTTGCAGAAATGCTTTTGTTGCAGGGCGCCGTGCCCTTGGATATGTACCAGTTCTTTAACCCATCAGAGTTCTGGGCTGTTAACGGTTCACGCATTGTTGAAGGTCGCTTTGAGGCCGTCAAAGGTGGAACACTTTCCAAGCTTAAGAACTGGTTGCGTGAGCTGGGTCAAACGATCAAATCATTGTTTGGCTTGAAGTCTGACGTCTCCATCATCCGCGCATTGGATAGTCTGGCTAAGTCTGATGGTAATTTTGTTACCGATGAGATGCTAGGTGTAGGCGACTACCAAAGCATTGAGCGGCGCAACTACCAAGGTGGTGAAGCGCCCCAGCCGGACATGGAAATCCCAGAGATGTCGTTCATGGACGATGTGATCTACAAGTATGGCGACAAACTCATCGACACCAAGCGTTTGATTCAATCAATCAATAGCACCGGCAAAAAGCTTAATGAGCAGTTTGACGCCTACATGAAGGAAGAGAACTACCATGGCCGTCTGGCCAAGCGTACTGGCGATTTTCTTAATGACGAGATGCGCCCGGTGCTTGAGGAAATGCAAGAGAAAAACGTGACGCTGGATGAGCTTGAAACGTTCTTGCTCAACCGCCACGCTAAAGAAGCCAACGCATACATTGCTAAGATCAATCCGACTGGCTTCCCAGAGGCTGGCTCCAGCGTTTCAGATGAAGCTGCCGATAAATACATGGCGGAGTTGACGCCAGAAAAACGCAAAGATCTCACGGCTCTTGCAGCCAAGGTTGACAAGATTGTCAAAGAGACTCAGCGCGTCTTGGTGGCCAACGGCCTTGAGACTCAGGACACAATTGACGAGTGGAATAAGACATACAAGAACTACGTTCCGCTGCAGCGCGATAACCTTGACTTTGTACACACTGGCCGTGGCGTCATGGGTGGCTTTGCTACCCGTGGTTCTGCATCTAAGCGCCGTGTTGGTTCTGACAAGCCAGTCATTGACATCTTTGCCAATATTGCTATGCAGCGTGAGCGCGCCTTGCGTAGGTCTGAGCAGGCCCGTGTTGGCCGCGCTTTGTATGGCATGGCCATCAAGCATCCAAATCCTGGCTTCTGGTTGGCTATCAATCCTGACGCCATCAAAGACAAAGATAAGTTGGAAGCCGAGCTGATCTCTCTGGGCCTCAAGCCTGAAGATGCTCAGAACATCATCCAAGAGCCGCGCCAGCCGATGTTTGATAAGAAGACTGGTCAGGTTAAGTATCAGGTTAACCCCCTGCTGCGTAACAGCCCCAACGTCTTTCCTGTCCGTATTAACGGCGAAGACCGCTTTATCTTCTTCAACCCCAATGACCCCCGTGCATTGCGTATGGTTGAGTCAATTAAGAACCTTGATACCGAAAGACTGGGCGATGTAATTGGCACAGTCGGTATGGTCACTCGCTGGTTTGCGTCTGTTAATACCCAGTACAACATCGTGTTTGGTGGTGTTAACTTCTTACGTGACCTTGGCGCTGCTTCTCTTAACTTGTCAACGACAGAGATTGCTGGCAAGGAAAAGCAAGTGCGGGCCAACGTGCTGCCAGCCTTGCGCGCGATCTATCGTGATCTGCGCGGTAAGGGTGCGACTACCGAAGCTATGGCTGAAATGCAAGATTGGTTTGAGCGTTTCCAACTGGCCGGCGGTCAGACTGGTTACCAGAATCAATTTGCAGAGACAGCTCGCAAGGGTAATGTTGTTGAGCAAGAACTGAAGCGCCTTAACCGTGGCAACGTCAAGAAGTCTGTTGATGCGGTATTTGACTGGCTGTCAGACTACAACGATGCCATTGAGAATGCCGTGCGTTTGTCTGCATTTAAGGTAGCCGTGGAGAGTGGTCTAAGCGAAGACAAGGCAGCCAGCATTGCTAAGAATCTGACTGTTAACTTCAACCGCAAGGGTGCTAGGACTGGTCTTATCTCCTCCCTGTATGCGTTCTTTAACGCTGCCATTCAGGGTAGTGCGCGCATGGTGGAAACACTGCGCGGGCCTATGGGTAAGAAGATTATCTTTGGCGGTATGTTCCTTGGATCTATGCAGGCTATTGTCTTGGCCATGGCTGGGTTTGACGATGATGAGCCACCAGAGTTTGTCAAAGACAAGAACTTCATCATTCCAATTCCATTCTCGGACAAGAAGTATTTGTCTATTCCAATGCCACTGGGCTTTAATATGTTCCCCGGTATTGGCCGCCTTGCCATGGAAACATTGTTAATTGAAACCGGCATGATCAGAAGCCGCAAAGGCCCGGGCGATAAGGTTATGAGCGCGGTGTCTTTGGTGTTTGATGCGTTCAACCCATTGGGTGGAGCTGGTAATCCTTTGTTAATGGCTATGCCTACGATCCTCGATCCGTTTGCAGCCATTTACAGTAACCGTGATGCCTTTGGTCGGCCAATCTACAGGGAAGACAAGGGCAACGCACCTACGCCCGGATACGAGCGTTCGCGTGAGAACTCCAGCCTCTTCAGTAAGAAGCTTGCAGAGGCAATCAACTGGGCAACCTCTCCAGCTGGCACCCAGCATACCAAGGGATTCTTCAGTCCTACCGCCGATCAGATTGATTACTTCATCGGTCAAGTCACTGGCGGTGTTGGCCGGGAGATCATGAAGGTTGGAGAGTTTGCTAAGTCTAAGGCGGTCACTCAAGAAGAGGTGCCGGCCTACAAGCTGCCGATAGTTGGCCGCTTCTACGGAGAAGCTGAGTCACCAGCTGCTACTCGATCAAGGTTCTATGAGAACGTGAAAGAGATGGCCAAGCATGAGCATGAGATCAAGGGCCTGCGTAAAGACAAGGTTAGCCCAACTGAGTACGTTAAGGCTAACCCAGAGGCCAGGTTGTGGCAGCGGGCTAACAATGTTGAGAATCAGATCGTCAAGCTGAATAAAGAAAAGAGAGCGCTGATTGAGAAGGATGCCCCAAGGGAGGCTGTTAAGCGCAAGGAAGATGAAATCTTGAAGAAGATGACTGACTTCAACAATCAGGTTAGACGGGGCCAATAATACCCTGCTCAAAGAACAGGCCCAGCGTCTTGCGATGTGCATCCTCCCACATTTCAACACGCTGGGCCTTATCCATCTTAGCCCCCTGATCCAGCTCCATGTGGCACCGATAACATAAGGATGCAATTCGGTAGTCATGCGCCTTCAGGCCCCGGCCTTTTCCATCCCGCAGCTGGTTACTGTGGGCGGCTACCACTGTTCCATCACTCACTCCGCAGTGCTGACACGGCAGGAGCCTTGCGGCTTTTAGTAGTTTTTCGTTTCGATACATTTGGTTTACAGTCATAGCAGACCCAGCGGTTGCCTTTTGGATCTACAAGTTTGCCGTGGTCTAGGGGTTTGGAATGCTCACAGATAGCGCAGTAGCGCTTACCGTATGTCCTCATGTTTTCTGACATTGCGTTTGCCTTTCTTGATTGCGGCCAGTCCTTCTTCGGGCTCCTTGTTACGGGCTTCTAACCATTGATCGGCTATGTCATGAGCTACCTCGGCCAGGTTATCGCCTTCCCTGTTGCGGATGATGAGGCCGGCCAAGGCAAACATGGAGGCCAGATCGCGTAGATTGGCTTGATGTTCTTCCATTAGTGAACCTCTTTATCAATGTGTTCCTTGCGGGTGTTTCTAAGCGTGTCGCGGAAAGCTGCTGTTGCCTGCTCCTCGTCATCCATGCCCAGCTCTACCAGCAACTCACAAAGAATCTTGCTCAATGAAATGACTGCAACGATTGGATCTTCGCACTCGGTATTCATTAAAGCGTTGCTCAAAGCTTTATCCATGTCAATTACTTGATCGGTGATGTCTTTCATCGCATTTCCAGTTCTTTAATCTGATCGGCCAGCAAGTCGGCCAAGTACTTACCGCGAACGGCAATGTGCTCGATCTCTTTGCAGGCATCAATCTCTTTGACACAGTCTTTGAGCGCCTTGTTATACCCAGACTTAAAAGTATCGTCACCATCAACGATCATGCAAATAGCGTCACGCACCATAGAAGATGCTTTACGCTGTTTGGCTAGTTCCTTGATCTTGTCGTGATACTCCACGGGTAAATAGACGCTGTAAGGGATTAGTTTCTTCATGCTTTCCTCCAAGCTTCGAAGCTGGTTCGCAATTGGTTAAATAAATGGCGGGCTTCTTCGTTGGTTTTAAGCTCTTTGCGAGACTCTATGTCCAAGTAGGATGAGATCCAACTGGCACAAGCCTTCTCGTTCTTTTCCATCAGCCACTGTTTCTGGTGCAGCCACTCCCAAAAGTCTGGATCACGGCACATAATGCCGGCCAGCTTCACCGCATGATCACCGGGAAACTCATGTTCGCGGTTCATCGGTTGTTCATCATCACCCAGACGCACCATCACAACAACGTAGCGCGAGCCTACAAAGTCGCGCATGAGGTCGTTGTGTAGCTCGTCAGGGTGAACAGCCAAAGACAGCATATAGCCGTCCTTGGATTGTTTAAGCCCCGTCTTGATCGCTTCAAATTGAATCGGGTCTGACAATTTTTAACTCCAAGTATTTAATGACGCCTACAGACATGGTCAGCTGCTCTTCCAGCTTGCCAATCTGATCTTCAAGGTTGGCAATCTTTACTTCCAGCTTTTCTTCGTTGCCGTATTGAGCGTAAATAACATCGTTAAGGTTTTTACAAACCCTCTCCCATTCCTTCATGGTCTTTGGTTTGGCTGATTTAGTCATCCCATGGGTCCTTTGCGCTAGAGGCCGCAGGGGCTGCTGGCTTGTAACCGTCATGCTGAAGGCTAACCTTGCGCTTGCCTTCCTTGTCCTTGCCCAGCCATGCGCTAAGCTTAATAACAACGTGATCTGACTCTGCGTTTTCCAGTAGCTCTTTGACCAAGTCAATCTCAAGCTTGATGTCGCCTTTCATGTCCGGTTGTGCGTCTGTTTTCTTGTAGCCGTTATTCCACAAAGTACCGCGATTTGGATAGTCCATTAGTTACTCCTTAAAAAAATGATCGTTTAGCTGCTGAAAATTTGTCAATGACATCCGCATAGACAGATGCGTTCAAAGATTTGAGCTTGTCGTATTGGGGTTTATTCACTTGAAACATCTCTTTTAGATGGTCTGCACTCTCGGCCATGCTGATCTTCAGGTCATTGGCGGCAACCATCATGTCAACCCATGTTGCGTCATCTGGTGCGTCAATGATGATCGTCCAGCGGTCTGGTTCTACGTGCTGGGGTGGAATAGGGTCTGGGCGCTGTTTAACGGGCTTTTGGGCGGGTTTTGGAGCTGGCGCAGGGGTTTGTGTGGCCGCAGGCTTTGGCGCTTCTACAGGAGGCGCGGAATCTATGGGGTCATGTTCCGTAAGCTCCATGGCTGCCATCCATAAATAACGGCGTTGATACGAAAGTGACGCGCCCAAATTTTGTATGGGGTGTGCGCCCTTAAGTTCGGCTGCGGCCATTGGGCTGGTGATCACAATGACTGTGCCATCTTCTACATCGGTGATGCATAGCTGGGCATACTCAATGTTAAACGTCACGACACCGCACAGGCCAAGGTCGTTAAAGATGACCTGAACGTGGGGGATGAAGTCACCTAGCTCAAAATATGTGTAGCCGGCAAATTTATTGAGGCCAGACTTTTTCATCTCTACAGACTGAAGCTTGACCCTCGCTTGCATGAGTTTCTTATGAACTGACATTGTTTTCCTTTGTTGTTAAATACTCTTTGTACTGATTACAAAACCTACTGACAGAGCAGAACTCAGCGCAGCGCGTTCTCTCTCCCTGTCTGACTATGATTTCGTAATCCTTTCCATACTCGGCCACCTTGGCTTGAGCTTCCTCATCGGTATTGCAAACGTTTCTTGCTTTGACATTACCAATCTTTTTTACTGCGTATGTTGTAGGCTTCTCCCACATCTGGTCGGGCGTACAAAATGGCAGCTCATCTCCTGTCTCCAAATCAAATAGTGCGTTGGAGTGTTCTTTGATTCGCTGTTGGATAAAGGCTTCGCGCTCTTCCATTGGCCACAGGCGGATCGGGATCACCTTAATTGGCGCGTCAGGATAGCCTGCCTTCATAGCGGCATCACGGCGTGACCAGTCTCTGATGATAGCTACGATCTCTAGCTTGGAAACCGTATCACCCTTAACTTTCTCAACTAACCATGCGTAGATGTTGAGCTGATATTCCCAGTCAATCTTCTCGTTCATCACAGACCAAGCGCCCGTAGTCTTGTAATCGTTGATCGTTACAGTCCCGTCCTCATTGACAATCTGCAAGTCAATGGCACCAGAGATAGACCAGCCATCAAGCTTTGCGTGTAAGCGCTCTTCAATCATGTGGTTCTCATCTGCACCATGCTCAAGAACGCCATGGATGGCCGTCCCAAAGATAGACCAGACCATCTCTGTAACGTCAGTCTCGATCTTGTCTTCGTGCAGTTTACGCAGCTGGACGATGCGCGGAGAGTTCAACAGCTCGGTGGCTGAGATGTTTGCCTTACCCTTGGAGTAGGTAGGCCGCTTCATGATGTTCACGAAGGTTTGAGGTAAGTTGTATTTGTTTGTGATAATCATATGCGTAACTTCCTAAGTTCAAATCCGAATGCGGCCAAGGCGGCCTTCAAATCCTTGAGTGAGCCTCGTCCAATATTTGGGCACTTCAATATTTCGTTTTCGGTTCGTTGGATTACGTCATAAATGGTTGTCAGGTTTTCTGACTTTAGAAAATTTCTTAACCTTAGTGAGAGGTCAAGCTCGTCAACAGAAAGGTCGGAACCTAAAAGTCTCTTCCTAAGTCTTTCGGCTGGAAGGTTGGGCAAACTGCAAATCCAACAGTCGTGGTACAGCTGCACGAAGCAAATCGTGGTGTCTTCAAACTGAAAAGAAAACTCTCGCCTTGTCATCTGGATCTCCTTTGGTTATAATGGCAACACATTGTACCCACATATATTCATGTCTTGCAATACCTTTGAAAGAAAAATATGATCAAAATTGGAATAGACCCCGGCCTGTCTGGTGCAATAGTTTTTTTGGAACCAAACTCTCCTATTGAGTGGCACCGGATGCCAACAATGAAGACGGGCTCGGCCAATCGGGTGAATGCTTCTGCTTTGGCTGCCAAGATCAGGCCGTACTGGCTATTGAATAAAAAGCTCCATGCGTATGTTGAGCTGGTGGGCAGTATGCCCGGCCAAGGCGTGGCTTCGATGTTCTCCTTCGGTCACTCAGCTGGCGTGATCCAAGGTGTGCTTGGTGCGTTTGAGATACCTGTGACGATGGTGACACCCAGTCAATGGAAGAAGCGCGCGGGTCTTACTGGTCAGGACAAAGATGCGTCAAGGACATTGGCCATACAGATGTGGCCCTTCTGGAGGGAGTTGGATAAAAAGGGTGCCGGCCAAGCGTATGCTGATGCAGCTCTTATTGCAGTTCACGGAGATTGATGTAGAATAAATTCCGGTAACTTGCAGTTGCCACTCTCCTTTGTTGGGTTTGCTTTGCCCCCGAACTAACCACTCGGGGGCTTTTTTCATATTAACAGTGTTAATATGGGAAACTTTTTTTTCATAGGGTATTGCACAACGCAAATATCTTTGATATAAACGAGCTGTTGTCGTTGCGGTCAACCTTGAAAGCCATTTACATCTGCCTCGCCCCGTCTAGGGGAACCGCAACGGGGCAGTTGTAAGTGGCTTTTTTGTTTTTGAGACTGGGATTGTGTAACGGGTTAGCGCCGTTGCCCCTGAGAGGACGAAATGTTTTGAAAACACTGCTTCATGTGAGCAGTCCCAGTCTCACCCGCAACGCAGCCGTCAGAGCGCGTTAGCTAATGGCCTGTATGGGCCGAACTCAAGAAACACAAGAACCTCGGCGTGACCCGCGCCTCCAAGTAGAGCAATCGAACGGAATAAACAAGGAAGTCGAAAGACACATACCCTAGTACGCTGGGAGTTGATCGTTAAGGATGGTGCAAACTGACCTTATCGGGATCTCAGGGGAGGGCGGCTTGGCTGGCCGGTAGCTCACTTAACAACTGGGCAAAGCTCCTTGATAATGAGTCGTTGGCTCCCCCTACACTTCCCCCTTCTTGGGGGAGGGAGGGTCAACGGGTAAGAGGGCTTTTTGGTGGTAACATAACAGTTGACTCATTGGTAATTCATGAGTTATATTATTAACACAGGAGGTTAGTATGGAAAATGATACAACAAAGCGTTTCCCACGCACTATGCACGAAGCATTTAACTGCGATAACGAACCCATCAGTGGGCCATATGGTAAGGAGCCAGTCTGGCCAACGTATGCGATCTTCTTCATTGTGATCGTGGCTGGGATCATTCTGTTCTGGAGCAAAGCATGAAGGCATTCCCAACACCCACATTTAGCATTAGCGATGAAGCGCGTGTCACAGCTGTAGGCGGTGAAGGCGGTATGGATCTGCGGGATTACTTTGCTGCCAAGGCTATGCAAGCATTGATCACAAACGAAGTCATACATTCAGTCACTATGAAAGAAGCAAACAAGGCAGGCATTCCTGAAGAGTTTGCGGTGGCTCAAATGTCTTTTATGGTGGCAGACGCAATGATGAAAGCGAGGGAAGCATGACAGAAGAAGAGAGAGAGATGGATCTGCAGTTGGCCGAGCTCGAATCAGAAGTTCGCAGGCTAAGGAAGGTTGAGCAGGCCGCGCTGGCCGTTGTTAAATCGTTTAGCACAAGCATTGACTACAACACTTGGGACAAAGCTCTTGATGCGCTTGAGGCCGCGCTGAAGGAGAAGCCATGACTGATGACGATGACATCCAAGAATATGCTCACCCTTGTCAAAACTGTGAGTACCACAGGAAACGAGCACAACTGTGGCGTGATGAAGCTTACAAACAAGCAGGGCATCCGTTACCTGAACGTGATTGGGTAGGGCTGACGGAAGATGAGGTGTTTGCACTTAGCAACACAATGCCGTATGCAGATCGTTTTGATTTTGCCCAAGCCATTGAAGCCAAACTCAAGGAGAAGAACACATGAAGCCCGGACAAGAAGCTTGCCTGCGAATGGCACAGTACCAATACAGTTGCCGCAATCAAGACATGATGTGGCGCTGGTTGTTTACTTGGGCAGCATGGTCTGATGAAACCGACTTCTTCTCAGATCCAAGGATGCCCGTATTCAAGCCTAAAAAGCCCAGAAGGCGCTGGAAGCACCTGACCAATACAGAGACATTGGCAATCATCAAACAGCTCCCCAACTGGCAGACCGATCACTTAAACACATTCATCTTCAAGGTGTTAGTTGAAGACAAACTTAAGGAGAAAAATGCATGGTAGCCCTAGCACATTCACTTGCAGATAAGGTTCGGTATTTTGTAAACAAACTGTTTACATACTTCAGAACTACCAGCGTTAAGCCCATCCCAGAGGTGATGCCAAAGGAAAAGCCAGAGCCGCGCAAGCCCCGCAAGTACAACAAAGAGAAGCGCCAAGA
>Ga0209087_1000405_pt1 | contig 27831 bp, 26 predicted proteins | sample S_130805_EF_Meta_FD_187321 | JGI IMG/M metagenome (GOLD analysis project Ga0209087, IMG submission 187321) | Freshwater microbial communities from Lake Simoncouche, Canada to study carbon cycling - S_130805_EF_MetaG (SPAdes) (version 2) | ecosystem: Environmental > Aquatic > Freshwater > Lake ... | reverse complement strand
TCTTTCATGGCGCGTGCTACACGTGCAGGAGTTTCCTTCAAACCTTCACGATCTGGATCTTCACCGAGTGCTAGAAGTAATTCGCGCACAGCTTTTTCTGCCCGCACTTGGTCATATGGGCCTGAAGCGCGACCATCGGTCACGGAGACTTTACTTATCGTCACTTGCAGACTTCTTTCGACGAGTTGGCTTCTTCACTTCTGTTTCAACAATTCTTTCAGGAACATCTACTGGAGGTTGCGCTGAAGGAATACGTGTAGGTGAACCTGTCCAGGCTGGACGCGGTGTTACTGCTCGAACCTTTTTGAAGATGCGTGCAATCTCTTCCTTGTTCAAAGTTTCCTTCTCTAGAAGCTCAAGCACCATCTCATCAAGAATCTTGCGATTTGCTACCAAGACATCAAAGGCTTCTTGATGAGCATTTTCAATAAGTGTGCGAACTTCACGGTCAACAACAGCTGCAATATCTTCTGAATAGTCACGCTGATGTCCATAGTCACGACCCATAAACGGCTCAGTACTTCCACCACCAAGTTTGATTGCACCAATTGCTTCAGTCATTCCATATTGGGTAACCATTGCACGGGCAAGGGCAGTTGCCTTTTCAATATCATTGGATGCACCAGTTGATGGATCGTGGAAGATTAACTCTTCAGCGGCGCGACCACCTAATGAATATGCCAATTGATCGAGTAATTCATTACGAGTAGTTGAGTACTTATCTTCATCAGGTAACACCATTGTGTAACCGAGAGCGCGACCACGAGGCATGATTGTAATTTTGTGAACAGGATCTGTATGTGGCAAAGCATGTGCGACGAGTGCGTGCCCAGCCTCGTGATAAGCCGTTACACGGCGCTCTGAATCACTCATAATCCTTGATTTACGCTGCGGTCCAGCCATTACACGATCAATAGATTCATCAAGTTCTTGGTTGGTAATGAATTTCTTCTCTTCACGAGCTGTGAGCAGAGCTGCTTCATTTAAAACATTTGCAAGATCTGCGCCAGTAAATCCTGGGGTACGACGTGCATAGTCAAGTAACTTCACGTCATTCGCCAATGGCTTGCCCTTTGCGTGCACAGCAAGAATTGCTTCTCGTCCTTTGAGATCCGGACGATCAACTGCAATTTGTCGATCAAAGCGTCCTGGACGAAGTAGTGCTGGATCTAAAACATCTGGGCGGTTAGTCGCAGCAATCAAGATAACTTTTGTATTTTCTTCAAAGCCATCCATCTCAACTAATAATTGATTAAGAGTTTGTTCGCGCTCATCATGTCCGCCGCCCATACCAGCACCGCGTTGGCGACCAACGGCATCGATTTCATCTACAAAAACAATTGCGGGGGCATTTTCTTTTGCTTGATTGAAAAGATCACGAACACGCGCAGCACCGACACCAACAAACATTTCCACAAAGTCAGAGCCAGAGATTGAATAGAAAGGAACATTTGCTTCACCCGCGACTGCGCGAGCAAGAAGTGTCTTACCTGTTCCTGGAGGACCAAAGAGCAAAACACCCTTTGGAATCTTCGCACCTAGTGCACCATATTTATCTGGGTTAGCCAAGAAGTCTTTAATTTCATCAAGTTCAGCAATGGCTTCATCGGCGCCGGCAACATCTTTAAACGTTGTCTTTGGAACATCGTTACTTTGCAGCTTTGCTCGTGATCGACCAAATTGAAATACCTTGTTTCCCCCTTGGGCTTGGCTCATCATCCAGAAGAAAAGGAATCCGATAAGTAAGAACGGAACAATTGAGATCAAGAATGAAACTAATAAAGATTGTGATGGGACTTTTACATTCCAGCCTTTTGAGGGTGGATTACCCGTTAAAGCATCGATAAGTGTGGGTTCTTGGCGGGCAACGTAAGAAGCCTCCACCTTTGTTGCACCCTTAATTGGAGAGCCTGGCTTTAATATCAAGCGAATCTTTTGATCTTTATCAACTATCTCGGCAGATTCAACTGAAGAGCGCGCAATTGCATCTAGTGCTTGAGAAGTTTCGATCTGGGTATAACGGTTTCCAGCAGCGCTAATCTGACCAAAGATTGAAACACCAAAAATTGCAACAAGAATCCAGAACAGTGGTCCACGCAGTATGCGGCCAGAACGTGTTGTTGGTTTCTTAGATGGTGCTCTACCAGAAAAGCTCTTCTTTACTGGGCTCTTCTTCTTTGATTTTTTAGCGTCAGTCATAACTTAATAGTCTCGTTTCGTGGGGAATGAATTCTTATGAATACATGTGCTTGGCAAGCACAGCAATAAATGGAAGATTGCGATACTTTTCATCAAAATCGAGTCCATAACCGATAACAAAATCAGGTGGAATTTCAAATCCAACATACTTGACATCGACATGAACTTTCGCTGCTTCAGGCTTTCGCAGGATTGAAAGAATCTCAACAGTGCCTACGCCACGCGATTCAAGATTAGATTTAAGCCAAGAGAGTGTTAAACCTGAATCAACAATGTCTTCAACGATTAAAACATTGCGACCAGTGATGTCGCGGTCTAAATCCTTAAGAATGCGAACAACTCCACTTGATTTGGTTCCAGAACCATATGAAGAAACTGCCATCCAATCCATTTCAACGTGACGTTGTAGTGCACGTGAGAGATCGGCAACGGCCATTACTGCGCCCTTTAAAACACCGATAAGCAGTAAGTCTTTACCTGCGTAATCTTTATCAACCTGTGCAGCAAGTTCTTTAATGCGTGCTTGCAAAGCTTCTTCGGTGACAATGACGCGCTCGATATCGCCTGCGACTGCTGCTAAATCCACGGTGCTCCCTACGGTTGGTGGCGTGAGAGCGAAAGTCTGCCCGAAAAACGCTCAACCTTCACACCGCCAGGTAAATGAGCGGGGCCTTGGCCATTCCACGCACAAATCAGGGCCTCAACTGCCCCCACGTGCTCTGCTGTGACTGAACCTGATGGGGCGCCATTGGCATAGATGGATCGGCGAATAATTCGAGATCGAATGGCTCTAGGTAGGCCCTGCAAGTAGGTGCAATCCAAATCATGGAGATCTAACCCCACAATTTCTTCTTCTGCCCATTGATCCAGTGCATCTGCGTCATCTCTAAGTAGTTGAGAACTACGTACTAAAGCATCTGCAATTCCGGGACCAATGGTTTCTTCTAAAACTGGAAGTACTTGTGTGCGCACTCGCACTCGAGCAAATTGCGAATCCTTATTGTGTGGATCATTCCAAGGAGTTAACCCGATTTCACTGCATGCACTTTCAGTTTGCTCGCGAGTGATACTGAGAAATGGTCGCATGTATTTTCCATTTACTTCTGCCATACCTGAAAGAGATCGAGTTCCTGAACCACGTGCTAACCCAAGTAAAACATTTTCAGCCTGGTCGTTGTGGGTGTGTCCTAAGAAAATTGCATCAGCTTGTAAATTATCTAGTACGCCATAGCGCGCCTTGCGCGCAGATGCCTCTAAGCCTTCTGTAATTTCAACGTTGACTTTCACAACAGCGCACTCAATTCCAAGTTCTTGCATTTGTTCAACAACAAGGCTGGCTTGTTCACCAGATTTGTTTTGTAGTTGATGATCAATTGTCACAGCAGATAATTGCAGAGCTAACTTTTTCACCTCTTGCGAGAGTGCATAAGCAAGTGCAAGTGAATCTGCGCCACCTGAAACCGCAACAACAACGCGATCACCGGCCTCCAGTTTTTCAAGGAAGGGGCGGACTGCACTACGAATTGCTGGCAGCTGTGAACTCATGCCTTAAGACTAGACCCGACCGCCAAATGGCATTAAGCCCTTAACGCTGTAGATACTTGAGAACAACAGGCCTCTGTCCTTGGAGTTGGCCTCCCACATCATGCCGTTTCCAGCGTAAATGGAGATGTGGTGGATTGTTGAGATTGTTCCCTTGTAGGAATAGAACAAGAGATCACCTGGAACTAATTCTTTGAGTGAAACATGCTTGGTATAGCCCGAATACAGCGCTGAGTTGAGGCGATCCCAATTTGGCCATCCAAGTCCGGCTGATTTATATGCGGAATAAACCAAACCAGAACAGTCAAAGGTATTAGGGCCTTGAGTTCCCCATACATATGGCTTGCGTGCAAGAACTTGCGTCTTAGCAAATGCCACAGCTTTGTCTCGCTCTGCTTGCGTAGTTCTAACTGTTGAACGACCTTTGAAGCCAATATCAGGCCACACACTCTTTTGTCCTGGTGTTTGATCTGCTTGATTAGCCTGAGATTCTTCAAGCAAAGCTAACTGTCTCTGCTGTTCTAAAGTTGTTCTGACTTTTCTAGCACTCATCAACTCTTTCATCAAAGCATCCTGCACCTTTTGCAACTTCGCAACCTCTTTTGCTTGCTCAGCCTTTGCTTCATCTGCAACTTTCTTTGCAGCCTCCACTTTAGCGGTGGCAGTTTGCTGTGCAAGCTTTGCATCATCTGCAGCTTTTTTCGCAGCGCGCGCGATCACTTCTGCAGCTTTAAAGCGCTCGAGTGCAATCGTGTTTTTTGCTCCTAAATTACTCAACGTACTTAATTGATCAATTAAATCTTGTGGTCCATTTGAGCTCAGCAATGGTTCGATATCGCTCATACTGCCGCCCATAATGTAAGCATTTGTTGCTAGGCGCCCAATTACTCGATGTGCTTCTGATACTGCAGCCGCTGTTTCTGCTGCATATTGCGCTGCTGCGCGCGCTGCCGCGACAGCAACCGCTAACTCTTTTTGAGCTTTCACATAGAGAGCTGTCGCTGCATTTGCTTTTACAGTTAAAGATCTCAAACTTTGATTGGCGGCAGCTAATTTTGCCGCTTGAGCATCCGCAGCTTTCTTTTTTGCAGCTTCAACTTTTTTCGCAGCTTCGATTTCAGCCACTGTTGGTTTTGGGGTCTTTGCCAGAGCCGGCGCTGTTGTGAGCGTCAGACCAAGTGCAAGAGCGAGTGAAATCGCTCGGTATTTTTTCAAGTTAAGACCTCCGGGGGAAGGCCTTAAGAATAAATGGTGACTCTTAGAAAACCGTGGGTTTAGGTGCTGGTGTCTCTAATTAGCTACATCACGGCGAACGAATAGGAATGATGCAATCGTTGCTCCTACCGCGACATAGATTCCGCCAACTAAAAGTGCTTGCGAATAGTCAATTCCGACTGAACGCCCAGTTGGACCCCCACCACTTGCAATTGCATTGAGCTGCGCACCGGGCAGCCACTTTTCCCATGAGTTTTTAACTGCAATCAATAGGTTTTCAACAATGAGTAACCATAAAACACCAAATGAAATTGCACTGATTGGTGAGCGAAGGAGTAAACCAAGCACCATTCCAATAGTTCCAAAGCCTATAACTGAAATTGTGACGTTGATAAAGGTTGTGAAGATTGCATGGCGACCATCAGCACCAAACCAAAGATCAGTTGAAACTTCGGCCCCTGGGGCCAAAATTACAGAAGCACCAATACTGACAATGGCAGATAAAACAATCATGAGCAATGCAAAAATCTTCATTGCAATAAACTTGCCAAGCAAGATGCGAAGTCGGCCCGGTTGTCGAACTAATAAATTGCGAAGTGTTCCATAGGTGTATTCCTGCGCCGTTTGTGCAGCAAATACACAGAGGGCAATTATTCCTAAAAAGCCACCCACGCTGCTAAATCCTTGAACTCCACCTGTTGCAAGCCCCAGAACTTCTCGTCCAACTACTCGACCGCGATCAGAGTTACCTTGTGGTGAATCGATAAGCAAGAACAAAAGTGATGAAAAGAGGGCACTGAAAAATACAACTGCGCCCATAGTGCCAAAAAACAATGTGGGGCGACGGAGTTTGCGCAGTTCAGAAAAAGCTACATTCCACATTATTTGTCACCTGTCATTTCAAAGAAAGTTTCTTCCAGGTTTGGTAGCTGCGGAGTCAGCTGGGACAAGGTAATTCCTGCATCAAAGGCCGCACGATTAAATTCCAACGCCCATTCGGCAGGTCCCTGCACGTGAACTGCTCCATCACGGATAGTTGCATGGTGACCAGCTTGTTCTGCAATAGCAAGTAATTTAACCAAGTCATTTTCAGTCGCGCCTTTGGCGATAATCACTGGTTGTTGACTCAACATCAGATCTGACATTTTTCCAGTGAAAACAACTTCACCTTTGCGAAGCATTACCAAATAATCACTTATTAATTCAAGCTCTGAAAGTAAGTGAGAGGATACAAATACTGATGTTCCATCATTGGCTAGAGAGCGAAGTAATGCGCGCACTTCTTGAATACCTTCTGGATCTAAACCATTTGTTGGTTCATCTAGCATTAACAACTTTGGATTAGGTAATAAGGCAGCTGCAATACCTAAGCGTTGTTTCATACCTAATGAATATGTCTTGAACTTAGATTTTCCGCGATCACCTAAACCAACTTGCTCTAATAAACCTTGGACTCGGTCTGTTGAAAATCCACCTAAGGTTGCCAATACATTTAAATTTTCTTTTCCACTCAATGCTGGATAGAAAGCAGGTCCTTCAATCATTGCGCCAACACGTGGTAGATATTTCTCTGGGTGCTTGATTGATTCGCCCAAGATTTCGCCGGTGCCTCCAGTTGGAGTAATAAGTCCAAGGAGCATGCGCATTGTGGTTGTCTTGCCAGAGCCATTTGGCCCAACAAAGCCACAGATGGTTCCAAGAGGAACTTCGAAGGTGGCATGGGAGACCGCTACTTGGTCCCCATATTTCTTGCTTAAATCTGTCACTGATATTGCCGTATTGGACATGGGTGTAACTCTGCCACAATTAACCCATGAGCAAACGACCATGGGGCCTGCAACCTCTCAATGAGCGCGAAGAACCAAACTGGGATCTTCATCCTCAGACTCATGCTGTGCGCACAGGTCTTGCACGCTCAGGTTTTGGTGAAACTTCAGAAGCACTTTATTTAAATAGTGGTTTCACATATTCCTCAGCTGAAGAAGCTTTCTCTTCATTTGCTGAAGAAACCGATCACTTTCTCTATAGCCGCTTTCATAACCCAACAATTGCGATGTTTGAACAACGTTTGGCAGCAATTGAAGGTGCGGAGTATTGCGTAGCCACGGGATCTGGAATGTCTGCAATGTTTGCATCACTTGCATGCATTGTTGAACAAGGCGACCATGTTGTTGCATCAGCTGCAATGTTTTCTTCTTGCCATGTTGTCATTACAGAGTTCTTGCCAAAGTGGGGTGTCACTTTTGAACTTGTAAAGGGAAATGACCCTGCAGTATGGGCAAAGGCTTTGAGTAAGCCAACTAAGGCAGTATTTATTGAAACGCCTAGTAATCCATTACTTGAAATCGTAGATATCAAGATGGTCAGCGATCTTGCACATAAAGTCGGTGCAACAGTCATCGTTGATAACGTTATGGCATCTCCTATATTGCAAAAGCCACTTCAATTAGGCGCCGATGTTGTTATGTATTCAGCAACAAAACATATTGATGGTCAAGGTCGCGTGTTAGCTGGTGCATTACTTGGCTCACGTGAATATATTTATGAAAAACTACTTCCCTTTGTTCGCCATACTGGTCCTGCACTAAGTGCATTTAACGCATGGGTTTTAGTGAAATCTTTAGAAACAATGGAGATGCGTGTTATGCGCATGAGTGAGAATGCTCAAGCGGTTGCAGAGTTTCTTGAAGGACGAAAAGAAATTAAATCTGTTCGCTTTCCTGGACTTAAATCTCACCCTGGTTATGAGTTGGCTAAGAAGCAAATGTCAGGTGGCGGAACCACTATTGGTATTGAATTTGTTGGCAATCAAGCGGCTGTCTTTGCCTTTATGAATAAGCTCAAAGTCATTGATATCTCCAACAATCTAGGAGATAGCAAATCACTTATTACCCACCCAGCTTCAAGTACTCATCGCCGTTTAGCCCCTGAAGTTCAGGCTGAGATGGGTATAACAGAATCTGTATTGCGACTATCCGTTGGCTTAGAACACTCAACTGACTTGATTAAAGATTTAACTCAGGCACTGAGTTGAGCAACAACAAGCACAACTGATAACAAACTCAAATAAGTTATCGACCACTGAAAAATCTTGGCTGCAGTCTTGCCATAGTTTTCTGATCCCTCTTTGAGCGCAACTAATTCACGGGCAAATACAAGACCTAATAAGACTGTGATAACCATTGACCATGTGGGAAGCCCGGCAGAAGTGATCAACCAGATTGAACTGGCGATCATCATGACTGTGTGGAACCACATCTCTTTGTGGACTCGAGCTTTGGTTGCAACCACAGGAAGCATTGGAATACCAGCTGCTGAATAATCATCTTTGTATTTAATTGCTAGCGCCCAAAAATGTGGCGGTGTCCAAAAAAAGATAACCATAAAGAATGCCAGTGCAGTCATTGAAAGTGAGTTAGTTACGGCAGACCAACCAATAAGTACAGGCATGCATCCTGCTGCTCCACCCCAAACTATATTCTGTGAGGTTCGGCGCTTAAGCGCTAATGTGTAAACAAGAACATAAAAGGCAATTGCAAGGAGAGATAAAAGAGTTGCGAGTGGTGTCGTGAAAACCCAGAACATAACTAATGAAACTACTCCGATGATTGTTGCAAATATTGCTGCATTTGTTTTGCTAATCACTCCGGTAACAATTGGTCGTTTTGATGTCCGCGCCATTAATTTGTCGATATCACTTTCAATAACCATATTAAATGCATTTGCACTTCCTGCAGATAATGTGCCTGCAGCAATTGTTGCAACGGTTAATGAAAATGAGGGAAGACCTTTGGCAGCTAAGACCATGGCCGGCAAAGTAGAGACTAGGAGCAGTTCAACAACCCGAAGTTTCATCAAATCCAGGTAGCCCCGCATAATTGTGCTCACTGGCTTAGATTACTCAGCATCCTCGTGCATTGTTCTCAGTTCCTTCTCAGGCAGAGGGGCTACTTTCTCTTTAACGAAAGGATCACACCATGACACCGGATAACAAGCCTGAATGGTTCAAATTAGCAGAGACAGATAATTCAGCATCTACTCGCAAGATTTCAAAGGGATTACCGATCATGGCATTGGTTGCCGTGGCAGCAATCATTGGTGTTGGAGCAATATTTGCACAACCACAAGAACAAACTCCTGCGAGTGCGACTGAAACAGTTGCTCCTGCAGTTGTGGATTCAACTCAAACTTCTGCAAGCTCTGAGTCAGTAGCACCATCAAAAAGTGATGTACCTACTACCGCTACTTCAAATAGTCAGTCAGTAGGTACGGCTACAGAACCTGTTGCAGCTAAAACTCCTTCAGCACCTGGCGTTGCTAACCCACTCGCAAAAAAGCCTAAGGGTGGCGAACGTGAAGGCCATGAAGGTGGCGAACACGGTGATGATGAAGAAGAAGGCGAAGACGACTAAGCCGTAGCCATTACAGTTAGGGCATGCGCCGTAACTTTTTAGCAGTTTTATTAATATCTTCACTCTGTGTCATAGCAACACCGGCACAGAGTGAAGTTGTTTCTGCTGATACAAAGATGTCACTCGTTAAGACCATCACTGGTGACATTTCACCAAAGTCGGTTCGATCTTCAGGTAACGGGCTAGTCAGTGCCCATAACATGATGTACAGACACAGCGTCACGATTTATGATGCAAATACTTTTGAGCTACTTAAAACTGTTCCAGACTCCGTTCAGCTCTCTAAATTTGGATATTCCAAGCACACCTCCCTTTACAAAGGAGCACCTGTAGAAGGCGCCTACTCACCCGATGGTAAGTATCTATATGTAACTAATTACGCCATGTATGGCAAAGGTTTTAACCATGAAGGCCATGACACTTGCTCCCCCGCCTCTGGTTACGACTCAAGCTTTCTTTATCGAATCAACTTAGATAACTACGAAATAGACAATGTTTATCCCGTTGGCTCTGTCCCAAAAGTTGTGGAAGTAACCCCAGACAACAAGTACGTTCTAGTCTCTAACTGGTGTTCCTATGATCTCAAAGTCATTTCTGTGGCATCGCAAAAAATTATTAAGACAATCAAAATTGGTCGTTATCCACGTGGGATTGCCGTCAGTAATGACTCCAAGTTTGCATACGTTGCCGAAATGGGTGGAAATCGAATTCATGTAATTAACTTGGAAGACTTCTCTGTTTCCTATATTCCAATCGGAAGTAATCCCCGTGCAATTGTTTTATCTCCTGATAACTCAATGATGTATGTCACGATGAATTTATCGGGCAAAGTTGCATCGTGGGATCTAGCTAATAATAAGGCCGGCAAATCAGTTAAGACTGGGAATGCGGCACGAAGTCTTGCAATCTCAAGTGATGGAACTGCGCTCTTTGTAGTTAATTTTGTAAGTGACACTATTTCAAAAGTGCGCACGAGAGACATGAAAGTAATTCAAAATATAAAGGTGTGTAATGAACCAATTGGTATTACCTATGACTCTCCAACCTCACGGACATGGGTTGCCTGTTATGGTGGAGCAGTAAAGATTTTTGATAATAAATAATTAAGATGTAACCGGCACTGCAGATATCTCTGCTGGAATATTTGGGGCAGCGATTCTGCCTAACAATCTATCTATGGCTGCACGTGCTTTAGCACTTGATTTAGTCCCTCTTGAAATCTCGTCAGCTAAAGTCACAAAGACATACTCTCGATCAGTTGACTCAACAAAGCCGGCCAAAGTCACTGTTCCATTTAATGTCCCAGTCTTTGCTCGCACTAATCCCACGGCACTTGGCGCTGTGGTTAGAAATCGTGATCGTAAAGTCCCAGAAACTCCACCGACCGGGAGTGATTCATACAGAAGTGCGTACTTCGGATCTTTGCGCAGTTGATAGAGAAGTTGGCCCAACATAGTTGCTGTCACCCGGTTTTCTTTGGACAACCCACTTGCATCCTTAGCGACTAACTTGCTGGCATCAATTCCATATTCGGCAAGCAATGCTTCAAAAACTTGAGCTACACCTTTATCGTTGAATGGATTTCCTGCAGCCCGTGCAGACAATCGAGCCAGCCTTTCAGCCAAATTATTTTCACTCCACTTGATTGTGTAATCCAATATTTTAGAAATCTCTGGTGACTCATCACCAACTATGAATTCACTAGCATTAAGTAATGTCTCATCACTACTCACTGCCTTCATCACAGGTTTAAACCCCCGCTTTGCCCAAAATGATTTTAGATTTGCCACATCTTGAGAATATAGATTTGAATACAAAATTGTTATGCCTTTAAGTGAACCTTTGTTGGTCTTTTTGACAGCAGTTAGTGTGTTAAATGCTAAATAAGGCAAAGAAGCACGATCCATTTTACTTGCGACGCTATGGCTTAAACTTATCCAAGGATCATAACTTCCCTGAATCACTAATGTTTTTTCTTCAATTCCTAAAGAAATATTCGTAGTGAAGCGTGATTGCATATCTAAGTATTTAATGGCAACAGCTCCAGAGAAGATTTTCATGACTGAGGCCGGTTTGCGCTGTGAGAATGCGTTCTTCTCATAAACAACTTCACCGGTTGTCCCATCAATCAAAATCATTGCAGGATTAGACAGAGATGGCTGACGCAGGAGTTCTTCAAAGGCAGCTGGGATCGAAGCTGGGGACAGCACCGCACTCGCAGGTGGTGCCGTGAGAACGGTTGCAAGTGCAAGCAGAGCTATGAATCTACGAGAGCGCATCTATCTGTTATTGCCACAGTGATGCGATAAGGATATTTGTGGTCGTCAAGCCAATTAATAGAAGCCACGTGTTTTTAGCCAAAACTGGCTTCTTGATGTTTCCGTATCCGATAGCAAGAATGACGATAAGGATTAATAACTTAATCCCGACTTTTGTGTGGTTAAGCGCTTCATCTGGATGAACCGTTTGCCACATTCCCACCATTGCAAGGCCTGCAATAAGAGCTGTCAGGCCTGCATGCAAAATTCCTGGATTGAACTTGCGTGGATTCTTGTTCCATTGGAGTAGCAACAAAGAAAGAATTGCAATCACGCAAAGGATATGGACTACATAAAGGACTGTATTGATAGCTGACATGCATTCAGTTTAGAGTGCATACATGTCTAATCCAACTACCCCAGCCTCAATTGGCCCAGGTGAATTTTTTCCAGTAGTCGGTGTTGGGCCTCATGAAAAACCGTGGCCAGAAGGCCCACAGTTTGATCCTGAGTTATTGCTCAATGGTGATAGACGAAATGTTTTAGATCACTACAGGTATTGGACTGTTGAGGCGATAGTTGCAGATTTGGATTCAAAGCGACACAAACTTCAGATTGCAATTGAAAATTGGCAACATGACTTAAATATTGGCTCAGTTGTAAGAACAGCAAATGCATTCAATGTCTCTGGTGTTCACATTGTGGGTAAACGCGACTGGAATAAACGCGGTGCGATGGTGACTGATAGATATTTAACTGTGCACCACCATCCAACTGTTGAAGATTTTGCATTGTGGTGTAAAGAAAATGACTTACCAATTATTGGAATAGATAATGTTCCTGGATCAAAACAGTTGGAATCGGCACAACTACCTGAGAAATGTGTACTCCTGTTTGGACAAGAAGGCGCGGGAATGTCTGATGAAGGAATTGCAGTTTGTGAAGTTCTCTATGAAATTAATCAATACGGTTCAACACGATCTATGAACGCATCTGCAGCCGGAGCAATTGCCATGTACCACTGGGCATTGCAGCACCTACCGCGATGAAAAGAATCTGGCTCACACGTAATTTAATTCTTCTCACAATGGTTTCACTGGCACAAGATGCCGCAAGTGAGCTTCTCTATCCCCTACTTCCAATTTTGCTCACAGGTGTCATAGGCGCAGCGCCTTTGGCATTGGGGCTGATTGAAGGATGCGCCGAAGCGGCGGCCGGTTTTACCAAATTGATTAGTGGTAAATCTAGTGATCGATTGGGGAGAAAGCCTTTTGTTATCTCTGGTTACACGTTAGCTGGCGTTGGTAAAGCACTTGTTGTCGTTGCTACATCGTGGCCTCTTGTTTTTCTTGGACGCGTTACTGATCGAATTGGCAAAGGCATGCGCAGTGCACCACGTGATGCTTTGATCTCTGATTCAGTTGATAAAGCGCATCTCGGTAAGGCTTTCGGCTTCCATCGCACTGGTGACAATATTGGCGCAGTTATTGGGCCTGGTATCGCACTTATCGGTTTGGCAATGCTCGATGGTGATGTGCGAGCTGTTGCGATGTGGGCGTTAATACCAGCAATTGTTTCTGGATTACTGACTTTATTTATTAAGGAAAACTTTGTAAAACCAAAAAAGGTTGAGGCCAAAGTAAAGGTAAAACATCCCCCTCTACCAGCAGCACTTAAGAAGTCGATTACAATTTTGGTCTTGATCCAACTGACAAATATTCCAGATGTGCTGTTGCTGCTTCGTTTGCATGACATTGGATTCTCAACACAAGGTGTTGTTCTTTCATACATGCTCTTCAGTGGCGTCACTGTGTTGGCGGCTTTTCCAGGTGGTGCAATTGCAGATAGATATTCACCTCGAATTGTTTATGCAGTTGGATTAGTAGCTTTTGCTGCTGCTTATGCCACGTTAGGGCTAACGCAAAATCACACAATTGCATTGATTGCTTTAGCTCTCTATGGCTTATTCCCAGCACTTACTGATGGAGTTGGTAAAGCTTGGATCGCAGGAATGAGCGAAGCGGCACATCGTGGTCGGGCACAAGGTGTTTACCAAGCATCAATGAACTTTGCTGTACTCGGCGCCGGTATTTGGGGTGGTGCACTGTGGAACAAAGGCGCAACACAATGGCCATTAGTAGTTGCTGCAGGTGGGGCTTTAATTGGAGCTTTAGTTTTAGCGCTTAATCACGCTTCTGCTTCATCAGATAAAGCATCTTGAACCGCTTTTAGACGCCGTTCAATCTCATCTGCTTCATCAATGCGGCCTTGCATGCGAATAATCTTGGCAATTCTTGTCTCAAGATCAACGATAAATTCGAAATCTTTAGGCTCATCTTCACTCACAACTGAGAGAACTTGCTCCAGAGTTGCTAGTGCATCATCGAATTTCTCAAGCAAAATTTGAGCTTTACCGTATTCAAATTGGGCAAATGTTTCACGGCGGTGATCATGCCCAGTTTCAAAGACATCTACGGCCCTACGAGCGGTTTCAAGAGCTAATTCGCCTTCACCTAACTCAATAAGACATGAAGCAATTTTTTGATCGCAACGGGCAACATGAATAACTTCTTTGTTTCGCTTAAATAGTGCGCGGGCCTCTTTGAAGGCATCAATAGATTTTTCGTAGTTCTTGAGTTCGCGTTCGGCGCAACCTATGAGATGTAGATCATTTGCTGCGCCAATTTCATTTCCATCTACTAAGTGCTCTTGGGCACATTCATTCATTGTTTCAACAACTTTGTCATATTGCTTAGAGGTGTACCACCACTCGCCCAATGTGCATGCGAGCTCTAATGCAATAGGTGATTTATTCTCACGCAAAATTTCAACAGCTTTACTCATTGCAGTTGCAGCTTCGTCCATGCGCTTTAACTGATTTAAGTTATAACCAATTGCAGAATAAGCCTGAGCTAAACCTTCACTAGGTGCGCTGTCTCCGAGAGTTGAATAAATATCGCGAGCTGTTTCAGCTAAGGCTAAAGCTTCGTCATATTGTCCACGTGCATAAATTCTCGCACTTAATTCATAATATGTGCTGGCACGTTCTTCGCCATCTACTTCAGGAATACGATCCCAAAGCATTTCCTCGGTGATGAGTTCGTCCATGTCATCATCTTCACTCACGAGTGAGACTCTATACGCTAAGCCTTAGGGACGAGTGGGAATATCGATCTGTGGCACGCGCCAATTCCCAATCTTTTCTCGCCCCGCTTGTTTAAGAATTGCAGTCGTCACTTGTCGAATTTGTTGCATGCTCTTTGCATCAAAGCTGTGGCCCCATGGGCATCGATTGGCCATCGCACATACCCAGGCATTTGTACCCAGATTTAACACTCCTGCGCCACTAGGAGCTGCGTAGTAGGTACTCATGGCCACAAATCCCTTCTCTGTTGGGCTGATGCTTGCTCGCGCTAACACCTCAACCCCAGGACCCCTTGTTCCCATCGCAGTATCGGCTTCATAGCCGTAAATACCTTTGATTTTGCCCATTTTGCCGAGAACATTAAAGGGCCAGCTATTTGTAGCTTGAACTTCTAAATCCTTCTTAATTCCCACTGCAAAAAACTGTGACCCCATGAACAATGATTCAGGTTGATTAACATCTCGAAAAGGAATTCTCTGATTCATAGTTCGTTCAATGAGCTCTGTTTTTGCATAAGCAGTATTTCCGCCAAAGACCAAAAGATTTGTGCCCTCGTTTATTTTTTTTTCAATCACATCACGCATTGATTGTGTCCAGAATTCACTGTGTCCACCAAGCACGATTGAGGCAGAAGCAATTTGCGGTGCTTTGTCTAAATCGACATCTGTTAAATAATTAATGTCCAAACCTAGTTGTTCCATTAACTCAACAAGTGGTTGCTCCATATATCTAAACTGCCCAGCGCCATCGCCGTCATAGGGACGATTAAGTGAAACAGATGTCGACCTTGTTTCTCTTTTCCCATCAACACCTTTATAGAGTGATTCTCCACCCCACTGGTTATATGCCTGCCACGTTAAGACGGATGAAATAAAAGTTACATTGCTGCTTACTTGCCCAGTAATCACAAGTGGAACAAAAGTAGATCGGTAACCTGCAGATTTTAATTTAACTAAATACTGACCTGGAGGAGTTGATTGTGAGGCAGTAATTTTCGTTGCAGAGTTAATGGTTTTAATTAGGCGAGCGCCAGCTCCTTTGTAGTAGCCAATGCGATAAAGCGAGACATCTGCCGACTTTGTCCCAACGATTTTTAGAGTTGCACTCTGCCCACACCCAATGCTTGTCCGATCAAAATATCCTTCAACTCTTTTGGCTTCTTTGCGCCGTGAAAAATCTGCGCTAAAGCGCATCACGATATCTGAGTCCCAGTTTTTCTCCCCAGCTTTTGCATTCTCCGCTTTAACCCAACCGGCTTGCCAGCTACATTCTGCGGCCGGGGCAGCCATGGGTGTCATAAGCCCTAGAACTAGGGCACAGACCAGCGTTAACCTCATCTACCAACCTTAAACTCGTTTCAAATGGACAGCCTCCTGAGCGTGACTTACAATTTCTACTTGCAAACCATTCGCATCTAGGAGGCCTGGCCGTGAACGTCGTAGTTAAGCCGGTTGAGCGCACCCCGCTTGCCCAGATGCTCACGCGCGATGAATGGCGCCGTATGGCTGCCATGTTTGGGTTCATTCTTTTCCTTCACGTTTCTGGCGCCCTATTAATGTGGCAAGCAACTTCTGGAAGATACGAGTTAAGTGATGGAACTCTTTTTGGTTGGGGAACTGCAGCTCTTGCATACACATTAGGCATGCGCCATGCATTCGACGCTGATCACATTAGTGCCATTGATAACACAACTCGTAAGTTGATGTCGGAAGGCAAGCGTCCGCTAGCTGTGGGTTTCTTCTTCTCGTTAGGTCACTCATCTGTTGTTGCCGTTCTTGCACTCCTGCTCAACTTTGGAATTAAAGCTCTAGGTTCACAATTAAAAGATGAAAACTCTCAACTCCATCATTACACCGGCCTTATTGGTCTGACTGTAAGTGGAACATTCCTGATGCTTATTGCAATACTTAATCTCGTTATTTTGATTTCTATTGTTGGTGTTTTTATTCAAATGCGTAAAGGCACATACAACGAAGAAGAATTAGAAAAACACTTAAACTCCCGCGGTTTACTCATGCGCTTCTTTGGTCCAATAGCACGACGCATTGATGCTTCATGGAAGATGTATCCACTAGGTATTCTCTTTGGTCTAGGTTTTGATACTGCAACTGAAGTTGGTTTACTAGTTCTGGCTGGAACTTCAGTTATTGCAGGACTTCCGTGGTGGGCAATTCTTTCGCTGCCTTTGTTCTTTGCTGCTGGCATGAGCTTGCTTGACACAATCGATGGTTCTTTCATGAACTTTGCTTATGGCTGGGCGTTTTCAAAGCCAGTGCGCAAGGTTTATTACAACATCATTATTACTGGACTCTCCGTAGGAGTTGCATTATTTGTTGGTGGATTAGAACTCTGCCAAGTCTTTGCCCAACAGTTAAACCTCACTGGAGGGTTCTGGGATTACGCACTGGCCTTTAATTTAAACAGTGCTGGGTACTTCATTGTGGCCGCTTTTGCTGTGGTCTGGACTGTGGCATTACTACTCTGGAAATACGGCAAGATCGAAGAGCGTTGGCATAACAAAGCACATGCGGCTCAATTAGCACGTGGTGAACAAAGCAATCACACCGCAGCTGGAATTGACCTAGGACCTATTACCGATGGATTTAAGATCGATTAAAGATCTTGATGCGCTGCTGACCAATTGCTGCGCCTAGTAGAACGATTAGTGCACCAATAGGCTCATTCCAGACAACAGATTCACCCAAGAAGATAATTCCAACAATCACTGCAACAACTGGTGTCACATATGTAACTGTGCTGGCTACGGCGCTTCCCGCAGCTTCCATGATTTTAAAGTTCCAAATATATGCAAAGCCACTACCAATGACTCCTAGTGCAATCATTGCAAGAACTGGTCCTGGGCGGTATTCATCTTTTGCAATTCCATCGATGAGATAGAACGGCAATAGCGTAAGAGCTCCAGCTGAAACTTGCCCGGCGGCAATTGCTTCTGGCTTTAACTTATGTGGCAAAACATATTTGCGTGAATATGGAAATGAAACTCCATAACAAGTAACAGCAAAGAGCAGGGCCACTACAGCAATGATTGGGTTAGCACCCAATCCATTCCATGCACCCAGCACTGTAAGAACACCAACAAAGCCCAGCAATAGACCAACAACTTGATAGTTCTTAGGCTTTTCTTCTCTAAAAGCAATCATGATTGCCAGCAAAGTCATTAGCGGTGTGACGGCATTGATAATCCCTGCCAGAATCGATGTAACTTTTGTTTCAGCAAAAGCAAAGAGGAATCCTGGAATTACATTTAATAGCAAAGCCACAACCCATAAATGCAGCCACAGTTTTTTATCTTTCGGAAGCTCGATTCCTTTGTAGCGTGCCCAGAGAACTAAAGTGAGCGCCCCTAATGAAACACGGCCAAAAGCCACGCCTATAGGGGTTAGAAACTCCAAACCCATCTTGATGAAGATAAAGGAACAGCCCCAGACAACGCCTAAGGCGATGTAGAGGCTGATCCAGTTAGAGCTGTTTTTATGGGTAGCTGAGTGAGAATGCACCTAGCAATGATGACACAACCATCCAGATCCACCATATTCTGACAATATCGACGTGCCAGAAATTCTCAACATAGAGACCTAAGCGCGCACGATTCCAGTTTCCAAGGGAAATGAATACAGTCAGAAGAATGTGCACCATGTTCATAATTGCAAACATATAGAAGCATGAAACATATGCACCATCTGAGAATGTAAATGGTGCTGAAGCAATCGTATTGTACTGATAGACCATTGCAATTACTGATGCAACGAGAGCTACCAATGAACCTAACTTCAACTGTGTCTGGTTTTGTGCACGTGCACCAATTAATCCGTAGATATGTGCAAGTAAACCAAATGCAACGATTGCTGTGACCGTCCATCCTGGACCAGAAGATAAAGGCTCAATAGCACCGCGCTCTTCAGTTGCAGCCGGAAGCCACATATTATTAACGTTTTGACCTCGTAAGTAGAAGTAAACGAAGACCATACTGAGAGCAAATGCAATATCTGCGACCAGCAATAAAATCACGCCAAGGCGATTACGACTTCCAACTACATCTGGGTGTTCGTGGTGTGCATGTGTCTCTACGCTCATGACTTTGCCTTTCCGTAACCATATGCATCTGATGTAACTGTTGGAAGAACATCAAAGTTTTCGAGAGGAATTGGATAGTCAACCGTCCATTCCAAGGTCTTTGCTTGCCAAGGATTCTTAGGTGCCTTAACACCATTGCGTGCAGATGAAATCACGCCATGAAGCAGAACTAACATTCCGATCATGATTGTGTAAGCACCAATAGTTGTTACTAAGTTGGCTGTATTAAATGTTGGTGCATATGACTCAACGCGTCGTGGCTGACCAGCAAGACCAACCATAAACATGCCGATAAAGGCGACATTGAAGCCGATCTGAACCATCCAGAAGGCAATCCAGCTAAGGGTTTTATCAAACATGCGACCTGTCATCTTAGGGAACCAGTAAACAAGTGAAGCTAGAGCGCCAGTTAATCCAGCGCCCATTAATGTGTAGTGGAAGTGCGCCGTCACATACATAGAACCATGTAAGAACGCATCAGCTGGGACATCTGAAAGATAAATTCCAGTGACTCCACCAATCATAAAGTTCCATAGCAGCGCCATGATTGACATGAGTGGCATGGTCATCCATATGCGGCCACGCCAAAGTGTTCCGACTAATACTAAAAACAACATTCCTGTTGGAATTGAAATTAACTCAGTCGTTAACATAAATGGTGCATTAAGTAGTGGAGCCCATCCTGAGATATACATATGGTGTGCCCATACCAATACTGATAATCCTGAGATTCCAGCGATACCTAGAACTGCAACATTAAAACTAAAGAGTGGTCGTCGTGTAAACACCGGCGCCATTTCCATTAATGCTGCGATTGCAGGAATTAAAATTACATAAACCTCTGGGTGACCCATAATCCAGAACAAGTTCTCATACAACCATCCACTGCCACCACCTGCGGTGTTATAGAAAGATGTATCTAAAGCTCGGTCAAATGCTGACAAAACCTGTGACAAGAAAAAGACTGGGAACGCTGGCAATGCAAGTGCAACTGAAGCAACTACACCGTAGATAAAGATTGGTGTGCGATTCCAGGTCATGCCCTTTGCGCGCATCTTCACAACTGTTGTTGTGATGTTTGCACCAGCAACCATTGTTGAAAGCGCGAAGATACAGATATACATGATGTAACCATCCATACCCAAAGGTGCTTGGCCAGCTAGTGGGTTATAAGCAGACCAACCAGTTGTAATTCCACCAATAAATTGACCCCAGATAAGTGGTACCGCCGCCGCAACAATGAGCCAGAAGCTCAATGCATTTAAACGAGGGAAAGCCATATCTCTGGCCCCAATCATGATTGGCATGATGAAGTTACCGAATGGACCTGTAACCATGATGATCGTTCCTACAATCATCAAAATTCCATGTGTTCCTACGACTGAGTTATATGCCTGAGCATGTAACCAACCACCTTCAGGTGTTCCAAGGTTTGTACGAATGAGCATTGCTAATCCGCCGCCTAAGAAGAAAATCAAGATTGTGATGAAGAGATATTGAATACCAACAACTTTGTGATCTGTTGTGTATCGAAAATATCTCTTTGGGCCCATATTTTCTCCGGCCAAAAACATATTCTCAGAATGAGATAAGTCTTTACCCATCAACCAACGGAATGGTCCAACAAGTGCACCAATACCAGTCATGAAGCCAACAAACCAGGCACACATAGAAAGTAGTGTGATTTTATCTTCGCGTGAAAATAGTCGAGCACTTTCAGATTCTTCAGGTAAGAAAGCTAGTGAAAGTCTCCAAACAACAATCGCACTTATTACTCCAAGGGCAAGAGCTGTAAATACATTGAGTTTCTCAATGATTGATTTTCCGGGTGCAACTGCTTTGTGTTGAGTAAGTGTTGTCATTATGCGCCTGCCTCCGTTGCTCCATGTGCACTTAACCAAGCGTCATAATCTGCCTGACTTACTACGTGAACTTTTGTCTGCATGTACGCATGTAGTAATCCACACAGTTCAGCGCATCGAACATCAAATACACCAATCTTGTTCGGAGTTACAGCAGTCTCAGTTGTGTAACCAGGATTTGCATCCATCTTGATTCCCATTTGAACAACCCAGAATGAATGCTTCACATCCACGCTAGTAATATGGAAAACAACTGGCTTATCTACTGGAAGATAAAGATCTTCACTTCGAGCACCGTTCTCATAATCAAAGTTCCAAAGCCATTGCTGGCCAGTAACGTTGACTTCGATGGCCTCGGAATCCAGGATGGCTTCATTGTCATGTTGTAGAACAACTAATCCAGCAACTAATGCAAATAAACACAGTAGGCCAGAAATAACTACCCAAAGAGCTGTGGCCTTTGGGGAAGTACGAATCTCGTGATCTGCTTCTGGCGGAGGATTATCGCCATAATGACGCTTAGAAGTTAGAACTGTGAGAGAGATAGCTGAAACAAGTCCTGCAACAGGTGCAGCTGCCCAAGTAAATACGCGCATTAATGAAATAACGCTAGACATAGTCTCTGAAGCAGGATCGACCATGTTTCGCACATGGAATTCAACGCCAACATAACCAATTACTGCTGTGCAGAGAATCCAGAGAATAAAGGTCTTCTTAACATCATCCTTTTTCCACCATTGTGGAGATTTAGGTGTCATTAAATTAGTCATGGCGCTTTATCCCTTCACAGTAAAGTGGCCGGACATATAACCCATTGTTGACATTGCTGCACCGAACTTAGCGATAGTTCCGTCACCACATGGATACTCGCAGTTCCAAATGTATTCACCAGGTCCACCAGTAATAAATGTAAATACTGTGACGTTTGGCTTAGATGAATATCCCTCTTCAGGCATATCTTCTTCAGCAACTGCCTTCATAGGAACACTCACAAAAAACTCATCTTGGCCAACAGCTAAACCGTGAATAGTAAAAGTATGACCAACAGCATCGGGAGAAATCTGAGTCATACGTTCACCATTAAGAAGTGCAGAACCATCAATAGTTCCTCGGACTCTGGCGAAGTAGTCGTTGTTTAAACTTTCACCACCGTCGTAATTTGTGACAGTCATTGTTATGACTGAATAGGCTGGAACTTCAAAATTAGTTACTGGTCCATATGTGACATAACCAGGGTGAGCGCCGCCATTTTCACCATGACTACCAGCCATGCTGTCTGGATAAACTGAGATATCTAATGTTGCGTGTGGCAACGTTCCCTGCGGTGTATCCATTGTTCCTGCCGGCGTTGCCGCTAAGACTCTTGAATCGTTTTTAGCGTTAGCTACATAAGATCCGACACCGGCAATAACTGCCACGCCTAAGATCACTGTGCCAAGCGCGCCAAATACCCGCTTATTCATCAATGCCCCTCCCGATAGGGAATTAAGGAAACTCACAGAGAAACTGTGAATTAATTCCTTGCACTCTAAGCCATAGGTATTCCCCTACCAATGAGTTCAATTTCAATTGAGTGCTAGCACTCATAGAGATTTTTCCTTGTGCTTGACCTGTTAGATGTTAAGTTCTTACTTATGCAGATGCACCACAATGACGTTGGAATTTGGGGCACTTGGCAGCTAGCTCCAGAGATTGTGTTGCCCCTATTGCTTCTTACTTATCTATATGCGCGCCAGCCCAAAGGCAGCCTGACTTCACGACAGCAAATCTTTTTCTACACAGGAGTTCTCAGTGCGCTCTCAGTAATTATTACTCCGATTGGCGCCCGCGCGATGGATTACTTCTCACTGCATATGATTCAACACATCACCTTGATGATGATCACTGGACCATTGTTGGTACTCGGTACTCCACGAACATTTCATCCTATAAATAAATTCTTTAGCACTGTCACAAATCCTTTTGTTAGTTGGTTTGCCTATGCCGCCTTAATGATTGGTGTTCACCTACCTATCCCACATAAGTTCATTATGGATAACTCATGGGCTCATACATATCTTGAAATAGGACTTTATTTACTGCTTCCGTACTTCTTCTATTTCAATTTACTGGATCGAAATTTAGAAGGTCGACGAGTGAGTCCTGCTCTAGCTGTTATCGCACTATTTCTTATGATGGTTCCAGAGACACTGACTGGATTCTTTATTTATACCGCCCCTGGTTCTTTATACGAGAACATGTATTCACTGAGCGATCAACGCCAAGGCGGATCATTTATGTGGGCGGGTTCAATGATTATCGATGCAATCTGGATGTCACTGGCTGTTTATCACTGGATTAATTCGGAAGAGAAGAAATCACGCGATATTGATGCCGAGATAGCTGGCGAAAATGCCTAAAGAAGAGGGATTTGAAGCACCTGACTGGGTTAGTAATGATTCAGCAACACCGCCACTAACGGTCAAACAAAAACGAATTCTTAATATTTCTTTATTTGTTGTAGTCCCGCTTTGTTTGTGGGCCGGTTGGTTTGAATTTGGGCGTGCACAAGAAGGTAATTGGCGGGCATGGGTATACACATTTGAATGGCCATTTTTTGCTGGAGTTTCTTATTACTTATGGCGAAGGCTTTCTAAAGGCGATATTCCACGTATTCCACGGCCAGATTTGAAGGCTTTGGCCGATGAAGCCGATGGTAAAGAGAAGCAATAATCCACGGTAGAATTAAACCGTTGATGCAACCGCATCAAAGAACTTCCCTTAAGCGCTACACCTGTAGCGCTACATGCGAGTCTTATCACCACCCTGACGGCCATTGAGCGCCGATCACACCCGAGACGCGCTTGTCGTCTCGATTGGTATCTATTTCTATGTCATTAACACCTCGTACTTCAGCGCCCGGAAAAGCCCGTCGCGCAGCATCAGTTGGTAAGCCTAAGCGCGCAAAGAAAGCTGCATTTAAAGCAGCTGACCCAAAAGCCCGCCACACAACTGCACAAAAGAATGAACGTAAGAGCGCTGCAGCTGCTCCTAAAACAGGAAAGCCTGCATCAACTCGTCGTTACTCAGATGTTGATTCATCATCACAGTCAAAGAAGCAAGAGCGTTTAACTGATCGTTCAAAGCTTCGTGCAAAGCGCTTCCAAGAAAAGACAGCCTCAAAGCCACGTCCAATTGAAGCTCCAGAAGAGCGCGCAGCACGCATCGAACAATCACAGCGCCCAGAAAGTCGGGCTAAGAAGTTTGTAGCACAGCGTGATGATCGCACTAAGCGTGCCTTTGATAAGAAAAAAGAGTTTGTTAAGCCAGAAAATAAGAAGTCTGAATATAAGAAGCCAGAGTTCAAAAAGAGTGAATACAAAGCTTCAGATACACGTCCAACAAATCGCCGTGATGCTGCCAAAGCAAAGGTTTCACGCAACGATGATGGCCGTCCAAACTTTGTTCCACGTAAGGTAGAAAAGTTTGATCCAACACGTCCAAAGAAGCGCAGCGAAGCACCTGATACTCGCGCAGCTAATTTCCGTGCTGAGCGTCCAGTCCGCGATCGCCGTAATGATTCACCTGCGTATGCTCGTGATGATTACAAGCACTCATCAAAGACTCACACCAATGCTGCCATTGATTTCGGCGCAGACGATAACTACATCTCAACAAATTTAGCCGATGCCAACTTGGTTGATGCGACTCCACTAACTGAAATCACTACAACTTTCAGTGATCTTGGAATTGCAGCACCATTAGTAAATGCCCTTGCAAAGCAAGGAATCATGCATCCATTCCCAATCCAGATTGCAACATTGCCAGATGCACTAGCTGGTCATGACATTTTGGGCCGTGGACAAACAGGTTCAGGTAAGACCCTTGCATTTGGTTTAGCACTTCTTAATAACCTCAATGGCAAGGTTGCAAAGCCACATAAGCCTCTTGCATTGGTATTAACACCAACACGTGAGCTTGCTCAGCAAATTGATGAAGTACTTATGCCACTAGCGCGATCAATTGGTCACGAATCAGTTGTTGTTGCCGGCGGAATGTCATATGCAAAGCAGATCACTGCAATGCGCCGTGGCACAGCAATCTTGGTTGCAACACCAGGCCGTTTAATTGATCTTCTTAATAAGGGTGAAGTACAACTTGATCACTTACAGATCACTGTTCTTGATGAAGCCGATCAAATGGCTGATATGGGCTTCTTGCCAGTAGTTAAAGAAATCTTGGATCAAGCAAAGCTTGATGGACAGCGTTTGTTATTCTCAGCAACTCTTGACCGTGGTGTTGACTCATTGGTTCGCCAGTACTTGAAGAACCCAAAGACTCACTCACTACAAAATGACCGTGCCTCTGTTTCAACTATGGAGCACTTCGTTCTTGTTATGAACCCAGGCGATAAGGATGACATTACAAATCAAATAGCCGCACGTAATGGTAAGACGATTATGTTCGTTAAGACTCAACGCGGTGCCGATCGCTTAGCAGACAAACTTGCTCATGCAGGTGTTGCAGTTGGTGCTTTGCACGGTGGTAAGTCTCAAGCGGTTCGTACTCGCACACTTGCACTCTTCAAGGATTCAGCTAACGCAGCACTTGTAGCAACAGATGTTGCTGCACGTGGTATCCACGTTGATGGAATCTCACTTGTTGTGCACGTTGATGCACCTACAGATCACAAGGATTATCTACACCGCGCAGGCCGAACAGCCCGTGCTGGTGAAGCTGGAACTGTTGTAACAATTGCAACAACTAAGCAGCAGAAATCAATTGGTGGACTTACTTCTCGTGCTGGCGTTACTCCAAAATTCGTTGGCGTCACCCCATTGAGCACTGAGCTAATGAAGATCACTGGCGCACAAGAGCCTTCTGGTGTTCCATACATCCAGCCAATCGTTGAAAAGTCAGTACGCAGTGGTGGCAATAAGCGCCCTCGTCCGAACTCAAGTCAGCGTCGCCGCCGTCCTCGTTAACTAGAAATTCTCGATAGGGTTTGCGCCATGACAAACGCGAATCCATTTGCCCAAAGAAGCTCCCTTGATTTTGAGTTGCCACCTTTTGCACTCATAAAGGAAGAGAGCTACTTGCCCGCCTTCTATGAAGGCTGCACACAACAGTTAGCAGAAGTGCAAGCAATTCTGGACACACCAGGTACTGCGACTTTTGAAAACACGATTGTTGCTTTGGAAAAAAGTGGGCAGATGTTAATGCGCACGCTATTGGTTTTCTTTAACAAATCATCAAGTGATACAAACGATGCTATGGATAAAATTGAAGAAGAGATGGCACCCAAGCTTGCTGCTCATCAGGATGCTATTAACTTAAATCCCGCACTCTATGCTCGCATCAAATCTCTATATGACAACCGCGAATCTATTGGCCTCAACACTGAAGATGCTTGGCTACTTGAGCGCTACTACAAAGATCTCATTCACGCTGGTGCTCATCTATCCGAATCACAACGCGATCGCCTAAAAGAGCTCAATGAAGAACTCTCAAAGCTAGAAACACAGTTCTCTAAAAATGTTTTAGCGGACACTAACGACTTAGCAGTTCTAGTTAATACTATTGAAGAACTTGATGGATTGAGTGAGAATGAAATCGCATCAGCTGCAGCTGCTGCCAAAGATCGTGGCCATGAAGGTAAGTGGCTTATCGGTATGGTTAATTTCTCTGGAAATCCAGTCCTTGATTCTCTTACTAACCGCGCACTTCGCAAGAAAATCATGCAGGAATCCCTTGTTAAAGGTAATCGCGCTAACGAAAATGATAATAAGCCAGTAATTCTTGAAGTAGTGAAGTTACGAGCAGAGCGTGCCAAGTTGTTTGGTAAAAATACTCACGCTGAGCATGTAATTGCTGTGCAAACTGCAGAGCATCCAGACAACGTCCATGCAATGCTTCGAAAGATCGCGCCAGCTGCAGTGCGAAATGCACAGGGCGAAGCACAAGACCTCAAAAAATCTGCAGGCACAGAGATTGAAAGTTGGGACTGGGGCTTTTATACCGAGCAAGTTCGCCTTGAAAAATATAACATCGACACAACCAAGATGCGTCCTTACTTTGAACTGGAATCAGTATTAAAGAATGGAATCTTTTTTGCTGCCAACAAACTCTTTGGAATTTCTTTTAAAGAACGTCCAGATCTAGTTACCTATCATCCAGAAGCCCGTGCCTTTGAAGTCTTTAATGAAGATGGCTCAAAGCTCGGACTCTTCATCGGTGATTTCTACACCCGTGATTCAAAGCGTGGCGGGGCGTGGATGAATAATCTGGTTGATCAGAATTTCCTCTTTAACCAGCTGCCTGTGGTTGTAAACAACCTTAATATTCCAAAGCCTCCTGCAGGCAAACCAACTCTTCTCACTTTCTCTGAAACAACAACTCTGTTTCATGAGTTTGGACACGCACTCCATGGTCTGCTTTCACAAGTGAAATATCCACGTGTTTCAGGAACAAGCGTTCAGCGTGACTTTGTTGAATTCCCCTCTCAAGTCAATGAGATGTGGATTTTGTGGCCTGAAGTTGTTGAAAATTATGCACGTCACTTTGAAACTGGCGAGAAACTGCCACAAGAGTGGATTGATAACCTCGATGCTGCATCGACTTTTAATGAAGGACATGCAACAACAAGTTACTTAGCTGCAGCTATTTTAGATCTAGCGTGGCACTCATTGACTACTGAAGAGGCAGCAAAAGTTAGTGATGTAGAGGCCTTTGAAGCCCAAGCGATTAAGGACTATGGCCTTGATTTCGCGCCAGTTCCAACTCGTTACCGCTCCACCTATTTCTCACACATCTTTGCTGGCGGATATTCAGCTGGCTACTATGGCTATATCTGGTCAGAAGTGCTAGATGCTGACACCGTGGATTGGTTTAAAGAAAACGGTGGATTGCAACGCAAGAACGGAGAGCACTTTAGAAACACATTGCTTGGTCGGGGTGGATCTATTGATTCAATGCAGATGTTCCGCAATTTCCGTGGACGAGATTCAAAGATCGAGCCGCTGTTGAAGCGTCGCGGTTTGTTATAGTTTTAAAAGTTGAACTACAACTTAGCCAGCAGAGCCAGAGCCTGACGGACCGGCCTTGCGCTGAACCTGTGGAGCTCC
>Ga0209087_1000404_pt1 | contig 27853 bp, 37 predicted proteins | sample S_130805_EF_Meta_FD_187321 | JGI IMG/M metagenome (GOLD analysis project Ga0209087, IMG submission 187321) | Freshwater microbial communities from Lake Simoncouche, Canada to study carbon cycling - S_130805_EF_MetaG (SPAdes) (version 2) | ecosystem: Environmental > Aquatic > Freshwater > Lake ... | reverse complement strand
GTTCTCCGTGGCTCCAACCCTAAACCAATACAGAGTTGTAGTTCACGCTTAAGCAGTAAAAGGAGATACACATGGGTCTAAGAGACCGTATCGCAAAGGCACTACTGCAAGGTGAAGTTGAAAAGGCTCCAAATCTGCCCGCAGGTTCGGTGACGATGACGGAACAAGAGATGCGTACGGCTGCGCTGAATCAGATCGCGCAGAACTACGGCAACTCCACTCCGCTTCCGCGCAACCCTTGGCTTGCTGGCGTTCCATTTGGCCCTGGCAGCCCGATCATCCCTGGCGCTATCAACCCAGTCCGCGAGGATGGTCGCCCTGATCCACGCCGTTATGAATTCCAAGTTGCACAGAACATCAACATCACGGAAACACGCCTGGTTCCATTCAAAACCCTGCGTGCTTCTGCTGATCAGATCGACATCCTGCGCCGTTGTATCGAAGTAATCAAGAACAAGGTCACGGGCCTTGACTGGGACATTACCCTTGGCACAGATGCCTCAGAAAAGATTGCAGCCAGTTCAGGTGGCGATCATGTGCGGGCTATGGCCAAAGCGCGTGAGAAATACACCGATGAAATTGCTCGTCTGCGTGCATTTTGGGAGAACCCTGACCGCGCAAACGGTTTAACTTTCTCCGATTGGTTGATGGTTGCGCTCGAGGAGATTCTTGTTATTGATGCCTGGGCCGTTTGGCCACAGCGCTCAGTTGGTGGCGATCTTTACGGACTTCAAATCTTAGATGGCGGAACAATCAAGCCACTTCTAGATGATCGTGGAATGCGCCCGATGGCTCCCAACGCGGCCTACCAACAGATTCTTTATGGCTTCCCACGCGCAGAGTTCACAGCCAACGATGATGATCCAACCGCCGATGGCGAGTTCACATCTGACGATTTGCAGTACATGATCCGCAACCGCCGCACAACTTCGGCCTATGGTTTCAGCCCAACAGAGCGAGCGCTTCCTTTGGCCGACATTTACCTTCGCCGCCAGCAATGGATTAGAGCCGAATACACCGATGGCGTTATGCCTGAGTTAATGTTTACAACCGATGAGAACTGGGGAACTAACCCTGACCTCTTGCGTGCCTATGAAAACATATTCAACGATGATCTTTCAGGGCAAACAGAACAACGCAAGCGTCTGCGTCTTTTGCCAGCGGGTATGACCCCTGTGCAGTTTGATGCGTATGGCGAGAAGTTCAAAGATACTCTTGACGACTATTTGATCACATCTATCTGTGGTCACTACGGCGTTCAACCAGCCGAGATCGGTTTTGCACCGAAGGGCGGGCTGGGAGGCGCTGGTTTCGAGGAGGGGCGGGCGGAAAGCGCTGAGGCAATCGGAACACAGCCTTTGGTTAACTGGATCAGCAAGATGCTCACAAACATCTCGTACACATACCTGGGTATGCCACGCGAGTTGGAGTTTAGATTGATGACTTCAAAGCGCCTGGATAACGAGTCAAATGCTCGCAAGAACCAAATTGAAATCACAAGCGGTGGCAAAACAATCAACGAGCGCCGCTCTGAGTTGGGCCTTCCTTTACTTGATACACCGCAAGCCGATATGCCGATCTTGATGGCAGGGGCCAGCACATTCCTTTTCAGTCCTGATGGCATCATCGATGCGGCTACAGCCTCAACAGCACCCGCTTTGGCAGGTCCTAACGCAGAAGCAGTTGCACCAGTCACCGAGATCGGCGAGAAGCCCGACAAGGAACCAACTGTTCTTGAAGAGGAAGAGATCGAAAACGAAACCAAGAACGAAGTTAAGGCTTTCATGAAGTGGGCCAACAAGGGCAAACGCGCTCGCCTCTTTGAATTCAAAACACTCGATCCGATCGTGGGCGATGCTTTGAACCGTTGCGCTTATGAAGGCGATTTAGAAAGCGCTCGAGCGCTCGCCAAGGCTTACTTGTCATGAAGTGGGGGCCTCTCCAAGCCGATGGGCGAATGGCGGCCAAGAGTGCGGTAAAGATAAGAGCGGCGCTGGCGCAGACGGCGGAGTTCAAGCGGGTCTACGAGAGTTATCTTAGAACGCAACCAAACCTTTCAGACAACCGCTCCCAAGATCGTGCGCGAGCGCGTTCCTGGGTCATGCTTAATGTCAGAGTTAACATGATGGCTTTGATGGGTGTGCTTGAGCGCGTTTATGCAGAAGGCTGGGTTACAGGACAAGCCGCTGCCGATGAATTAATTGCCAAAGCCAAAGAAGCAAACAAGGCTGCCGAGGATGATCTGATTAACTGGTCGCTTTGGAATCCAGGTGATGAGGCTGCGGCGCTTTTGCTTCGACCTTCCAGGGCCTTTCAACGCTTCTTAGAGTCCTTTGGTATCACGCTGAAAGAACTAACCAACACAACGGTTAATGACATCGGTAACTCAATCGCCGATGCTTTAGAGCAGGGTCTTTCTGCTAACCAAGCGGCCAAGTTAATCAAACGCAATGTGGCCACTTCGCATCGGGCTTTAACGATCGCCATCACCGAACAGAACCGCGCTATGTCGGCTGCAACAATCAACCGCTACAAAGAAATGCAGATTCCTGAAATGGAATGGGAGGTTTCTGATCCCTGTCCTGTGTGTGCGCAGAACGCCAACCAAGTCGTGCCGATCGGTGGAACCTTCAACTCGGGCCACACGCAACCGCCAGCACATCCCAATTGTCGCTGCGCCCTGTTGCCTGTGATCCCTGACTTTGGCGTAGATATTCCTGAAGGCGCGGGCTTAGTTCCGATACCTTCTCGGTAAAACTGCTAAAGTAATACACCTAGCCTTACAAGGATTGAGGAATAAATGGCAACCAAACACATCAACGCAAGCACCCTCACAACGGCATCAATTTTATTCACAGTAGATAAAAACGCTCGACCTTTGACACCTGTAACACTTTACAACGGTCACGGTTCAGCGATCTTTATTGGTGATCAAACGATTACAACATCAGGTGCAACTATTGGCCGCACTATTCCTGCTGCAAGTTCACAAACTTTCTATGTTTATCCAAACGATGTGATTTATGGTATCTCGGCTGCGGCCTCTGCCACAGGCGCAATTGTTATAACTTACAGCGCTTAATAAAGGAGTAGGAATGAACGATTTAACCACCTCGTATTTCAGCATTGAGAAGTCAGACAAACAACCTGACGGAACTCTTATGGTGTACGGCAAGGCAACCGATGATTCAGTTGACATTGATCAGCAGATTTGTGACGCTGCTTGGTTAGATCGCGCCATGCCAGCCTGGTTTAAGTCGGGTGGAAACATCCGCGAACAACATTCAAGCATTGCTGCGGGTGTTGCTAAAGAATACGAAGCAAAAGCAGACGGCCACTACATCATGGCCCATGTTGTTGACCCAGTTTCAGTAAAGAAGGTGGATGCAGGAGTCCTTCGTGGCTTTTCAATTGGCATCAAATCTCCACGCGTTGTGCGTGATACCAAGGCTGTAAACGGTCGCATTATTGACGGACAGATTGTTGAAGTTTCACTTGTTGATCGCCCTGCAAACCCTAACTGCCAATTGGTTCTTGCCAAAAGTGTGGATGGCGAGTCAAGCCTAATCCAAGTTGAAGAGTTAACCGAAGACATTATTAAACACCCAGGCCACGATCAATCCTCACACGGCCGAGGCGGTGGAAGCGCTGGCGGTATGGGTGCACCTGCTGCGGCGGCTGGTGGCGGAGGAGGCGGTGGCGGAGGATCGGCTGGAGGAGACGCGGCGGCAGACGGTGGTAAAGCCAAAGTTAGCGATGCTGCAAAAACAAAGATTAAAGCGGTAGGCGAGCGCACAAGAGACCTGCAACACGAGTTGAAAGATAACAACCCTTCAGATGATCCTGTTCGGGACAAGGCTTCTCGCACCGTAAATGCTGCGCGATCCCATATTGAAAGAGCGCATCAAACGGATGATCCAAAAGAGTCTGCGTCAGAATTAAAGAAAGCCAAATCAAAACTTGAGTCTGCTAAAAACAGCCTTGAGGATCAAAATTACAACAGCGAGGCTTCGTCAATTCATGAGATCCAAGTCGACTTGAATAGCCTTGCAGTCTTTGTAGGCCGCAGCGGTAAAGCAACCGATGCAGATCTCCGCAAAGCATTACAATCTGCCCTACACTTATACTCTCTAACCAAATCGGAGGATGCCTCAATGAAAGATACAACCGTTGAATTACCTGTTGAGGCCATAGGTGAACTGCTAAAGTTTGACAAAGTACAGTACGAAGCCGCACGCGAAGCACTTGCCAATTTGATCCAAATCGAAGCAGGAGAAATGCGTGAAGGTCACAACGAAATACAATCAATCGGTCACCTTCTAGAAGCCGTTATGCATCTCCATGCATGGTATGAAGGAGAAGAAGCAGAGGGAGAAGTCGTGGAACAAGAGACAATTATTGAACGCGCCGCTGGATCGGTCAAAGAAATGAAGCCAGCCAAGGATGAGTCAAAGCCTGACTTTCTAAAGCGTTGTAAAGAAGCGGGCATGGATGATGATGCTTCTAAGGCTTGCTGGGATAAGTATATGGGCGCAGAAAAGTCTGCCGACATTGCTAAGTGCCTAGAGTGCGGATGCAACCAACCAGGTAGCGACCACGGATTAAAGACAACTAACGATTTTGCGAACATTGCAAAGCCATCTCATGTCACCACCGCAGAAATGTATGCGCCAGGTGAAACCCCTAAGTCAGCAGAAGCAGACGAAGCGGCAGTTGAGGAAGCCCCAACCGAAGAGACTCCAGCAGAGGCTCCAGTTGAAGAGGCAGTAACAGAGAATTCTGACGCACCAACGGAAGTTGATGCAGCAGATGTTGAAGCCATCGTAGAGCAGGTGGTAAAGAGCGCGACTGAGTCACTTCGAGCAGAGATCGCTACTCTCGTGTCAGCAAAAGAGGCTGCACTTGAGAAGTCGGTAGTTCTTGAGTCTGAGTTAGCAATTGCCAAGTCTCTCGCAGTGGCTGGCGGCCCAAGCCGTACAGCGAAGCCATTGTCTACAAAGATCAATGACAACCTTACAAAGGCAGCCATTTACAAAGCGAAAGCAAACGCAACAACAGACCCTGTTCTTGCTAAAGGTTATAAGCAATTAGCCGAGGAGTTTTACTCCAAAGCAGCCGACAGCGATAACAACTAACTACTAATCAAAGGATAAGCAATGACATTATCAGCACCTAAGGTCAAGGACCTATTTGGTGATGCAAGTCCACGCGAAGCCGCAGAACGCATGGAAGAGTACACAGCCGAACTTGGCAAGTCTCTATCAAGCGCATCTACAGTTCCAGGACAAGCACCTCTTGCAGATCCAGCAGCGCAGATCGAAGCACTTGTAGCAAACAAGTCTCTATCTCCTGATGTATCAGCGGGCCTTCAAAACGCACTTGCTGCACAGCGCCTTGCTATGCAGGATATGCAGAAGGACATCACCCTTACATCTCCACTTTCAACATCTTTTGCAGCCTTCGATCTTGAAGCACCTGCTAAGTTGCTCACACCACGCCCAACACCTCTCCGTAACCGTATCCCTCGCAAGAAGGGCGTTGGCACAAGCCATCGTCAGAAGCAGATCCTCGGCTACACAGGTACAGGAACTGGTGGAGTTGGCAACCTATGGCCAGGTATCACGCAGAGTTCAACTGCAACTTTTGGTTCTATCAATTACGAGCGTGGACCAATTATCAGTTATGCTGCGCAAGATTTAATCCTGCCTTACAACTCATACTCACTATCTGACAGCGTTACATTTGATGCAAACTTCTCAGGCCTGGGCTACCAGGACCTTCGTCAGTTGTCATCAACATCAACTCTCTATGCAACAATGTTGATGGAAGAGCGCATGATGCTTATGGCACGCGGAACAGCAAGCGGATACTCAGGCGCACTTTCAGCACCTACATTCGTTGATGGTTCACCAGCAGCAGTCACAGGACAAACAGCACTTGCCGCAGGCACTTACTACATCAATGTGACAGCAGACGCAGGTATTTCAGGTAACGGATTTGGTGAGTCAATCCTTGGAACAGAAACTTCAGAGGTAGTTGCTTCAGGAGATGTTCTAACAGTTACAGTATCAACTCCAGTAGTCGGCGCACTTGGTTACAACATTTATGTTGGAACAGCAACAGGCGCGGCTAACTTGAAGTATCAGGGAACTCTAAAGGGAACTGGCACATTCACAATCCAAGGTGCGAGCGCACAAGGCCTAACAGGTAACAACGCTCCATTCACAACAACAGGAGCCGCAGCATCTCGCGCAACAGCAGACACATCTGCTTACGCAACAGGTTACGACGGTATCCTCGCAACAGTTCTTGGACCTAACACAGGTTTCAACAACGCAATCAACTCAACATTCAGCACTTCAAACCCAGGTGGAGAATTCCAGACTGCGTTTGCGGCGATGTACCAGAATGTAAAGGCTGATCCTGACATTGTTCTACTTAACGGAAACGATCGTAAGCAACTCTCTGATGCAATCAAGAGCGGCTCAAACGCTAACTACCGTTTGGTTATCAACAACCCAGGCGAAGACGGCACAACTTACGGCTCGGTCGTAACTGGCCTACAGAATGAAGTAACAGGCAAGGCTGTTGATCTCATGGTTCACCCATGGCTCAACCAGGGCGTTGCTCCAATCCTTTCATTCACACTTCCAATCCCTGACACAGAGGTATCTGATGTATGGGCGAACTTCCTAGTACAGGATTACATGGGCATCCAATGGCCTGTAACACAGTTCTCTTATGACTTCTCAACATACTTCCGTGGCACATTCTTCTGCTCTGCTCCTGCATGGAACGGCGCAGTTTCAGGAATTGTAAACGCGTAATTAACAACTGAATAGAAGGGAGGGTGCGTTTCTCAAGGGCGCACCCTTCCTTTATTCAATAAGGAGGCAGCATGGCAAGATGGGTAGCACCTGATAAAGGTGTTAAAGAAACAGTTATTGGCAATTCAACCTACCGCCCCGATCGCAGCGGCATCTACACGGTAGACAACGCCAAGCACGCCAAGTTAATGAAGGCTGAAGGTTATTTTGAAGCGGCATTAAATCCTTATGACAGTAAAGACGGCGAACGAGGATTTACTTGCGTAGAATGTGGCTTTGGGAGTTGGTTTGCATTGTGTTCACGGTGCGGGCATAACAATTCCAGTATTCCAACGGATGGGAATTCATAAATGGCAACGGGCGTAACAACAGACACTTTCTCCGAGCAGTCATATTTGACCGTTCAGGAATACAAGAACGCGCCCACCTCTATTGACTATGACAACCTGGTAGTTGGCGGCAACGCAACGGCTCAAGATGCCGAACTCAAGAATGTAATCCTTCGGGCTTCGTCTTACATGGATGAATACCTGAACCAAAATGTGGTGGCCAACCGAGCCACAGAAACACAGCGAGTTCGCCTAAACAACATGGGCTACATCGCTTTGCACCCAAACCAAAGCCCGATCATCTCGCTGGAGAGTTTCTACTACGGCGGCTCTCCCACCAACTTAGTGGCGGTACCTGATCCTTCTCAATGCTGGTTTGAAGAGCAACAGATTCTCATTCCTTTATCGCAGATGGCAACCACATATTCATCTGCGGGACCTTTGGCTTTTGGCCCTGGAATTGGCGGGTCCCAGCAAATCTTTACTAAGTACACTTATGTGGCTGGCTTTGCCAACACAACCGTTGTTTCAGGAACGGCTGGGGCTTCCACGATTGTTGTGGCCGATCCAATCGGAATCATCCCTGGCGAAATGCTGCGCATCTCAGATGGTGCAAGCAGCGAAACCGTTTATGTGAGTTCGTCTTACACTTATGGAAGCGCCACCCTTACTTTGGCCTCTCCACTTCTTTTCACACACGCTGCGGGTGCTGCCATTGGCAATTTGCCGAACGCAATTAAGCAAGCCTGTATTTTAATCACCACGGCTTTCATCAAGATCCGTGGCGACAACTCTTTAACCATGAACATCACAACCCAGCCGCAAGGAAGCATCCCTGGAACGGCTCGTTATGGCGGAGAGATTTCCATGGCGCTGAGCATGGTCGATAAGTACCGCAGGATCAGGTAATGGCGGGCCGCGTAGGGGTCAGAAACACGCTCGCTGCGTTTATCTCCAACCCGCAAATCACCAACTTGAACCAAGTCTTTACTTCCTTTCCCAAGCGCATCAACTATCAAATCAATTCACAGCCTGGTCAGTTGACCCGCTCGGCAGTTGTTATTTTCATCGCGGCAGAAACGGAAACACGGCTGGCTATCGGTGGCGCTCATAACGGTTGGAAGCGTGTGGACTACACATTGATTTTGCAGGTTTATACCCACTCGATGCATCGCAATGCCGAGGATGTAATGGATGACTTTGATGTGCTGATCGACAACATCAAAGAGCGACTGCGTTCCGACCACAATTTTGGCGACCCAACGGGTAATCTAGTGTGGCAAGGAGCCGAACCAATCATCAACGCACGCTACGGAGAAGTCTCGACTACCAATGAGGGCGCTTCAGAAGTGTTTGCTGAGATAGAATTCGATGTTACTGAAATGATCCAAGCATAAGGAGCAACATGAAACTGAAATACAACGGAACAGATGAACGAGTGTTCCCATCGCTGGGGATCACAGTAAAACCAGGTGACGAGTTTGACGCACCCGAAGGCTTTACTCATCCTGATTGCCTAGCACCAGGAGCAGCGAAGCCAGCAGCAATTCCAACACAAGCCCCAACCAAGTCTGCCGCGTCAGACTATGACTCTAAGGAGAGTGAATAATGTCAGTACAAGCATCCGTACGCTCGTACCTGGGTATCGCTAAAGAAGTGACCAAGGGTACGATCGTTGCACCAACAGATTTTATACCAGTAGCAAAGGACAACATTAAGCCTGTTGATGTGGTAGATCCGCTCTACGACACAGGGCTTCGTGGTTCTAATGTTGTTAACTATGCCTATCTACAAGGTCGCACACGCTCAACTTTTGACTTTGGCGGCGCAGTATTTGCCGACACAGTTGGATACGGTCTTGCTGGGCTTCTTGGAAGCGTGGCAACAACAGGCGCAAGCGCACCTTACACACACACAATCTCGCTAAAGAACAGTCTTGTTTCAACTGTAGATAATCAACCGATCTCTTACACTTTAACAGACTTTTATACTGCGGATGTGCGCTCATACCCAGGCTGCCAGTTCTCAGATTTCTCTTTAAAGTTTAACGCTGACGGAATGCTTGAGTACGACACAAAGACAACAGGCTGGGCATCAAGCGCAGTCGCCGATCCAACTCCAACTTTCTCAACCATCTTGCCTACTCAAGTTTGGCGCGGCACAGTTTCTATTGGAGGCTCTGCGGTTTCCAATTCCATGACAGGCAACATCGACATGGCTCGATCCGTTACACCTGTTTACGGCATCAGCAGCACTCAGAACCCATACAATATTTTCTTGGGACCTCTAGAAGTGACAGGCAAAATCACCTTCATTATGGAGGATGACACAGAACTAACTCGCTTCCTCAGCAACTCACAACCAGCAATTGTTCTTAACTGGGCGTACGGCGCTGGAGCAGCAGCAGTTCAAATTCAAGCCACAATCACTAAGGGCGCTTATACAGCCGCCGTTATTGAACGCGGTGAGGACTTTGTTCAGGTTTCAATTGATCTAAACGGCCAGGCAAACACAACTGACGCTGGATCAACAGGTGGTTATTCACCAATCAAGTGGGTTCTACAGAACGCGAAAGCATCAGGAACCTACGCTTAAGTCCAAGAGCAGGTGGGATCGGTTGATGGCGACCGCCTTCCCGCCATCCCACCCACCTGCTCTCTATAGGTTATGATTTAGGAAGGCAAACTATTAGGAGGCAAAAATGTCAGAAAAGATAACACTACCTTCAGGCGCAACCGTGACTTTGAAGGACCCTAAATCATTACGCGTTAAAGATCGTAAGCGTGTGTTAAAAACCGCAGATGTAGAAGGCGGCGATTTGACTCGGGCTTTGGCATTGGGCGATGCGTTGATTGCGATGTTGATTGAGGACTGGTCGCTTGACCTCTTGATCCCCGCACTTAAGATCGACAACCTTGATGAATTAGAAATGAAAGATTACGATGCTTTGGTTGACGCTACAAAGGATGCGCAGAAGTTTCTGTTCCCTTCTTTGGGCGATACACCTGACAATGAGCAAGACCCAAAAGCGGATACCGACAACTCGAACGCTTAAGGTGGTGGCTTGAGGGTGGCGAGCGCCGACCTGATTTAGATTACCCCGATGAGGAGTGGTACTACTTTCAGTTCGCCGATCGCTTTGGATGGACACCCGCGCAAGTGGATGATCTACCCGCAGGAACCGCTGATTGGTTGTTGGGAATAGCAGCCACCGTGACTAAGATGCAAAGCGAGGTGCGTGAATGACATTTGAATTCACAAACCTGTCTAAAGTCTTAGCCGCTCTTGGCAAAACAGAAGTCGATGTAAACAACGCGGCTCGCTTTGCGATCGGTATGGCCGCAGCCGAAGTTGAACGCCAAGCCAAAAAGAACGCTAACACGGGAACTCACCCAAGAGGCCAGGGCCACATCCCAGGCACAGGTCCTGGTCCAAATGTTATGACTGGTAACTTGCGGCGATCCATTTATTCGCAAACAAAGATTGGCTTCGGACAAAGTTATGTCGCCGAAGTTGGCGCTTCCATGGTTTACGCACGCGCGGTTGAAATGGGGCTTCCTGAATGGAAATCAGGAGTAAAATATCCGTACCTTGTTCCCGCTGCTGAAAGTCTGAAACAATCAGGCAAACTTAGCAGGACATTCATTGGCGCGTTTTCATCGTATTTGAGGAGTTAATAGATGGCATCAACTATCCCGCCAATCCTCATTCAGATACAAGCAGATGTTTCTCAGTTAAAAGCGGGGCTTGCCCAGGCACAGAACGCGATCAAGGGCGTAGATGACAATGTAAAAAAGGCCAGCACAGGCATGAGCAACTTTGTGGGCAACCTGAAAAAGGTCGGCGCTGCGATGGGTGCGACCTTTGCCGCTTCCCAAGTTGCAGCCTTTGCCAAAGAATCCATTATGGCCGCGAGCAACATGGCCGAGTCTTTATCCAAAGTTCAAGTTGTGTTTGGCGAAGGTGCGGCCGAGGTAGAGGCGTTTGGTAAAAGCGCTGCGCAAAACTTAGGTATCTCCAACCAGGCTGCTTTGGAAGCCGCTGGTACTTACGGTAACTTATTCCAGGCCTTTGGTTTAGGCCAAGGCGAATCGCAAAAGATGTCCACCAGCCTTGTCCAGTTGGCCGCAGACATGGCTTCGTTTAACAACACATCCATCGATCAAGCCATCACCGCTTTACGCTCAGGTCTTTCAGGTGAAACAGAACCTCTCAAGCGGTTCGGCGTTGCCCTTTCAGAAGTTCGTCTGAAAGAGGAAGCCCTGCGCATGGGTCTGATTAAAACAACAAGTGGAACTTTGCCTGTTGCTATCAAGTCCCAGGCCGCTTACTCATTGATTTTAAAAGACACGGCGCTTGCGCAAGGCGACTACGCCCGCACCGCTGACGGAACTGCCAACACAATGAAAACCCTGCAAGCCAAAATGGAGGATGCAAAGGTTGCCCTTGGCGATGCTTTGATGCCAGCCTTTAGAGGGTTGCTTAAAATATTAGATTTGCTTATCCCTGTCCTTACAAAGATTGGTGAATTCTTTAAAAATAACCAAACTGAAGTTAAGGCTTTTGCTATTACGGTAGGCGTTCTTTCTGCTGCTTACGGTGTTTACACTTTGGTCGTAAAGCGAGCGGCTATCCAACAGGCAATCTTGAATGGCATCATGGCAATCAATCCATTTGTAGCAATTGCTATTGGTATTGGATTAGCAGTTGCAGCCCTTGTTAAGTTGTGGAACACCAGCGAAGGATTTAGAAAAGCGGTTATTCAAGTTGGAAAAGTTGCTTTGAATGCTTTTGCCGCAATAGTTCCTATGGTTGGTCAGGTCTTTGAAGTGATCATGAAAGTGGTCACGGGACCATTGCGTTCTTTGCTATTAGTTCTTTCTAAACTTCCAGGCGTTGGCAAATACGCCAAGGCTGGCCTGGACATTATGAATAAAGGTCTAGATGGCATTAGCGATTTTGCTAACGCGGCATCAAAGAAAGCAAAGGACCTCTCTGCTGGTTTAGACAAGATGGGTGCTGCGGCAGATAAGAATGCGCAAAAGGTAGAAAAGGCAACCAAAGGCGGAAAAGGTAAGCCAGGCGTTGTTGATCCTAAGGTTGAAGCGGCAGCAAAAGAAGCAGCAGACAAAGCCAAAGAACGCGCCGAAAAGATGCTTGAGATTGAGACGGCTTTCATTGAGAAATCAATTGAGGCGCATGAAAAGTATCAAGAAAAGGTTGCTGACCTACACGCAGCCTATGGAGAAGCGATCTCCCAGGCCGAGGAAGCCGACCGCGAGCGCCGAGCCGATGCGCAGAAAACTTATGATGCGGCAGAGGCTGATGCCAAAAAGGTTCACACCCAGGCCATGGTGGACATAGCAAAAGATTACGCAAAGAAAACTGCCGACATTGAGGCAACGCTTCAAAGAAAACTTGTCGATCTTAAAGAAGCGGCGGCTGTAAAGTCTGCCGATTTACGAATAAAGGCTGCTGAAAAAGAAGAGTCAATCATTAAGCAATCTGTTGATCGTTTGCGCAGCGCCTTTGCTTCAGGCACAGGTTTCAGTCTGACCGATGCTTTCAAGGGTAAGACTTCGGGTGGACTTCTAGAGCAAATGAAAAAGCAATTAGATGATGCTAAGAAGTTACAGGAGGCTGCGGGTTATCTTGCTGGTCAAGGCTACGCACAAACCTTTATTGAACAAGTTGTAAAAGCAGGTCCTGAAGTCGGCCTTAAGATGGTCGATGAACTTAAAAAGGCATCCCCTGAACAACAGGCTGAAATTCAAAACACCTTTATGGATCTTGAAGGCATCCAAGAAACAGGTTTAGACACTTTGGCCAAGTCCATGAACAACGGAGCAAACCTAGCCACAGCAGAATTGCGCCAGGCTTATGATCAAGTTGCAATTGATCTCAAGAACTCTTTGGCAGAGGTTGACCGCGAGTTGATGAGTTCGCTGGCCGAAGCCAACGCTGAATACGCACGCGCTATGACCGAAGCCAAGGCTGAACGAGATGCTCGTATGCTTGAAGCGGCCACACAACTACAGACCGCTATTGCGGAAGCCAAGGCACGCCTTGAGGCTTCTCTTGCTGAGTCCGCTGCAATATTACAGAAGGCCCGCGAGGAAGCGCAAAAGAAACTTAATGAAGGATTAGCCGAAGCGCAAAAGGTTTTACAGAAGGCTTTGGTTGATGCTCAACTTGCATACCAAAAGGCCATTGATGAAATCTCCGCAACAACTGCGCAGAAATTAGAAGCCCTGAAAGCACAATTGGCTGAGGTGGCTGCTGCAACCGCCGCTCTGCAATCCGCACAATCTGCATACGCTGCAACTGCGGCGGGGGCCAAAACAGCAACTGGAACAGTCACAGGATCAACTGCCACAAAGACAGCGGCTACAACAAGTGGAACAACCACAAACAACAACATCAGTATTACTGGAGTCAATCTGTCTGACCCTTATGCAACCACCACAAGCGTTGTCAATGCAATCAAGTTTGGAAATGTTGTAGTTCCTACAGCGCCCACAAAGTTGGCTTCCGCCGAAAGTGGCGCTATAGGAGCGGCTTCCATCGCGGCGCGGACTGTAACATTACCAACCGCGCAATCTTTGAGCGCCAAGTTGAGGGATAGATAATGCCAGCCGTAATTGCCAATTATTCGTTCTCGTTTAATAACCAGGTCTTTGGCGGAACTGGATCGCCTTATCAAATCTTGAGCGTTGATGGCTTGGAAGGTTTGCCTGGCATTCGTTCCCAAGATGACAACCGTGGCTACGCAGACGGTATGTTCTCGGGCCGCGACTTCCTTGGCGGTCGAATGATCACCATGTTGGTTCAGGTTCTTGGTAATGGAACTGGGTCGGCCCAGGCTAATTTCAACACATTACAGTTGGCGCTTTTGCCCCAGGCAAGCGGCACTACGCCCCTTTACTTTATCTTGTCTAACGCTGCTGGGGAGCAGGTCATAAACGCCCGCGTACGAGGCTTGAGCGCCTCTGTAGACCCCAACTACACCTACGGATACATTGTGGCCCAGGTCAGTTTCTTTTGCCCCGACCCTCGGTATTACGACTCCAATATTCAGACCGCAACTTTAAATTACACCCCACCTGGCGGTCGAACTTATAACCGTGTGTACAATCTTGTCTACGGTGGTGGATCGGTATTAATTACAACCAACATTGAAAACAACGGATGGACTTCTACCTATCCCACCATCGTGCTAAACGGCCCAATCATCAACCCCATCTTAGGCAACCAAACCGAAAACTTGGCTTTGAACTTCACCTGTTCGCTGACCAACACCGACTTCTTGACCATAGATTTATACAATAAACTAATCACTTTAAACGGAAACCCCGCTCGAAACTTGCTGGCTTCGGGTCAATGGTTCTCTGCGCAACCAGGTACTAACTTGTTCTACCTAACAGGCAACGCAGGTAGTACAGTAGTGGGTGTGACAGGTGCAACCGTGACTTGGCAATCGGCTTACATTTAGGAGAATAAATGACAGTTAGAACCCCGCCCAGTTGGTTGCAGAACGGCTCTCATCCCGCCGAAAACGATCGCCTTACAACCCAGGCGCTTTGGGCCACCACAGGTATCATCAACAGCGCTTCTTTACTTGTCACGCAAAACACTCCTCCTGGTCTTTCTGTTGTCGTTGCATCAGGATGGGCTGCAATTGTTGGAACAACACAAGCCAACATGGGAACTTATGTAACTTACAACGATGCAAGTTCTGTTCTTTCTTTAAACACAGCCAACCCAACCAACCCAAGAATTGACCTTGTTTGCGCAACTGTAAATGACGCGTATTACACAGGATCGCTTAACAATGTGGTGCTTCAGGTTGTTGCAGGAACTCCTGCGGGATCACCTGTGGCTCCAGCCCTTCCAGCCAACTCAATCTCGTTAGCAACTGTGGCCGTTGGTGCGGGTGCAACCGCAATCACAAACGCAAACATTACGGACACTCGCGTTCTTGTAACCACAAACATTCCTGAGTCGGGTGACATCAGTGCAGTAAACGCTGGCACAGGTCTTTCAGGCGGAGGCTCAAGCGGATCTGTAACTTTGGCTCTTGATTACAAAGCAGCCACAACTCTTACTATTAACGCGCAAACAGGAACAACCTATACAACAATAGCGGCCGATGCTGCGGCTAAATTGGTGACTCTTACTAACGCATCTGCAATAACAGTAACTATTGCTCCAGGACTTTATTCAATTGGAGAGCAGATTAACTTTGCGCAACTTGGAGCAGGTCAAGTTACATTCCAAGGCGGCGCGGGTGTCACGGTTGTTTCAACTGGCACGACGGCTGCTACACCAAAATGCAGAGTTCAATATTCAACGGCCACCGCCATCTGCACAGCCGCTAACACATGGCTAGTGGTGGGTGACATTGCATGAGCCGTTTAGCCTTAACGCCTACAAATGTTCCTGCCTCGGCAACGGACATTTCAATACCAACTCTCAGGGCTGGCGATCTTTACTACAACACAACTGAAGGCTTAAAAGTTTACACAGGATCAGCCTGGATAACCATGGGAGTTCCGCCGTTAACGGCGGTAGATGCAGGTGTGTTTGATAGCATTGCCCCTTATAATGGTGGCGATCCAACAACGACTTCAACGCAAAGCATAATTGGAGGAACACCCTGATGGCAGTTGTAACGCAAATTCAGATCAGACGCGGTACTGCGTCACAATGGACTTCTACTAACCCAACGCTTGCCGCAGGTGAACTAGGCGCAGAAACCGACACTAATAAAATCAAGTGTGGCAACGGTTCTACTGCATGGAATTCTTTACCTTATATTGCTTCTGAAGGCGACATTACAGGGGTAACTGCTGGCACAGGATTATCAGGCGGCGGTACTACAGGAACCGTGACGGTTTCAATTGATACTTCGGTTACTGCCGATCTAACTACTGCGCAAACACTTACTAATAAAACTTTAACTGCTCCAAAGATTAACTTAGCCTTTGATGCTGAGACTGCTTCCTACACAGCCGTTCTTGCTAACAATGGTCAAGTTGTCACCATGGACAATGCTTCTGCTAATACATTTTCTATACCGACAAATGCTTCAGTTGCGTTTCCAATTGGAACGCAAATAAATGTGCTTCAAATTGGAGCGGGGCAAACAACCATTCAGGCAGTGACAAGTGGCACAACAACTATTCAGTCAACTGGAACCACGGCTGCACAACCAAAACTAAGAGTGCGTTATAGCGCAGCAACTTGTCTTAAAGCAGGAACCGATCTTTGGTATGTGTTTGGAGATATTTCATAATGCCTATTATTGGAATTCTTGACTCTGCCAAAACTGGAAATCTTGGTCTTTTAATTGATGCACTTGTTGTTGCTGGTGGTGGTGGCGGCGGCAGAACTGTGGGCGGCGGCGGTGGTGCTGGTGGATTACTTGGATTTAGCGCACAAACTTTGAGTCTTAATACAGGTTATACAGTTGTTGTTGGTGCTGGTGGTGCTGGTGGGACTTCTGCTTTTCTCTATGCGGCAAATGGTGGAAATTCACAATTTGGATCATTCACAGCGTCTGTAGGCGGCGGTGGCGGTGGCGGATACGGAACTGCTGGCGCAGCAGGACAAACAGGCAACAGCGGTGGTTCAGGCTCTGGTGGTGCTGGTGGTGGAAGTAATAATACAACTGGCGGCGCGGGAACAAGTGGTCAAGGTAATGCGGGTGGCAACGGCCTCGGCGCTGCACAAGGCGGTGGCGGTGGCGGAGGCGCTGGCGCAGTTGGCGGAAATGCCGTTGCTCTTTCTAAAGCAGGTGACGGCGGTGTTGGTTCATCTGCCTATTCAACTTGGGGATTAGCAACTACTACAGGACAAAATGTTTCAGGAACTGTCTATTATGCAGGCGGTGGTGGTGGTGGTTCTAATAGCGGTGCAGGAGGAATTACTTTTGGTGTTGGTGGTTTAGGTGGCGGGGCAAGCGGTAGAGAGCAAGCATCTGCTGGTGTTCCAACGGCTGCTAGTAATAATACTGGCGGCGGCGGCGGCGGTTCAGGCGGTAACGGCGATACATCTAACGGTGGTAACGGCGGATCAGGAATTGTAATTGCGCGTTATTTGAGTGCTACACAAAAAGCCTATGGCGGAACAATTGTTTCATCAGGCGGTTATTACTATCATACTTTCTTAACATCAAGCACTTTTTACACTGGCGCGGCTTTAGCAACTGGTGGAACAATCACATTAAATAACTACACTTTTTACCATACATTTACATCATCAGGCACTTTTACACCAAGCCAAGCATTAGTAGTTGATGTTTTGCAAGTTGCTGGCGGTGGCGGTGGTGGAAGTAACCGTGGTGGTGGCGGTGGCGCTGGTGGTTTGGTTGCGTTATCAAATCAATCTATTTCAGTCGCGCAGGCTATTGTGATCGGCGCTGGTGGAACTGGCGCTGGTGGAACTAGCGGTACAGATACTCAATTTGGTGTTTCAACTTCTGCAAGTGGTGGTGGTAGAGGCGGCAACTCACAAGGCGCAGGATTGTCGGGCGGTTCAGGTGGTGGTGGCGGTAATGAATTGCAACAGAACCCAACACCTGCTGGTGGTGCTGGTAATACACCTAGCCGTAGTCCATCACAAGGTAATAATGGTGGTACTGCTGACCCCGATAATAAATTATCATCAAGTGGCGGCGGTGGAGGTGCTGGTGCTGTAGGTGGCAACGGTTCAGGTTCCACAGGCGGTAATGGTGGAGCAGGCACTAGCGCTTATTCATCTTGGGCAGAGGCAACTGGAACAAGTGTGAGTGGCTTTTACGCTGGCGGCGGCGGCGGATACGGTTCTGGTGCTAGTGGTTCAGGTGGTGCTGGTGGTGGCGGTATTGGTGGTGCTGGTACAGGCAACAATGGATCTGCTGGAACCGCAAATACAGGCGGCGGCGGTGGAGCATCAAGTGACGCTGGTGTTGCTTACAATGGTGGTTCAGGAATTGCTATTGTTAGATACACACTTGCAAAAGCCTATGGTGGATTAATTTCCAAAACTGCAACTCACTGGGTTCACACATTTACAAATTCAGGAATCTTCACACCAACTACTGCTTTAACTGCTGACTACTTAATAGTTGCAGGAGGAGGAGGCGGTGGAACTCGAAAAGGAGGCGGAGGTGGAGCAGGTGGCTATCGTTATCTAACATCTCAATCATTAACTGCGGCTACTAATTACACAGTAACAGTTGGCGCAGGAGGCGCAGGTGCGGCAAGTTCACCTAATACTGCAAGCGGTTCTGTTGGTTCTAATTCAGTATTTAATTCTGCAACTTCGGATGGTGGTGGTCTTGGCGGCGGTGCGACCATAAATGGTGGCAATGGTGGATCAGGCGGCGGTGGCGGTAACTCTTCATCATCAGGTGGAACTGCAACTGCTGGTCAAGGTAATAATGGCGGAACGGCTACTGGTTCGGCTGGCGGCGGCGGCGGTGGTGCTGGTTCAGCAGGTGGCACAAGCGATGGTGGTAATGGAACTGCAAACTCAATCACTGGAACATCTATAACTTACGCAGGTGGCGGCGGTGGCGGCAATGTCAGTGGATCGAGCGGTGGCTCAGGCGGTGGTGGAAATGGTGGTCTAAGCGATACAGGCTTTGGCACTCTTGGTCGCCCAGGGACCCCTAATACTGGCGGCGGCGGTGGAGGCGGCGGCAATGGTGATCTTGGCAATAGTCCTGGTGGTGCAGGTGGGTCTGGTATTGTTATAATTCGTTACCCAATATAAGGAGAAGGCAAATGGAAATAGTAAAAGATAATGAGAAAGTAACGCAGTTATTTAGTTACGAAGTTGTGATGTTAGTCCACATTATTGCTGATGACGAAACAACTGCAAAAGCACAATTAGACGAAAAAGGCGGAATTGTTACAAAGCGAGAAGTAAAATTACTTAACGCGGTGACGCTTTACGGCGAAAAGGAGACAGAGTAATGGCACATTTTGCCAAAGTTGTAGATGGGATCGTAGAACAAGTAATTGTTGCCGATACTGCTGAGTGGTGCAAAGCAAACCTTGGCGGTGAGTGGGTGCAGACTTCTTATAACACACACGGTGGAGTTAATAGCCGCGCAGGTGGCGAGGCCCTACACAAGAATTACGCTGGTATCGGTTTCACATTTGACGGCACAGGATTTGCCGCGCCAAAGCCTTATGCCTCATGGACTTTAAACAGCGACACCTATTTGTGGGAAGCGCCAACAGCGTACCCAACAGATGGCAAATACTATTCTTGGAACGAAGCCGATCTAGAATGGGTGGAAATCCCTGTAAGTGAGTAAGGCATTATGCCAACTACCACTTATCGGTATCTATTTGTAGACCTTCCCACCAACACAATCATTGCTGAGTTGCCCCTGACTGGGGTCGCGTTCACCCAGCAGTTAAACACGGCTGGAACTTTCTCAGGCCATCTTTTGCTTTCAGGTTTAGACGCTGCGGCATTCAACATTGATGCTTCAACTATTCCTGGCAAATGTGGCATTTATGTGGACCGCAACGGAATCCTGGTGTGGGGCGGAGTTATTTGGAGCCGCACTTATAACAGCAGTGATCAGACTTTGTCTTTTAACGCCCGCGAGTGGATCTCTTACTTTGAGCGCCGCCGCATCACAACAACCAGCAACTTTGTAAACACCGATCAGTTGTTGATCGCAAAGACCCTTGTCGAGGATGCGCAAAACGAGCCGTATGGCGACATCGGAGTTCTTTATAACACCGCAGGACAAACCACTTCAGGCGTTTTGGTAGATCGTGTGTATTACGACTATGAACTCAAGACCGTCTTTAACGCGATCCAGGATTTATCTCGCCAAGAGGATGGTTTTGACTTTGACATTTACATTGAATATGACGGGGTGACTGGTCTACCAACCAAAGCCTTTAACACCTACTATCCACGCAGCGGCACTCCTTACAATCCAAATGACCCCGAGGCTATTGTCTTTCAATTCCCTGCGGGCAATGTGGTTGAGTATGAGTACCCCGAGGATGGCTCAATCGCAGCCAATACAATCTACGCATTGGGCGCTGGTTCTAACGAAGGCAAGTTAATCGCAACAGCGCAAAACACATCTTTCTTACTTGATGGATGGGTGCTGCTTGAGGATCAAGCCAATTATTCAGACATCACTGATCAGACTGTGTTGAATGAGTTGGTTGCGGCCCAGGTGATCGCCGTGTCTTATCCGCCAACGACTCTTAAGATGGTTGTGCCGCCGTATGTAATTCCTGAATATGGAACCTACCAAGTTGGCGATGACGCTCGCATCTTGATCCAAGACAACCGCTTCCCCGAGGGCCTTGACGAGATTTATCGCATCGTAGGTTTATCGGTGCAGCCAGGCGAGGATGGCCCTGAACGCGCTACGCTTACATTGACCCAAGGTTCAGGAGAAGCGTAATGGCTTACATCAATCAACCGCCAGCCTTGCAGACTATGTTTGCCGATCTAGACAGCCGCTTGCGCAAGTTGGAAACTGCGGTGCGCTTCACGGCCCCTGATGTATCAACCGAGCCAACCTACCCACGAACTGGCGACATCATCTTTGATAACACGCCTGATCAAATGAAGTATTGGAACGGCACAGAGTGGGTTGTCTTTGCCGATGATTATCTTGGAGTGCCTGTAATTTCTTACGCTCCTGTTTGGTCGGGAACAGGTTTGTCTTTTACAGGCACTCCTGCCGTAGGGCAATACTCTCGCGTGGGCAAAATGATTACATTTTACATTAAAGTAAATTGCACAACGGTTACAAACTTTGGCACAGGGCAATACTTTCTAACACTGCCATTTGCACCGTTCAATAACTTCGTGTTTCGTAACGGTGGATTACATGACACATCAGCAAATCTTCATTATTCAATACTTGGTGACTCTCATGCTGGCTCAACAAGTATTGAGTTACTCTATTCAAGGTCACAGGGCAGCCATGTACAGGATGACCCATTTGACCATAATTCACCGCTCACACTAGCAACGGCTGATTTCTTTTACATTTCAGGCACTTATTTCGTACCATAATGGTTACAATTTCAACATGACACCTAATGAATGGCTTGGCATTTGCGTTGCCGTCACCACCCTTTTGGGATCGTTGGCAATAGCGGTGCGCTTCTTAGTCAAGCACTACCTATCCGAGTTAAAACCTAACGGCGGGGCAAGCCTTCGGGATGAGCAAAACAGACAAGGTGAAACAATCAAGCGCCTGGAGAATCGCGTTGACGAGATTTATCGCTTGCTGCTTAATCGCGCTTAGTCTTACAGGCTGCGGTTACCAGGGTTACACACGCTACCCGTGTCAGGAATTTGTAAACTGGGAGAAAGCCGAATGCAATCCGCCGCAATGCGAAGCAGTCGGTCAATGTACAAAGGACCTCTTACCGAATGTGGAAATCAATGGCTAGAAAACGACTCTCACCCGAGGAACTGCACGCCCGACTCATAGTCACCATCGGCATTCTGCTTGCCTTGGTATTTGCTGGATCGGTCTTTGCGATGCTTTACGCGTTGGTATTTGTAACGCAGCCTATGGCTCAAGCCCCAAACGATGCGGCTTTCATTGATCTTGTCTCGACACTTTGCGTCTTTCTGACTGGCACGCTTTCAGGCATATTGAGTGCGAATGGGTTAAAATCTAAACCTAAACCAAAGGAGGGTGAAATCGATGAGCCAACGCGATGAGTTAGTGGCGGTTGCACTTAAAGAAGTAGGAACCATCGAAGGACCTAAAGATAACGAAACTAAGTACGGCGCTTTCACAAAGGCTAACTTCTTGCCTTGGTGCGGGTCGTTTGTAATGTGGTGCGCAAACCAAGTGGCGCTCAAGATTCCAAACTGCGTGTCTACGCAAGCAGGGGCCAAAGCGTTCTTGGATAAAGGCCAATGGCAAGCCGCTGAGGAAGCGACTCCGCTACCTGGCGACATCGTTTTCTTTGACTTTCCAGGGGATGGAATTGACCGCATTTCCCATGTGGGCATTGTTGTTAAAGACAATGGCAACGGAACAATCACTTGTGTTGAGGGCAATACCAGTCCTGACAAGAAGGGCAACCAAAGAAATGGTGGCGAATGCTGCCTAAAGGTTCGCGCTTACAAGAAAAAGAACGGAAGCAAAGTAGTCAAATCGCAGCCTGTAGCAATTGTGGGCTTCGGCAAACCAAAGTTCAAGGAGACAAAATGAACGCAAAGTTAAAAGCAGCACTTGAGTCATACGCACGATCTTTTGTGGTTGCGGCCATCGCCGTTTACTCCGCAGGGGAAACCGATCTAAAGGCCATCTTGATTGCTGGCTTGGCCGCAGTTGCTGGCCCAGCAATACGCGCTATCAATCCTAAGGACCCAGCATTTGGCTTTATTGCCAACGCGGTCGATGTTGAGATTAAGGCGCTCGCCAAGAAGTCCACAAAGAAAACTAAGTAACCGCAGCGAATTGCACCCGACTTTCTCTCGAGGTCGGGTGCTTTCTCTTTCATAACTGTTAAGGTACCCTTTAGGCTCGAGGAGGCATCATGCTTAATGACAAATTTATCGAAATCCTGGCAAAACGATCTGTTCGGCGTGGATCACAATATTGCGCGTATCAAGAAATGTATAACGCGTTAAATAAAGAGGATCAGAAGGCTTTAGATGATGCGTGGGCCAAGAACTATCCTACAAACTTAATAGTTCAAGCCTTGCGATCTGATGGGCATAAGTGCAGTTCTGATTCTATTCGACTTCATAGAAACGGCACTTGCAGATGTCCGAAGGAATAGATGCGCTGTTAAAAGAACGCGGCAGAATGTATGGCCAGGCTGTTGATAACTTCACAGCCATTGGCCGAGGCTGGGGCGCAATTCTAAACATCGAGGATATTCCACCGTATCAAGTGGCCCTGATGATGGACTTTCTTAAAACGATCCGTTGCGCAATTAATCCAACACACGAGGACTCTTGGCAGGACAAAGCGGGCTATTCGGAACTAGGGAAACGGATTGCTCTCGATGAGTCTTAAAGATCAATTTGATGAGATGCCTGAGGGCGTTGAGTCCAACGATGTGAAAGAACTGCGCCAGGCGATGCTTCGCTTGCAGAAGCAACTGAAACAATCCAAAGAACGCAATGAAGACTTGGTATTTGCTACTCGCCAAGCAGCCTACGATGCCATGCTTACTTTTGGCAAAATCACGCCAGTTCCAGCAGTTACTATTGATAAACGCAAAGCCAAAGGTGAAGTGGCCCTGTGGCACATGACGGATTGGCAAGGCGCAAAACGCACCTCCAGTTACAACTCCCAGGTGATGCGCAAAAGAGTGATGGAATTTGCTGAAAAAGCGGTAAGAATTACCGACATTCAACGCGCTGATCACCCTGTAAAAGAAGTAACCATCGCGTTTGGTGGCGACATGGTTGAAGGCCTGTTTAACTTTCCAAGCCAAGCATTCGAGATTGACAGCACCTTGTTTGAGCAATATGTTAATGTTTCACGCCTTTGCGTTGATGTTGTTCGTTTTGCCCTGGCTAACTATGAAAAGGTTACGGTGGTTCCCGAGTGGGGAAATCACGGTCGCATTGGATCAAAGCGCGACAATGTTCCACGGTCGGATAACTTTGACCGAATGTGCTACGAGTTGGCCCATCAATTACTGCAAGGCGAAAAGCGCCTGGTTTGGCAGGACTGCCCTGAGGATATTCAACGCATCGAGATCGGTAACTACCGAGCGCTCTTAATTCACGGAGATGAAGTAGGCCGCAACGGATTTGCTTCCCCTGGTGCAATCGTTCAACACGCAAATAAATGGCGTTCGGGTTCTTATCCCTGGGAGTTCCGTGATGTTTACATCGGTCACTATCACACGCACGCAGAGTGGTCTATGGCCAACGGACTCGGAGCGGTTTATCAAACAGGCTCAACGGAGTCCGACAATCGTTATGCAGGTGTGATGCTTGCAGCCAGCGCAACTCCATCGCAACGCCTTCACTTCATTGATCCAGTAAAAGGTCGTGTTACAGCCGCTTACAAAGTTTGGCTAGATTGAGGCTTCGGCTGCATCCACAGCGTCATCAACAGAGTAGTAATGTTCCTTAGAACATTGTCCACATTCCTTGCACATCAATCATCCTCATAATCATCACCGTAATCGCTGGTGATCAACCTCATGTCAGCGATGTCCACGCCGTTTTCTTTTGCTTTATCCATCGCTTCTTTGAATGTGGTTAAGCAACGGTTGGTGAGATCGGAAACCATGTCGGGATATTGGGCTTCAGTTCCCAATTCCACGGCAAGGCCACCTAGTCGGATCGAGATTTGTGAATAAGCCATGGGAGACCTCCTTGCCGAAATTATGCCTGTAATGCCGCCTGTAATGAATCCGCCGCGCCCGAACAAGGGGTCCTTCCAAATCCTGGGGGTTTGTGCCAACCTTAACCCACCAGGGCGAAAGCCCCCAAACTGAAAGGAAGGCCCCATGGCAGAGAAATACAGCCTTGAGGATTACGAAACGGTCGAATCGCGTCTGCGCCGACTATATGAAAAGTACCCATCTGCACGATTGCTTACAGACCTGATCTACCAGGATGAGCGCCGCTTCATCTGCAAGTCATTCTTGTATCTAGATCCCAAAGACCCAACACCGCACTCCACAGGTTTTGCCGAGGAGATTGTTGGCGCGGGCTTCGTGAATAAAACCTCAGCCCTCGAGAACTGCGAAACTTCCAGCATTGGCCGTTGTCTTAGTAACTCGGTCCTGTGCCTTGGCGCACCAGTTGGCAAGCGCCCATCGCAAGAAGAGATGCAAAAGGTCGAGCGTTACAAAGCCGAACCACGCAAAACGGCGGTCAAGAAACTGTCGTGGACCGATGATCAATTAAAACTGGCCGAAGCAGCCATTCAGACGGTTGCGGCAATGAGCGACAAGGATAAGTTGCGCGAGTTGTGGACTGGCAGCGCGGAGATTATTGATGCGCCAATAAACGGAACAACCCTGAAAGATGTAATAAATGCTCGCGTTGCGGAGTTAAGCGCCTGATGAAAAATAAGGTTGTTATTGCACGCAACGCACAACGAACCTCTATCGCAGCCGCGCAAAAGGTCCTACCCAGGACTGGATCATTACGCCGCAAGGTTTATGAATACATCTTGGGCCAGGGCTTGCGCGGGGCAACCGATCAGGAGATTGAGAAAACCCTGAGCATTGAAGGTAACACGGTGCGCCCAACCCGCATCAGCCTGGTCAAAGATGGCTACATCTTAGACACGGGAACAACGCGTAAAAACCAACACAACAATGACTGCATCGTTTGGAGAGCGGTCGAGGAAGGAATGATGTTATGAGCGACAAAACTAAGAAGTTCCAGCCCAGCGCTGGCTTTGTGGTATCGGTTCACATGAACAAGTTGGGGATCAGGGCCGTGGCCGCTGAGTTGGATGGGATGTTTGCTGAAACCTTGGCCGAGGCGATGGATAAGGCTGGGTTCCAGTTGGTTCCCGATCCATTTAACCTGACAAGCGATGCCAAGAAGGTAATTGAAATGGAAGAGCGGCAAAAGACCGCTGGATTAAAACTGGTACAGGAACCCGTACAAGATGAGGAGGCGGTTGATGAACCAAGTGGTGACTCCACAGCAGATTGAAGCGCGGCTTTACGCTTTATCCAAAGAAGTCGATGAAGGACACGAAGGCTTGGTGCAAGCCGAACAAGCGTTTCATCAAAAGACCGCTGAGTACGAAGTTGCGATGGCACGCAGTCGCATTTCTTTGGCCAGCAAGTCATCGCCAACTGGAAAGAATTACACGGTAGGCGAGCGCGAGGACATGGCAATTATAGAAAATGCAGAGCAACACTTTATGATCGCCACCGTGGAAGCCCAGGTAAAAGCAGCCCGAGCAAATGTGCAAAGGTTAAAAACCCAGGTAGAAATCGCACGATCCATGAGCGCTTCAGTCCGAAGCAGTATGGATTTAAGTTAATGGCTATTGATCCAAACGACTGGAAAATGGCCGAGCGCATTGCTGAAAACAGCAACACTTACAAAACGCCCCAGGAAGTTCTAGCGGCGTTTGAAGAGTTTATGAAGCAAGTTGAATCTAACGAGGAAGAAGGCGAAAATGAAAAGGATTAGTTCAGTTATGGCGGCGCTGTTAGCGCTTGGGATAATGCCAAGTGCAATTGCGGATGTTTATGTAAAGGTCGATGCCAATGGTAATGCGATAGGTGGGGCGATAGTTTGTGATGCTTCAACCTGCGGCGAGGGATCATTGTACTCGCAATTAACACTTGGGCCTGGTGAGCGTTATGTTTTGCAGGGGTTGGGCCATGTAGGAATTGGAAACAACAACCCTGGAGTAGATGTGAAGGTGGACATCCCAACACAAACTTGGACCGTGACAAATAACAACACGCTTGATCCAGTTGTGACAACTTTCACCCCTTACGATCCACCAAGCCCAGCGCCCGTTGCACCTGTTGTAGTCGAAACGGCAACTGCAACATCCGACACCGCCACGGTCACAATTAAAACTGACACGGCAACTGCAACCGTGGAAACTTCAACCGTAACTGTTGCAGACCTGGATGCCAAAATAAAAGAACTGCGCACCCTGATTGCCTGGATTGAGGCATTGTTGGCGAGGTTGTTCAAATGATAGATTTACAAGGAATGCTTATTAAATCGCTGGAGGCTTTTGATTCACAGCGCGACCGATCCCAACAGGTAGAAGTTGGGCCATCAGCCATCGGCGGTTGCCGCCGCCAGGTTTATCACATCCTGAAGCAAAGCCCCAAGGTCAACTCTGAGACCGAGTCTTTGGCTTCAATCCTGGGAACTTTCATTCACTCAGGTATTGCAGAGGCCATCAAACGCGAGGACCCATTTGGCGATAACTTCATCATTGAGCAAGAGGTAACCTTTGGGAACCTTAAGGGCCATGTCGATTTATTTATCAAGGACCTGGGCATGGTTGTGGACTGGAAAACCACTAAGAAAACCTCCCTGCGTTACTTCCCCAAGTTGCAGCAGCGAATGCAGGTCCAGGTTTACGGTTATCTTTTGGCCCAAAACGGCCACGAAGTAAAGAATGTCTCCTTAGTTGCGATCCCACGCGATGGAATTATGACCGAGATTCGCGCCCATGTGGAACCTTACGATGAAGCCCTGGCTCTAGAAGGTTTGGCGTGGCTGAATGATCTCAGAGCGCTTGTTGCTTTGAACGGCCCAGCACCCGAACCAACCGAACGCTTGAACTTCTGCGCTGCATATTGCGACTTCTACGACCCGACTGGAGAGGTGGGATGCCCGAGTACAAGCAGGTAAATTGGGAGGATGCAGAATGTCGTGGCACTTATACCGAGTTGTTTTATCGGGTGGAGGAAGAGAGAAACCAGTCCGCCTACAAGTACATCAACGCGGTTCGCACGATTTGCGGCCGTTGCCCGATCCAACGAGAATGTTTGGCCTACGCCTTTGGCAACGAGGACTTTGGGGTGTGGGGCGGTTTGACCAGCCTAGAAAGGCGATCAGTTGGCGACCCCGAGAAGTATCCGATCCAGTTAAACCGAGCGCTTAAGGCGCTGCAATTGTTCGGCATTAGTTACAAAGAAGTGAGGGAGACTTATGAGCATTCGATTAATGTCGGAATGTTGGCGGACCGATTTGCCAACCGTAGAAAAGATGGTGCTGCTGGTAATAGCG